>ERZ773187.2597-NODE-2597-length-10994-cov-14.660389_pt1 | contig 10994 bp, 8 predicted proteins | sample MGYA00511242_ERZ773187 | MGnify/ENA primary metagenome ERZ773187 (study PRJEB29015, sample SAMEA2737744) | human gut metagenome | biome: human gut; feature: human-associated habitat; material: faeces | place: China | collected 2012 ... | reverse complement strand
GAGGGGCGCAGCTGGTGCCGGTGTTTGGCTGCGACTGCGCGGCGTGCCGACGGGCACGTTTGCAGGAAAATTATCGCCGTCGCCCCTGTAGCGCGGCGGTCAAATTCAACGATGCGGTCACCTTGCTTGACGCGGGTATTCCCCACCTAATGGACGACTGGCCCGCGGGGAGTTTCAGGCAGTTTTTGCTCACCCATTATCATATGGATCACGTTCAGGGGCTGTTCCCCCTGCGCTGGGGCGTGGGGGCGACCATTCCGGTTTACGGTCCGCCGGACGACGCAGGCTGTGACGACCTGTTCAAACATCCGGGTCTTCTGGATTTCAGCCACACGGTCGAGCCGTTCGTGATGTTTGAACTTCAGGGCTTGCGGGTTACGCCGCTGCCGCTCAACCATTCAAAACTGACCTTCGGCTATCTGCTGGAGTCCGCCCACAGCCGCGTCGCGTGGCTTTCTGATACCGCCGGGCTACCGGATAAAACGGTGACGTTTCTGCTTAACAACCAGCCGCAGGCGATGATTATCGACTGTAGCCATGAACCGCGCCCGGAGACGCCGCGCAACCATTGTGATTTGAATACGGTGATTGCGCTGAATGAGGTGATTGGCTGTCCGCAGGTGATCCTGACGCATATCAGCCATCAGTTTGACGTGTGGATGATGGATAACCCGCTGCCGTCCGGCATTGAAGCGGGGTATGACGGGATGGTGCTGGTACTGGATTAGGTTTTGCCGGGTGGCGGCTGCGCCTTACCCGGCCTACGCGTTGCAATACCGGGGTTACCACCGATCGTAATCATCCTCTAACCGGCGCTCATCCTCTTCTAACCGACGCCGATCGTCATCCAGCTGCCGCTGACGCTCGTCTAAACGCTGGCGTCGATCTTCTAACTGTCGACGACGATCGTCGTACTGGCGGCTGTCGGTTTGACGGCTGCGATCGTAACGATCGTCGTCATCATCATTACTGCTGCTGCCGGGGTTATAGGCGTCGTTGATCGCCTGCTGAATATTGCCAATGGCATCATCAATCACATCGGCATGCGCCAGTTGGCTGGTTAAAGTCAGCAGACCCAATAACAGAGCGGTAGAGTAACGTTTCATAAGGCCAGACTCGCAGGTGAACTGGCCTTACGGTAATGAATGGCAGGGAACCGGGGTAGCGGAGGAATCTCAATTCCTGGCCTGTTCAATCGCCCCTATCGCATCGACTCGCGCCTGATGTCGTCCCCCTTCAAACGGTGCATTTAGCCAGGCATCGACGATCATTTTTGCCAGCTCCAGTCCGACCACGCGCGAACCAAATGCCAGCACATTCGTGTTGTTATGCTGCCTTGAAAGCTGAGCTGAATAAGGTTCGCTACAGACCACTGCGCGGATGCCCGGGAACTTATTGGCCGTAATGGAGATCCCTACCCCCGTTCCGCAGATCAGGATGCCGCCATCCACCTCCTTATCGATAATAGCCTGTGCAACCGCGCTGGCATAATATGGGTAGTCAGTACGCTCCGGGGAACAGGTGCCCTTATCCACCACGTCGATGCCACGCGCGCGCAGATGGGCCAAAATATCCTCTTTCAGCATAAAACCTACGTGATCGCAGCCAAATGCAATCTTTTTCATAATAAACCTCATCGTGGGTTAACTTTACGAACTCGATGGAGTTGTGATTTAAGACCGGTCAGTTGTGCAATAAAACCTCAAAACCATCGAGTTCTGCGCGTGTTCTACACCCCTGACTTTGACATTTCAACTCTCTCATGACGGTATATTTCTTACGGCATGCATTAAAATCCGTTAACGTGTCATAATTATGTTATTGATTTTTAAGGGCATCATAAAGCAACCGCCCCTCAAAACTTCACAGACAATAAAACTTTATGAATTTTCAAACATTGTGAAGTTGCCAGCATATTTTCATGCCAGAGTGTGGTGATATAGTGTCGTCTTCATTTTTAAGGACAAAAGAGAGCGATGAGTCAGTCAGAATTTAAAAAAGAGCTGCCTAACGGCATTGGCCTTGCACCGTACCTGCGCATGAAGCAGGAAGGCATGACCGACAACGAAAGCCGTATCGTCGACTGGCTGCTCCAGCCGGGTAACCTGAGCGGCGCGCCTGCGATTAAAGACGTTGCCGAAACGCTGATGGTGTCGGAAGCGATGATCGTGAAAGTGGCCAAACTGCTCGGCTTTAGCGGTTTCCGTAACCTGCGTGCGGCGCTGGTCGACTACTTCTCGCAATCCGAACAAGTATTACCTGCGGAACTCGCTTTTGATGAAGCACCACAGGATGTGGTTAACAAAGTGTTCAATATTACGCTGCGCACCATTATGGAAGGCCAGTCGATAGTGAACGTGGATGAAATTCACCGCGCGGCACGTTTCTTCGCCCAGGCCAACCAGCGCGATCTGTACGGTGTGGGGGGTTCTAACGCTATTTGCGCCGACATCCAGCATAAGTTTCTACGCATCGGCGTGCGCTGCCAGTCGTATCAGGACGCGCACATTATGATGATGTCGGCATCGCTGCTGAAGGAAGGGGATGTGGTACTGGTGGTCTCCCATTCCGGCCGCACCAGTGATGTGAAAGCAGCAGTTGAGTTAGCAAAAAAGAACGGCGCCAAAATTATCTGTATTACCCATAGCTACCATTCGCCGATTGCTAAACTTGCTGATTATATTATTTGTTCGCCAGCACCAGAGACCCCGTTATTAGGGCGCAACGCCTCCGCGCGTATATTACAGCTTACATTATTAGATGCGTTATTTGTTTCCGTTGCACAACAAAATATCGAACAGGCCACACTTAATATGCAAAAAACCGGCGCTATTGTGGATTTCTTCTCTCCTGGCGCACTGAAGTAAATTAAAAGGTTAATCCTGCTCAGGCGGGATTAACAACAACATATCCTACATTGAGAACACTGCTATGAATAAATATCTGAAATATTTCAGCGGCGCCGCTATGGGCTTAATGTTATCCACCAGCGCGTTTGCTGCTGCGGAATATGCGGTGGTATTAAAAACGCTCTCCAATCCATTCTGGGTGGATATGAAGAAAGGGATTGAAGATGAAGCCAAAACCCTGGGAGTAAGCGTTGATATTTTTGCCTCGCCGTCAGAAGGGGATTTTCAGTCCCAGCTACAGCTGTTCGAAGATCTGAGTAATAAAAAATACAAGGGTATCGCTTTTGCCCCACTCTCCTCCGTGAATCTGGTCATGCCCGTCGCGCGCGCCTGGCAGAAAGGTCTCTATCTGGTGAATCTCGATGAAAAAATCGATATGGATAACCTGAAAAAAGCAGGTGGCAATGTAGAGGGGTTTGTCACAACGGACAACGTGGCCGTCGGCGCAAAAGGGGCCGATTTTATTATCAATAAACTTGGTGCGGAGGGGGGCGAAGTCGCAATCATTGAGGGTAAAGCCGGTAACGCATCGGGCGAGGCGCGCCGCAATGGCGCAACAGAAGCCTTCAAAAAAGCAAACCAAATTAAGCTGGTTGCCAGCCAGCCCGCCGACTGGGATCGCATTAAAGCTCTGGATGTGGCAACCAACGTGCTGCAACGAAACCCGAATCTGAAAGCCTTCTACTGCGCGAACGATACCATGGCGATGGGCGTGGCGCAGGCGGTGGCAAACGCCGGTAAAATCGGCAAAGTGCTGGTGGTCGGCACCGATGGTATTCCAGAGGCGCGTAAGATGGTCGAAGCCGGTCAGATGACGGCAACCGTCGCACAAAACCCGGCGGACATCGGGGCGACCGGCCTGAAATTAATGGTGGATGCCGCGAAAACCGGGAAAGTCATTCCGCTGGAAAAAACGCCTGAATTCAAGTTGGTGGATTCGATTCTGGTGACAAAATAACGCAGAACTGTGCGGCTTGATGCCCTCACTCCGGCCCTCTCCCACAGGGAGAGGGTGAACAGAGAAGGAAATAAACATGGTCACGCCATATATCTCGATGGCGGGGATCGGCAAATCCTTTGGTCCGGTTCACGCATTAAAATCGGTTGATTTAACTATATACCCTCATGAGATCCACGCATTATTAGGGGAGAATGGTGCCGGTAAATCAACCTTAATGAAAGTATTGTCGGGAATTCATGAGCCGACCAAAGGCTCCATTATTATTAATGAAAAGAATTACGACAAATTGGATCATAAACTGGCAGCACAACTGGGCATCGGCATTATATATCAGGAACTCAGCGTTATTGATGAATTAACCGTGCTGGAAAATTTATATATAGGCCGTCACCTGACTAAAAAGGTTTGTGGCATCAGGATTATTGACTGGAAAGAGATGCGCATTCGCGGTGCGATGATGCTCTTACGCGTCGGATTAAAAGTCGATTTAGATGAAAAAGTAGCGAATTTATCCATCAGCCATAAACAGATGCTGGAAATCGCGAAAACCTTAATGCTCGATGCCAAAGTGATCATTATGGATGAACCCACATCTTCATTAACCAATAAAGAGGTGGATTATCTTTTCTTGATCATGAATCAGCTGCGTAAAGAAGGCACCGCCATCGTCTATATCTCGCATAAGCTCGCGGAAATCCGCCGCATCTGCGACCGCTACACGGTAATGAAAGACGGTTCCAGCGTATGCAGTGGCCTGGTGAGTGACGTTTCAAACGACGACATTGTGCGCCTGATGGTCGGCCGCGAACTGCAAAACCGCTTTAACGCCATGAAAGAGAGCACCGGCAACATCGAACGCGACACGGTGTTTGAGGTGAACAACGTCACCAGCCGGGACAAGAAAAAAGTGCGAGATATTTCGTTCAGCGTGAACCGCGGCGAAATACTGGGTTTTGCTGGTCTGGTCGGCTCGGGACGTACCGAACTGATGGACTGTCTCTTCGGCGTGGATAAACGCGCGAGCGGTGAAATTCGCCTCAACGGCAAAACCATCTCCCCGCGTTCGCCTCTGGATGCGTTGAAAAAAGGGATGGCCTACATCACCGAAAGCCGCCGCGAAAATGGCTTTTTCCCTAATTTCTCTATCGCCCAAAACATGGCCGTCAGCCAGAGCCTGAAAAACGGTGGCTATAAAGGGGCCATGGGGCTCTTTCGCGAGCATGAAGAACGCAAGACCGCCGAAGCACAGCGCCAGTTGCTGGCGTTGAAGTGCCATAGCGTAGAGCAAAACATCACCGAACTCTCCGGCGGCAATCAGCAAAAGGTGCTGATTTCTAAATGGCTGTGTTGCAACCCGGACGTCATCATTTTTGATGAACCCACGCGAGGCATCGACGTCGGCGCAAAGGCCGAAATCTACAAGGTGATGCGCCAGCTGGCTGACGAAGGCAAGGTCATCCTGATGGTGTCATCTGAATTACCTGAAATTATCGCCGTCTGCGGCCGCATCGCCGTGTTCTGCGAAGGGCGGCTGACGCAAATCCTGACCAATCGCGACGACATGAGCGAAGAGGAGATCATGGCATGGGCATTACCACAAGAGTGAAAGGCGATATGGCGGAGAAAAAGCCATTTAACTTCGCGCTGTTCTGGGACAAGTACGGTACCTTTTTTATCCTCGCGATTATAGTCGCCATCTTTGGCACGCTGTCATCGGAGTACTTCCTCACCACCAACAACATCACGCAGATTTTTGTCCAGAGCTCGGTAACGGTGCTGATCGGGATGGGCGAATTCTTTGCCATCCTTGTCGCGGGTATTGATCTGTCCGTCGGAGCCATTCTGGCACTCTCCGGCATGGTGACTGCCAAACTGATGCTGGCTGGTGTCGACCCGTTTTTTGCAGCACTGATTGGCGGCGTACTGGTCGGCGGCGCGCTGGGGGCGATCAATGGCTGTCTGGTCAACTGGACCGGGCTACATCCGTTCATTATCACTCTCGGTACTAACGCCATTTTTCGCGGCATCACGCTGGTGATTTCCGATGCTAACTCCGTCTATGGCTTCTCGTTCGACTTTGTAAACTTCTTCGCTGCCAGCGTCCTCGGGATACCCGTACCGGTCATCTTCTCGCTGATCGTCGCGGCGATCCTCTGGTTCCTCACCACCCGTATGCGGCTGGGGCGCAATATCTACGCCCTGGGCGGTAACAAAAACTCGGCGTTCTACTCCGGCATCGACGTGAAGTTTCATATTCTGGTGGTGTTCATTATTTCTGGCGTATGCGCCGGGCTGGCGGGCGTGGTGTCGACTGCGCGTCTGGGCGCAGCGGAGCCGCTGGCCGGGATGGGATTTGAAACATACGCCATCGCCAGCGCTATCATCGGCGGAACCAGCTTCTTCGGCGGTAAAGGCCGCATCTTCTCGGTCGTGATTGGTGGTCTCATCATCGGCACCATCAATAACGGACTCAATATCTTACAGGTACAAACCTACTACCAGCTGGTGGTAATGGGCGGGTTGATTATCGCCGCTGTTGCCCTCGACAGATTGATCAGTAAGTAAGGAAATCACTATGAAAATTTCACCCTCCCTGATGTGTATGGATCTGCTGAAATTCAAAGAACAGATCGAATTTATTGACCAGCACGCGGACTACTTCCATATCGACATCATGGACGGCCACTTTGTGCCTAATCTGACGCTGTCTCCGTTCTTTGTCGGCCAGGTGAAGAAGCTCGCCACCAAACCACTGGACTGTCACCTGATGGTGACTCGCCCGCAGGACTACATAAGCCAGCTGGCGCAGGCCGGAGCAGACTTCATCACACTGCACCCGGAGACCATCAACGGTCAGGCTTTCCGCCTGATTGAAGAGATCCGTCGTCACGGTATGAAGGTGGGACTCATCCTCAACCCGGAAACCCCGGTTGAGGCAATGAAATACTATATTCATAAGGCGGACAAAATCACCGTGATGACCGTCGATCCAGGCTTTGCCGGGCAGCCGTTCATTCCGGAAATGCTGGAGAAAATTGCCGAGCTGAAAGCCTGGCGCGAACGCGAAGGGCTGAGCTATGAGATTGAGATCGATGGCTCATGCAATCAGGCCACCTATAAAAAACTGATGGCCGCCGGCGCAGATGTCTTTATCGTCGGAACGTCTGGTCTGTTCAACCATGCAGAGAATATCGGGGATGCATGGCAGCTTATGGCCGGGCAGATCCTGTCGGCACGAAACGAGGTTGTTCCTCATGCAAAAACAGCCTGATGTCGTCGCCGGAGTGGATATGGGGGCCACTCATATCCGTTTTTGCCTGCAAACGGCCGACGGTGCGGTGTTGCATTGTGAAAAACAGCGCACCGCGGAGGTTATCCGCTCTGGTGTGGTGTGCGGCGTGACGGAAATGATCACGGCTCAGCTGCGTCATTTACAGGTTCACTGTCGCGGTCTGGTCATGGGCTTTCCGGCACTGGTCGGCAAAGACAAACGCACCATTATTTCGACGCCAAATCTGCCTTTGCAGGCGAATGAGCTCCGCGATCTGGCGGGAAAACTTGAAGATGCGCTAGGCTGCCCGGTCGAATTTTCCCGCGACGTTAACCTTCAGCTTTCGTTTGACGTGGTGCAACACAATCTCCAGCAGCAAGAGGTTCTGGCGGCCTACCTTGGCACCGGCATGGGATTTGCCATCTGGCTAAACGGTGCTCCATGGACGGGCGCGCACGGCGTAGCGGGCGAGCTCGGGCATATTCCACAGGGGGATATGACGCGGCACTGTGGTTGTGGCAACCCGGGATGTCTGGAAACGGTTTGTTCCGGTATCGTATTGAAACAGTGGTACGAACAGCAGCCCCGCGAGTATGCGATGGGAGATATCTTTTCAGCCGTACCCGATGACCCCTTCGTACAGCAACTCCTGAATCATGCAGCCCGCGCCATTGCCACCAGTGTAAATCTGTTCGATCCGGATGCGGTGATCCTCGGAGGCGGCGTAATGGATATGCCTGGCTTTCCGCGCGAAGCGCTGATTGTCGGGATAAAGCAGCATTTGCGCCGCCCGCTGCCGCATGAGTCCGTGAAATTTATCCCTGCCTCGTCGTCGTCTTTTAACGGCGCTCAGGGGGCCGCTACCCTGGCTCGCTGCCGGTTCCTGCCATCACCTTGCGCAGCGCCTGCGCCAGCTGTGCGCGGGTGAAAGGTTTTCGCAGTAACTGAACGTCCGGCAGCTGCGGGTTATGCGCCGGGCGCAAATCCTGCCCGCTGATCAGCAGCACCGGCAACTGCGGATAGTGGCTGCGTACATGGCCGATCACCTCCGCACCACTCAGGCCGCCCGGCAACATCAGGTCGCTGATAAACATGCCGATATCCGGTGATGCGTCCAGCATGTTCAGCGCCTGCTCGCCGTTTTCGGCTTCAAGCGTCAGGTAGCCAAGCTGGTGCAGTTGCTCGCACAGGGTCTGCCGCACGCCCGCCTCATCTTCCAGGACCAGCACAAGCAGCTCACTCTCTGCCGGGGCCGTGGTCGCCAGCGCGGCATCATCGGAGAAAGCGGGCAGCGTCGAGCGCGGCAGCTGGAGCCGCACGGTGGTTCCCTGCCCCGGCGCGCTTTCGATCTCAACGCGCCCCCCGGACTGACGCACAAAGCCGTACACCATCGACAGCCCTAACCCGCTGCCGCTGCCGGTCTGTTTGGTGGTGAAGAACGGTTCAAAGACCTGCGATTTCACCTCCTGCGACATCCCGCAGCCGTGGTCAATCACCTCCAGCGCGACCATATCCTGCCTGCGCCCGTCGCTGCGGGTCACACGCTGGTTCCAGGTGCGGATTTTGATCACACCATTTTGCCCCTCCATTGCATCACGGGCGTTCATTACCAGGTTGATAATGGCGTTTTCCAGCTGGCTGACGTCAATCCATGCGGGCCAGGCCGGGGTTTGCGCTTCAATATCCAGCGTCAGCGTGGCGGGAAGCGAGTGCCGCATCAGCTCGCTCAGGTTCTCCAGCAGCGGCTTCATCTCTACCGCATGAGGTTGCAGGGATTGCTTGCGCGAGAAGGCCAGCAGACGCTGGGTGAGCATGGCCCCGCGTTCCGCGGCTTTGAGCGCACGAGTGATGCGCGGCGCGTCCGGTGACGCTGAATCGGTCAGCTCCAGACTGCCGATAATCACCGCCAGCAGGTTATTAAAATCATGCGCCAGCCCGCCCGTCAGTTGCCCAACCGCCTTCATTTTCTGGCTGTGCAGCAGCGCCTCCTCCAGCCCCTGACGTTCGATGCGGTCGACCTCCATCTGCGAGGTCTTCTCCTTCAGTAGCCGCGTGGTGTGCTCCAGCGAAGCGGTATTGCGGGCAAAAACGTTAAACGCGCGCGCCAGTTCCCCCAGCTCATCACGCCGCTGTAGCGCGGGCACCGACACATCCTGCTCGCCGTGAGCGAGGCGCGACATTGCCCTTGAGATAGCCGTCAGGTTGGAGCCCAGATTGCGGTAAATATACCAGCAGGCGCAGCCGGTGATGATCAGCGCCAGCACCGCGAAGACGCTGATAAACACGCTGATGGAGCGCAGCTCCTGGTGGCTTTGGGCGGTACGCAGCCGGGAGGCCTGCGCCACCTGTTCAACGTACTGATTGATGTCGCGGTTTAATATCGCCACCAGCGCCTTGATGTGGAACATGTACCAGCTGATGGACAGATCGCTCTCCTCCAGCTGCTTTGACAGTGGCGCGAGCTTGCGCAGCTCATCATTAAAATCCGGGAGCACCAGGTTGACCACCGGTTGCAGGGCGCTCGCGGGTAACATCGCGGTTACTGCATCCAGCTGCTGCACCGTGGCGCGCGGTGAAGGGGTATCAATGGCGGCAACGATCAGCCTGTCCATCTCTGCAAGCTGCCGGGCGTCTGGCACATTGCTCGCGTAACGGCGGTTGATATCCTGCAAATGACGCAGATAGCTTTGGCTTTGATACAGCGCGCTGAGCAGCGCGTTACGCTCCAGATGCCGTTTTTGCCCGCGCTCCAGCATTCCCGTCACGCTCTGCTGTAACTCATTGCTCCTGCGGATAATACGCGCCACCAGCGCCGGCTCCTGCTGCGCCAGCGGCGCATCGGCAAGCTGCTCCAGCGAGTGGCGCAGCGCCATCTGCGTCTGTTTAAGCCGTTCAGCTTCGCCTTTGTACTCCAGCGCACCGACTACCTGCGACAGCCGCACCGCCGCCGTCGCCACATTCGCGGTATCACGCGCGAGGTTCATGCTGCCAGTCATATCATCCAGCGTTTGCTGCTGCACCTGCTCCTGGATCTGGCTGGCATGACGAAAGCCGAGCACCGCCACGCCGCTTACCATCAGCGTTACCGCCACCACCAGCAGGTTAAATATCAGCAGGCGACCGCGGGCGCTGGTGAAGAATGGGGGGCGTGAAGACATGGGTTTGGGCTCCTCTGCGGTTTGGTGCCCTCACCCTGACCCTCTCCCGCCGGGAGAGGGAAAAGGAAAATGTGATGGCGATTAGCTATTCATAACTATGACAAATATGAACAGCTTCTGACATTTTGCATTTACGCGCCTGTGATGAAGTGCAGATATCGACATTCACAGGAGATCCGCCATGAGCAGAACCCCGGTTTTAGAGATGCGCCACATTGCCAAAACCTTTGGCAATTTCCACGCGCTCAAGGGTGTGGATTTGACGGTTTTCCCCGGTGAGATCCACGCGCTGATGGGGGAAAACGGCGCCGGAAAAAGCACGCTGATGAAGATCCTCGCAGGCGCTTATACCGCCAGCAGCGGCGACATCCTCATCGACGGTCAGCCGTTTCACATCAAAGGTCCGAAGGATGCGCTGGCCGCAGGCATTACCCTGATTTATCAGGAGATGCAGCTTGCTCCTAACCTGACCGTGGCGGAAAACATTTTTCTCGGCAGCGAGCTGTCGCGCGGCGGGCTGGTGCAGCGCAAAGAGATGGCCGCCCAGGCGCAGGCGGTGATTGACCGTCTCGGCGCGCAGTTCAGCGCCACCGACCTGGTGATGAAGCTGACCATCGCCGAGCAGCAGCAGGTGGAGATCGCCCGCGCGCTGCACCGCAACAGCCGCATTCTGGTGATGGATGAACCCACCGCCG
>ERZ773187.2592-NODE-2592-length-11011-cov-14.336893_pt1 | contig 11011 bp, 7 predicted proteins | sample MGYA00511242_ERZ773187 | MGnify/ENA primary metagenome ERZ773187 (study PRJEB29015, sample SAMEA2737744) | human gut metagenome | biome: human gut; feature: human-associated habitat; material: faeces | place: China | collected 2012 ... | reverse complement strand
CGGTCTGAGGGTTGCGGCCAGTACGGGCAGCACGCTCTTTAACAGCAAAAGTACCAAAGCCTACCAGCGCTACGTCGTCTCCGGCCTGCAGAGATTCGGTAACAGAAGCAATCAGAGCATCTAACGCACGTCCAGCCGCAGCTTTAGAGATATCGGCACCCGCAGCAATTTTGTCAATCAGTTGAGATTTATTCACTCTTCTCTTCCTCTCTTTATAATTTATATCGCGCCTGAATCCTTCACAACGCGACCGCGCAGCAGTTATATCAGGCCTGCCATAACCTTACAACACCCGTTGTTGATGGCTGACCTAATCAGCAATCTAAATTAGCTATACAAAAAAAGGCTGGCAAGCCCGAAATGGCTCACCAGCCTTGTTTTTATTGACGCTCTTTGCGCGAGGTCACTATTTTGCCGTTACAACCTGCATTCCGGAGGGCTCATTCTGCAGTGCTAATGTCAGAACCTCTTCAATGCGTTTCACCGGATGGATATCCAGATCGGCAATAACGTTATCTGGAATTTCTTCCAGATCGCGCTTGTTCTCGTAAGGAATAAGCACAGTTTTAATACCACCGCGGTGGGCTGCCAGCAGTTTTTCTTTCAAACCACCAATCGGCAGAACCTGGCCACGCAAAGTGATCTCACCGGTCATGGCCACATCAGCACGTACCGGGTTACCGGTCAGGCAGGAGACCAGAGCGGTACACATCGCGATACCGGCGCTTGGACCGTCTTTCGGCGTTGCCCCTTCCGGTACGTGAACGTGGATATCGCGTTTTTCGTAGAAGTCCGGATTAATACCCAGTTTTTCCGCGCGCGCGCGCACCACGGTCAGTGCAGCCTGGATGGATTCCTGCATCACTTCACCCAGAGAACCGGTATAAGTGAGCTTACCTTTGCCAGGCACGCAGGCGGTTTCGATGGTCAGCAGATCGCCGCCCACTTCCGTCCACGCCAGACCGGTGACCTGGCCCACGCGGTTTTCGCTATCCGCGCGACCGTAGTCGTAGCGCTGAACGCCAAGAAACTCATGCAGGTTTTCACCGTTAATCTCAATCTGCTTCGCGGTTTTATCCAGCAGCAGTTGTTTGACCGCTTTACGGCACAGTTTTGAGATTTCACGCTCCAGGCTACGGACACCCGCTTCACGGGTATAGTAACGAATGATGCCAATAATGGCGCTATCGTCGACCGTCAGTTCGCCTTTTTTCAGGGCGTTGCGCTCAATCTGCTTCGGCAGCAGGTGGCGTTTGGCAATGTTCAGCTTCTCATCTTCGGTATAACCAGAGAGACGGATCACTTCCATACGATCCAGCAGCGGTGCCGGAATGTTCATGGAGTTGGAGGTCGCCACGAACATCACATCGCTCAGGTCGTAGTCCACTTCCAGATAGTGATCGCTGAAGGCCACGTTCTGTTCTGGATCAAGCACTTCCAGCAGAGCGGACGCCGGATCGCCACGCATGTCCGAAGACATTTTGTCGATCTCATCAAGCAGGAACAGTGGGTTTTTCACCCCCACTTTTGCCATCTTCTGAATCAGTTTGCCTGGCATGGAGCCGATATAGGTACGACGGTGACCGCGGATTTCCGCTTCATCACGTACCCCACCCAGCGCCATTCGCACATACTTGCGCCCGGTTGCCTGGGCGATGGACTGCCCCAGAGAGGTTTTACCCACCCCCGGCGGCCCTACCAGACAGAGAATTGGCCCTTTGATTTTATTCACACGGCTCTGGACCGCGAGATATTCAAGGATGCGATCTTTGACACGTTCGAGGCCATAGTGGTCGGTATCAAGGATTTCTTGCGCCTGGCGCAGATCTTTCTTGACCTTGCTACGGGTATTCCATGGCACCTGAACCATCCACTCAATGTAGCCGCGCACCACAGTGGCCTCGGCGGACATTGGAGACATCATTTTCAGCTTCTGCAGCTCGGCTTCCGCTTTCTCTTTTGCCTCTTTCGGCATTTTCGCGGCGTCGATTTTACGCTTCAGGGCTTCGTTTTCGTCCGGCGCGTCGTCCATCTCGCCAAGCTCTTTCTGAATAGCCTTCATCTGCTCATTCAGGTAGTACTCACGCTGAGATTTCTCCATCTGCTTTTTCACGCGGTTGCGAATACGCTTTTCCACCTGCAGCAGATCGATCTCGGACTCCATCATCGCCATCAGATACTCCAGACGTTCATTAACGTCGGACATCTCCAGCACGGACTGTTTGTCAGCCAGCTTCAGCGGCATGTGCGCAGCGATGGTATCCGCCAGACGCGCAGGATCGTCGATGCTGTTCAGCGACGTCAGCACTTCTGGTGGGATTTTTTTGTTCAGCTTGATATAGCCTTCGAACTGGCTAATGGCGGTGCGTACCAGCACCTCCTGCTCACGCTCGTCAAGCTGCGGTGAGTCAAGATACTCTGCCTTAGCAGAGAAGTGTTCGCCATCATCAGACAAAGTGGTAATACGCGCACGCTGCAGGCCTTCGACCAGCACCTTGACGGTGCCGTCAGGCAGCTTCAGCATCTGCAAAATAGAGGCCACGGTCCCGACGGTGAAAAGATCATTTACACCCGGCTCATCCGTTGATGCTTCTTTCTGCGCAACCAGCATGATTTTTTTATCATGATCCATGGCGGCTTCAAGGCAACGGATAGATTTTTCCCGCCCTACAAATAAGGGTATGACCATGTGCGGATAAACCACCACATCGCGCAACGGCAATACGGGGATTTCAATGCGTTCAGAACGCTCAGGATTCATAGAGCTCTCTCTTAGTTTAGTGTCCGCCAGGTAATCAGGCTGCGTGACTGTGCTTCACCCAACCATTAACATGTAATCCAGTATATGGGGACGTTTCCCACACATTCAACGTCATGAATACGGAAAAATAAAAGGGGGGATAAAATCCCCCCTTTTTGATTAACTGATTGTATGAGTTGGTGAATTATTCGCCAGAAGCCTGCTGCGCTTCTGGTTTGCCATAAATCAGCAGCGGCTTGGTTTGGCCTGCAATCACGGACTCATCGATAACCACTTTCTCGACCTCTTCCATAGAAGGAAGGTCGTACATGGTATCAAGCAGCGCGGCTTCAACGATTGAACGCAGACCACGGGCACCGGTTTTACGGGCCATGGCTTTCTTGGCAATCGCATCCAGCGCTTCGTCACGGAACTCCAGGTCAACACCTTCAAGGTTGAACAACGCCTGATACTGTTTCGTCAGGGCGTTTTTCGGCTCTTTCAGGATCTGAATCAGAGCGTCTTCGCTCAGCTCGCTCAGTGTCGCCACAACCGGCAGACGACCAATGAACTCAGGGATCAGACCAAATTTGATCAGATCTTCTGGCTCAACCTGCGCTAACAGCTCACCTTCGTTCGCTTTTTCAGATTTTCCTTTCACCGTGGCGCCAAAACCAATACCGGAGCCAGTTTCTACACGGTGGGAGATCACTTTGTCCAGACCGGCAAACGCACCACCACAGATGAACAGGATCTTGGAGGTATCAACCTGCAGGAACTCCTGCTGCGGATGTTTACGGCCACCCTGCGGCGGAACCGCAGCCACGGTACCTTCGATCAGTTTCAACAGAGCCTGCTGAACCCCTTCACCGGACACATCGCGGGTGATGGACGGGTTATCGGATTTACGCGAGATTTTGTCGATCTCATCGATATAAACGATACCGCGCTGGGCTTTCTGCACGTCGTAATCGCACTTTTGCAGCAGCTTCTGAATAATATTTTCAACATCTTCGCCCACGTAACCAGCTTCGGTCAGGGTGGTGGCGTCCGCCATGGTGAACGGAACATCCAGCAGGCGCGCCAGCGTCTCTGCCAGCAACGTTTTACCGGAACCCGTTGGTCCAATCAGCAGAATGTTACTTTTGCCAAGCTCAACACCATTGCTGGTGTCGCCATTACGGAGACGTTTGTAGTGGTTATACACCGCCACAGCCAGGACTTTCTTGGCCTGTTCCTGACCGATGACATAGTCATCAAGGTGATGACGGATCTCATGCGGTGTCGGCAACGCGCTGCGTTCACGATGCGGAGCAACTTCTTTAATCTCTTCGCGAATGATGTCGTTACATAAATCGACACATTCATCGCAGATATACACGGACGGCCCGGCAATCAGTTTGCGCACTTCATGCTGGCTTTTGCCGCAAAAAGAGCAGTACAGCAGTTTGCCCGAACCATCTTTGCGTTTATCTGTCATGAGTCCAAACCTCTTTTTAAGTTCTTTGTGCCGCACATGACGACGCAAATGCCATTCTCAGACGCAAGCTGCTTACAGGCAACGTGCCGCCCTACCTTAGTATAGCGGCACACTCGCGTCGCGGGCATCAATTACGATGGGTCAAAATGGAGTCGACTAAGCCGTACTCAACTGCCTCTGATGCGGAGAGGAAGCGATCGCGCTCGGTGTCACGCTCGATCTGCTCTAAAGATTGACCCGTGTGGTGCGCCATAAGTTCATTCATGCGCCCTTTTACTTTCAGGATTTCACGGGCGTGGATTTCAATATCCGTCGCCTGACCCTGGTAGCCGCCCAGCGGCTGGTGAATCATCACGCGGGAGTTCGGCAGGCAGAAGCGCTTGCCTTTAGCGCCAGCCGTCAGCAGGAAAGCACCCATTGATGCCGCCTGGCCCATACAGATGGTGCTAACGTCCGGTTTGATGAACTGCATGGTGTCATAGATGGACATGCCAGCAGTAATGACACCGCCTGGAGAATTAATATACAGGTAAATGTCTTTTTCCGGGTTTTCCGCTTCCAGAAACAGCATCTGCGCTACGATCAGGTTAGCCATATGGTCTTCCACCTGGCCGGTCAAGAAGATAACGCGTTCTTTCAGCAGACGGGAATAGATATCAAATGAACGTTCACCGCGCGATGTCTGTTCAATAACCATTGGCACCAACGCCATGTGGGGTGCAAAGTTATCTCGTTCGCCACTGTATGACATGTCCGTCTCCTGGATAAAAAATGAAAATACCTGCTGTACTGATTGTAACCTTGTGGACGGATTATCAGCCAGTCTCTTTAATACTACTTTCCCACAAATGGGGGTGGCATCGCCCTATTTCAAGCATAACAATCTTTTGCTGTTACGCTAACACTGAAAGGGCGTTTTAGCACTCTTCCTGGGCTATTAGTGTGATAAAAAAAACCCGCCGCCGGAAGGCAACGGGTTTTTGTACAAACTTTAAACAAACGCGGCGGAATTACGCCTGCTGGTTCATCAGTTCGTTGAAAGAAGTGGCTTTTTCAGTCACTTTAGCTTTTGCCAGAACGGCTTCTACAGCCTGCTCTTCCAGAGCAACATTGCGCATGTTGTCCATCAGCTCTTTGTTCTTACCGTAGAACTCGATCACTTCTGATGGATCTTCGTATGCAGAAGCCATCTCTTCGATCAGGCCTTTCACACGCTCTTCGTCAGCTTTCAGCTCGTGGGTACGAATCACTTCGCCCAGCAGCAGGCCAACAACAACGCGACGTTTCGCTTGCTCTTCGAACAGTTCACGTGGCAGTTCCAGCGCTTGTTTCTCGTTACCACCGAAACGCTGAGCAGCCTGGCGACGCAGAACGTCGATTTCGCTGTCGATCAGGGCTGCAGGGATGTCGATTTCGTTCGCTTTAACCAGACCGTCGATTGCCTGAGACTTAACGCGGTTACGCACGGCGCCTTTCAGCTCGCGCTCCATGTTTTTACGCACTTCAGCGCGCAGACCGGCTACGGAACCATCTTCAACGCCGAAACGTTTGATGAACTCTTCAGTCAGCTCTGGCAGTTCACGCTCTTCCACTTTCTTCAGGTTGATCGCGAATTTCGCTGCTTTACCTTTCAGGTTTTCAGCGTGGTACTCTTCCGGGAAGGTCACGTCGATGGTGAACTCTTCACCAGCTTTGTGGCCTTTGATACCGTCTTCAAAGCCTGGGATCATACGACCCTGGCCCATAGCCAGTACGAAGTCAGACGCTTTACCGCCTTCGAACTCTTCGCCGTCGACAGAACCGCTGAAGTCTACGGTGACGCGGTCTTCTGCATCAGCAGCGCCGTCTTTGTCTTTCCAGGTTGCCTGCTGCTTACGCAGGGTGTCCAGCATGCCGTCAACGTCGGTATCGGTCACTTCAACAACCGGTTTTTCAACTTCGATGGATTCCAGACCTTTCAGCTCAACTTCCGGGTAAACTTCGAACTCTACAGAGTAAGTGAAGTCTTCGCCCAGTTTGTATTCGCCCGGAACATAGTTCGGTGCGCCAGCTGGATTGATTTTTTCTTTGATGATGGCGTCGATAAAGTTACGGCTCATCAGCTCGCCCAGCACGTCCTGACGTACAGAAGCGCCATAACGCTGAGCAACAACATTCATTGGGACTTTGCCCTTACGGAAGCCGTCAATACGGACTTTTTTCGCGACGTTGACCAGCTCGCTCTTAACAGCGTTTTCGATGCTGTCAGCAGCGATAGTAATCGTTACACGGCGGCCAAGGCCTTGAGTGGTTTCAACTGAAACTTGCATCTTGTTACCTCAAAAAAATCACAGTGCTCGGTCAACTCTGAATCTGTCTGTTATACCGGGATGCTCTCTTAGTGCAGATTCACATTCCCTGTCGCCAGAATCATCCCGAAGACATACATTAAGACGCGGCATTATAGCGGCATCACTTAGGTGAGTCGAGAACGGTTGCCGCATGTTGCTGCGGCTTTTTTCACAATTTCTGGCTATTTTTCGCCTAAAAATCGCGTCACCGGTTCAAAACCCGGACAAAACAAAACGGCCCGCAGGCCGTTTTGACGTAATCTTTATGCAACATACTGGAAAAGCTCCCGCTGTTGCAAACGGGATTTACTACGCGATAGTCCCGGCTCCGCGGCACGGTGGCGACGCGAAGATGGTATCCTGCAGGCCCTTCCACTCCTTAATAGTGTAAGTGTGCAGCGCCAGCGCATGTACGGTAGATGAAAGCTCCTCCGTCAACGTACCGTAGATCATACGATGGCGATTAAGGAACCGCTCACCGGCAAAACGATCGCTCACCAGCACCACTTTGAAATGGCTTTCGGAGCCTGCCGGTACGTTATGACGATAGCTCTCGTCGACGACTTCGAGGAACACGGGTTCGAACGCTGCCCTTAATTTATCTTCGATCTGTTCACGTATCATCATGAAATTACTCCTCCGACAACGCTGAGATGTCACCCATCCCTTTAAATGTTAGCCGCTTTTACCGCTTGCATAACAAGAAGACAACAAAAATTTAGCTTTCGTCTGATTTTCTCATTCAAAGGGATGAAGTCCTATAAGAGACTCATGCGTTTTGCCCCAGGGGCATAAGCAATTGTGTTCAGGTGGTCAGATTTCAGTCAAGACGATGAATTTACATGCGTTGACCACTTCCCCTCGCCGTTGGCGATGTTATGATGGCGGCAATTTTTGTCTATTTATGCTTACGATCCGTAGAGACCCCCAACATGTTAAAAAAACTCCTTTTCCCGCTTGTCGCACTTTTCATGCTGGCCGGCTGCGCCACACCGCCAACCACCATTGACGTTTCGCCAAAAATTTCCCTGCCGCAGCAGGATCCAAGCCTGATGGGCGTGACCGTAAGCATCAATGGTGCTGACCAGCGCCGCGACCAGGCTCTGGCGAAAGTGACCCGCGATAACCAGCTGGTTACCCTGACCGCATCCCGCGACCTGCGCTTCTTGCTGCAGGAAGTGCTTGAGAAGCAAATGACCTCCCGCGGCTACATGATTGGCCCAAGCGGTGCGGTTGATCTGCAGATTATCGTCAACAATCTGTATGCCGATGTCTCTCAGGGCAACGTACGCTACAACATCTCCACCAAAGCAGATATCGCCATCATCGCAACCGCGAAGAACGGCAATAAGATGAACAAAAACTACCGTGCAAGCTATTCCGTTGAAGGCGCCTTCCAGGCCACCAACAAGAATATTGCCAATGCGGTTAACAGCGTGCTGACTGATACCATCGCCGATATGGCGCAGGACACCAGCATTCATGAATTCATCAAACAGAACGCGCGTTAATTCTGTTCACTGACCCGGCACTTCGCCGGGTCAGTTCTCATTGCATACATGTCCAGCCAATACTTACGCATTTTCCAGCAACCTAAATCAGCGATTTTGCTGATCCTCGGCTTCGCCTCCGGTTTGCCCCTCGCTTTGACCTCCGGCACCCTGCAAGCCTGGATGACGGTTGAGAACATCGATCTTAAGACTATCGGCTTCTTCTCTCTGGTCGGCCAGGCTTACGTCTTTAAATTCCTCTGGTCGCCGGTGATGGACCGCTACACGCCGCCGTTGCTCGGCCGTCGCCGGGGCTGGCTGTTGATAACGCAGGCGCTGCTCTTACTGGCCATCGCCGGGATGGGTTTCCTTGATCCCTCTTCACAGCTACGCTGGATGGCGGCGCTGGCGGTGGTCATCGCCTTCTGCTCGGCGTCGCAAGATATTGTCTTTGATGCCTGGAAAACCGACGTGCTGCCTGCAGAAGAGCGCGGGGCAGGCGCGGCGATCAGCGTTCTGGGCTATCGGCTGGGAATGTTGGTATCTGGCGGACTGGCGCTCTGGCTGGCTGACCGTTATCTCGGCTGGCACGGTATGTATTGGCTTATGGCCGCGTTAATCATTCCCTGCATGATCGCCACCCTACTCGCGCCCGAACCAGACGATATTATTCCGGTGCCCCGCACGCTCGAGCAGGCCGTGGCCGAGCCGCTACGTGACTTCTTTGCCCGTAATAACGCCTGGCTGATCCTGCTGTTGATTGTGCTCTACAAACTGGGCGATGCGTTTGCCATGAGCCTCACCACCACCTTTCTTATTCGTGGCGTCGGATTTGATGCCGGCGAAGTGGGCGTGGTGAATAAAACCCTGGGGCTGATCGCCACGATTGTGGGTGCGCTGTACGGCGGAGTTTTGATGCAGCGTTTAACGCTATTCCGTGCACTGCTGATCTTTGGCATTCTGCAGGGCATCTCCAACGCGGGTTACTGGTTACTGTCAGTGACCGATAAGCAGATGATGAGCATGGCAGCCGCGGTCTTCTTTGAAAATCTGTGCGGGGGTATGGGCACAGCTGCCTTTGTGGCCCTGCTGATGACGCTGTGCAACAAATCCTTTTCAGCTACCCAGTTTGCGCTGCTCTCTGCCCTTTCGGCGGTTGGCCGGGTGTACGTCGGCCCGCTGGCAGGCTGGTTCGTTGAAGCGCACGGCTGGCCTCAGTTCTATCTGTTCTCGGTTATCGCCGCCGTTCCCGGGTTGATCCTTTTACTAATTTGCCGCCGCTCACTGGAATATACCCAGCAAACGGAGCAATTCATGCCGAGAAGTGACTTCCCTTCCGCGTACCGTTTTGCGCTGCGCATGCTGATGGCCGGCTGTGCGTTACTCGGCGTCTGGCTGCTGGTGTTGATCGTCAATGCACTCACCGCACTCGCCTTGCCGATGGCCGATCTTCTGCTCGACGTAGGTGCCCTACTGGCGGTGACGGGTATCCTTATCGGTGCGGTGCTGGATTACCTGGCGCTGCGCAGACATCAGATGGCCTAATCCAGAAGAAAAGGTTATTTGCCGTTGTAATAACAGTGTGAAATTATAACGGCAAATAACCCTGGTGAATGAAAAAATATATTTGTTGTTTCGTGCGCAATAGAAATTTGGAAATTAGTGGAAGCGATAATAAACTCTATTTTCCATTAAACGATTCAGCTGATGAAAGTTTAATTTATCGTTTTTTAAATGTCCTTTTATTGATAATCATTTGTTAATTATTTGTGTATTTTTTGCAATGGTTATACCAATTCCCCGCCTGGCACCGGTTTCAGAAACTGTTTCGTTATAACGCCCATAACACGCGACTTTTGTCTTAAAATTAGACACGTTTTGCAACACATGTGACATGTGCGGCAGAACCCGGTAACACCTTCCTGACACAGGGCTAATGATGTTTACAGTAATGTAACCTTCCCGTAAAATGCCCCCACACTTTAAACGCCACCAGGTCCCCGTGGAATTGAGGTCGTTAAATGACACTTAGGAAATACAATAAAGGTTTGGGATGGTTGTCGTTAATTGCAGGCACTGTTTTACTCAGTGGCTGTGATTCTGCACTTCTAGACCCCAAAGGACAGATTGGACTGGAACAACGTTCCCTGATTCTGACGGCTTTCGGCCTGATGATGATCGTCGTTATTCCTGCCATTTTGATGGCAGTTGGTTTCGCCTGGAAGTACCGTGCGAGCAATAAAGATGCGAAGTATAGCCCTAACTGGTCACACTCCAACAAAGTTGAAGCTGTGGTCTGGACGGTTCCTATCCTGATCATCCTGTTCCTCGCTGTGCTGACATGGAAAACCACTCACGCACTCGAGCCAAGCAAACCGCTGGTTCACGATGAGAAACCTATTACCATTGAAGTGGTCTCCATGGACTGGAAATGGTTCTTCATCTACCCGGAACAGGGCATTGCTACCGTGAATGAAATCGCCTTCCCGGCGAACACTCCGGTGGAATTCAAAGTGACCTCGAACTCCGTGATGAACTCCTTCTTTATTCCGCGTCTGGGTAGCCAGATTTACGCGATGGCCGGTATGCAGACTAACCTGCATCTGATCGCGAATGAAGCAGGCACCTACGATGGTATCTCCGCCAGCTACAGTGGCCCAGGCTTCTCTGGTATGAAGTTCAAAGCCATTGCCACTCCTGACCGCGCCGCCTTCGACCAGTGGGTTGAAAAAGCGAAGCAGTCTACGAACACCATGTCTGACATGGCGGCATTCGAAAAAGTGGCAACACCTAGCGAATATAACAAGGTGGAGTACTTCTCTGACGTGAAACCGAATTTGTTCAAAGATGTGATTGGCAAATTTATGGATCATGGCAAGAGCATGGACGTGACCCAGCCTGAAGGTGAGCATAGCTCGCACGAAGGGATGGAAGGCATGGACATGAGCCACGCGGAAACCGCTCACTAAGG
>ERZ773187.2588-NODE-2588-length-11033-cov-2.413554_pt1 | contig 11033 bp, 8 predicted proteins | sample MGYA00511242_ERZ773187 | MGnify/ENA primary metagenome ERZ773187 (study PRJEB29015, sample SAMEA2737744) | human gut metagenome | biome: human gut; feature: human-associated habitat; material: faeces | place: China | collected 2012 ... | reverse complement strand
CTTTGATGAAGTCGGCAACCTTTATGGCCGCCTGCCCGGTACGCGCTTTCCCGACGAAGTTATCCTTAGCGGTTCGCATATTGATAGCGTGGTCAACGGCGGTAATCTTGACGGCCAGTTCGGCGCGCTGGCGGCCTGGCTGGCGGTACGCTGGCTGAAAGAGACTTACGGCGAACCGCTGCGCACCGTCGAAGTGCTGGCGCTAGCCGAGGAAGAAGGCAGCCGCTTCCCTTATGTCTTCTGGGGCAGCAAAAATATCGTCGGCATCGCCAACCCGGCGGACGTGCGCGAGATTAAGGACGCCAAAGGCGTGGCGTTTGTCGATGCCATGAAGCAGTGCGGATTCACGCTGCCCGCCGCCCCGCTGGCGCCGCGCCGGGATATTAAAGCCTTCGTCGAGCTGCATATCGAACAGGGCCGGGTGCTGGAAACCAATAAGCAATCCATCGGCGTGGTCAATGCCATCGTTGGACAGCGCCGCTACACCATCACCCTCACCGGCGAGTCCAACCATGCCGGTACCACACCAATGGGCTACCGCCGCGATACCGTTCATGCGTTTAGCCGCATCTGCTGCGAGTCTATCGCCAAAGCGAAGGCCCACGGCGACCCGCTGGTGCTCACCTTCGGCAAGGTCGATCCGCAGCCGAATACCGTTAACGTGGTGCCGGGTAAAACGGTTTTCACCATGGACTGCCGCCATACCGATGCCCGTGAGTTAACGGCCTTTACGGAAGTGATTGAAGCCGATATGCGGCGGATCTGCCGGGAAATGGAGATTGGCATTGAAATCGACTTGTGGATGGATGAAGCCCCGGTTCCGATGGATAAAACGCTGGTGGCCCGGCTCACCGCGCTTTGTGAGAAAGAGAGGGTGAATTTCCGCGTGATGCACAGCGGCGCGGGCCACGACGCACAAATTTTCGCCCCCTGCTTCCCGACCTGCATGATCTTTATGCCGAGCATTAAGGGCATCAGCCATAACCCGGCGGAAAGCACGCATATCGACGATCTGGCGGAAGGCGTAAAAACGCTGGCCTTAATGTTGCATCAACTGGCCTGGACTGAATAAGGAAAAGATAATGGGTTATTTAAATAATGTGGTTGGCTATCGCGACGATTTACTGGCCAGCCGTTCCATCGTGCGCCACGGCAATTATGCGCTGCTGACGCCGGACGGTCTGGTCAAAAATATTATTCCGGGTTTTACTAATTGCGATGTGACCATTCTGTCAACGCCGAAATTAGGCGCGACCTTTGTGGATTATCTGGTGACGCTGCATGAAAATGGCGGTAATCCGGGCGGTTTCGGCGGCGAAGGGATTGAGACCTTCCTGTATGTGATTGAGGGGGAAATCACCGCCGGGGCGCAAGGCAAAAGCTTCCCGCTAACCAAAGGCGGCTATATTTACTGCCCGCCGGGCGAGAAACTTACCTTCATCAATAACCGCTCAGGCAACAGCCAGCTGTTCCTCTACAAGCGCCGCTATATTGCGGTTGAGAATCACGCCCCTTATCTGGTTACCGGCAACGTCAGCCAGCTGGAGCGTATTCATTATGAAGGAATGGAAGACGTTATTCTGATCGATTTCCTGCCAAAAGAGCTGGGCTTCGATATGAACATGCATATTCTCTCCTTCGAGCCGGGAGCCAGCCACGGTTATATCGAAACCCACGTCCAGGAACACGGTGCCTATATTCTCTCCGGCCAGGGCGTTTATAACCTCGACAACAACTGGGTGCCGGTGAAGAAAGGCGACTATATCTTTATGGGCGCTTATTCACTACAGGCCGGATACGGCGTCGGGCGCGAGGCGTTTAGCTACATTTACTCGAAAGATTGCCATCGCGACGTTGAGATCTGATTGTCACTGATTAAGTTCACCTTTTTTGTTTAGCTATGTTGGATTTTGCCACGGTGAAAACCGTGGCATTTTTTATTCAGACGGGGATTTGCTGACCTAATTTTATTGCGCAGGCAATATTACGCGCGCAGGCATAGAGATTCTGCTCGCCGCGATCCAGCACCTCGGCCAGCGGCGCCAGCGCGGGTAAAATACTGAATACCGCATCAATACCGTGCTGATGCACCGCTTCAACGCCGTCGCCCAGCACGCCCGCGATACCGATAACCGGGATGTCGTACTTTTTGGCGATCCGCGCCACGCCGACAGGCGCTTTGCCGCCAACGGTTTGCGAATCCATTCGTCCTTCGCCGGTGATCACCAGGTCCGCATCGCGCAGCGCCTCCTCCAGATGAACCGCTTCCAGCACAATATCGATACCTGATTTCAGCGTAGCGTTAAGGAAAACCCGGGCCGCCGCGCCCATTCCGCCGGCCGCGCCGCCGCCGACCATCGGCGCGACATCCTGACCGGTAGCCGCCAGCATAACCCGAGCGTAGTTTTGTAACCCGCGCTCCAGAACGGCAACCATTTCTATGCAAGCCCCTTTTTGCGGACCAAAAACCGCCGCCGCGCCGCGTTCGCCGAGCAGCGGGTTATCGACGTCGCAGGCCACCTCAATCCGGCAATCGTGAAGGCGCGGATCGAGGTCGCTTAGGTCTATTTTTACCAACCGCTGTAACGCCCCGCCGCCAAGGCCGACGCTCTCGCCGCGCTCATCCAGAAAGCGCGCCCCCAGCGCCTGGGCCATACCCATCCCGCCGTCTACCGTGGCGCTACCGCCAATACCGAGAATAATATGGCGAACCCCGGCGTCCAGCGCATGGCGAATCAGCTCGCCGGTGCCGTAGCTGGTAGCCCGCAGGGGGTTACGCTCCCCGGCGGGAACCAGCATCAGCCCGCTGGCCGCCGCCATCTCAATAAATGCGGTTTGCCCGTCGCCGCTCAGGCCGTAGAAGGCGCCGACAAAATCGCCCATCGGCCCCATGACCGGCAGCATCACCATTTTGCCGTCAGTGGCCTCGACCATCGCCTCAACCGTTCCTTCGCCGCCATCGGCGATCGGCAGACAGACGCACTCCGCCTGCGGGAAAATTGAGACAAAGCCCGCTTTTATCGCCTGGGCGCAGCGGCTGGCGCTAACGCTCTCTTTGAAAGAGTCCGGTGCAATAATTATTTTCATGGTTCATCCTTTTTAATGTCATTACTTAATACGATCCCAGGGAATGAGATTTTCCATCACTACCGCCAGCAGCACGCCGATTAATAAGCCGTTGCCTAATAGCGGTCGAATTATCAGGGGTAGCGTCTGGAGATAAACTGGCGGCAGACCCATTAAAAAAATACCGATAAAGAGCGGCAGCGCCAGCCGGTAGATATTTCGCGCGGTGAAGGTAATTTGTTTACTGAACGATAAGCTGGAATATAACAACGGAAGATAGGAGACCAGCATGACCGCGCTGCTAATCGGCAGCGGCAGCGTGGTAAAAAAGTGGGTCAGCGGCGTAAACAGGCCAACTAAAAGACAACACAGGCAGCCGATAATAAACGGCTGGCGCGAGGTTTCTCCGGTTTGGGTTAATAAGCCTATCGACGAAACAAACGGTGAAAACGGCACCACGCTAAGAGGAACCGTTATTAAGGTCATCAGGCCGGAGATAATAAAGCTTCGTCGGTAGCGGGTATTGCTGGCGCCCTGTTGGGGATAAAAAACGTCGGTGCCGCGAATGGCGCCGTAGGTATTGGTGATATTCACCAGCCCGGCCAGCAGCGCCGTCAGGATAATGCCTGGGCGTAGTTCTTCGCCGTAGCCGAGCGGAAACCATTGCCAGTGAATCGGCCCGGATGCCGCCGTGGCGGGCGGCGTGCGAAACAGCAGGTACCAGCCTCCCCATCCCGCCAGGGTTCCTGTCAGCAGAGCGTAGCGGGCGATGCCGTCCGGGAGAAAAATAATCATCCCCAGCACCAGGATCATCACCGCCAGCGCGAGGCCAAAGGGCGCCAGTTGAATGGCGGCGTTAGCCTGGGTCGAGCTAAAGGGCAGCCCGAGCATGCCTTTGAAAAAGATCGTGGTGAGCTGCGCGCCGAGCAGCAGCATAAAAAAGACCATCACCGTCGGGCTGAAGAGCTTCGCCAGGCGATGACCGATGCCGCTGACGCCAATAATGATGGTCAGAACGGCTGAGAGAAAGATACCCACCGCCAGGCTGGCCGCAATGCTGTCGAACGCGGTGCCGCGCGCGGCTTCGCCGACGGTGACGGTCAGAATGGTGCTCCACCATAGCCCCGTCGGCCCCTCCATAATCGCGCGACGGTGGCCCAGCAGCGCCTGCGCCAGACACGCCAGCCCGGTGGTAATAAAACCGTATTGGGTAAGCGTAATCAGCGCGCTGGCGGGCAGCTGAAAAGCAGACTGTAACGTCGGCGGTACCACGACGGTGTTGCAGAAAATAAAGAAGAACCATTGAAATCCCGCCAGGGTGTTTCGTTGATTTAGCGGCAATACCACCATGATAAAATCCTGACAAAGCGCCTGACGTTGAACTGGCGCTAAACATTGAACGGTGTGGGTTATGCCCCGGATCGCGGCTTGCGCCTTACCCGGGCTACAAAACCCGCGCACGACGTCAGGTTCGTAGCCCGGATAAGAGGTTTACGCCGCAGTCCGGGAATGCAACGGTTCCCCGTTACTGCTGATGCTTAAGGATAAATTTCCCCTTCGGCGCGTGCGAGAAGCCCTGCTCGCTGTCATAGATCACATCGCCGCGCAGGAGGGTTCTGGCGATCCGCGCGCCAATCGTACGGCCGACGTAAGGGCTGACTTTATGGCGATATTCAAGGTCTTCCGCCTGCAGAACGTAGCTGCTGTTCGGCTGAATAAACACCAGGTCAGCGTCTTTGCCCGGCGCGATGCGACCCTTATGCTTCAGGCCGAAAATATCCGCGGCGTTGGTCGCCATCAGGCGAGCAAACTGCGGCAAAGGCATACCGCGCTTCTGCACCGCTTCGTCGAACATCACGTCCATGCAGCTTTGCAGACCGGCAATCCCGCCCCAGGCCTGCATGATATTGCCCGCCTTCATTTCCGGCGGGCACGGAGAGTGGTCGGACACCAGGCAGTCGATCTCACCGTTGAATAGCTTTTCCCACAGCCCTTTCTGATTTTCCGCGTCGCGGATCGGCGGAGAGCACTTCGCCAGGGTGCCAATCGCTTCGAACTGCTCGGTATCCAGCACAAAGTAGTGCGGACAGGATTCGCAGGTGACGTCCTGACCCTCCTGACGCGCGCGGGTCACTTCGGCGACCCCTTCCGGGCTGCTGACGTGGCATACGTGCAGGCGGCAACCGGCGACCTTCGCCAGATACAGAACGCGGCGGATCGCCTCAACTTCGGTGAATACCGGACGGGAGGCGACGTAATCATGGGCGGTCACGCGCCCTTCTCTTTTCGCCTCTTCGCCCAGCTCATCGCAGATCAGCGCGTTTTCGCAGTGCACCAATACCGTCTGCTTCATCTCGGCCAGCTTTTGTACGCCTTTGAAGAACTGCCAGTCGTTAACGTCGCGGAAGTCGTTGTCGATCCCGCGATCGCCGCAGGTGGCGACAAAGCATTTGAAGCCCACCACGCCCACTTCATCCAGCTCATGCAGGCGGTCCAGATTATAGGAAACCAGGCCGCCAAGCTGCGCGGCGTCGATGGTTAGCTTGCCCTTCGCGGCATCGAATTTCAGCTCGATGGTTTCGCGGGCGGTGGTCGCCGGGAGCTGGTTCAGCGGCATTTCGATCATCGTGGTGATGCCGCCTTTTGCCGCTGCGCGAGTGCCGGTTTCGTATCCTTCCCAGTGGGTACGCCCCGGCTCAGAGATATGGGTATGCGCATCGACCATCCCCGGCGACACGATCAGGCCCGAAGCATCCATCACCTGCTTCGCTTCGCCCAGGTTTTCACCGATCGCGGCGATTTTGCCGTTAGCAACCGCGATATCCACCACCCGCGATTCGTTTTCCAGAATAACGGTGCCGTTTTTAATAATTAAATCAAAAGACATATAAAACTCCTTGTATGTGTACAGACGATTAACCCGCCATACTTCTGCTTGTGGCTTTGGGTATTGATGCTTCATCCCTGAAATAAATCTTCCTCTTGATAAGAAAATCAGCTAACAACATCCGGGTGCGAAATATTATTCGGCAGCGCCCGTTTTTTTAGTAAAGCGTATGCGGCAAAAGCGACGATGACGCCGACAAACCACGACACCCGGGAGAATGGTTCGAGCAGCGGAATAAATTTTCCGCCGAGCGATAAAATCACCGCCACGATGGTGACCAGGAATGCGGTAACGTTAAAACCATTATCAAAATACTTATAATCACCCGGCGCGGTATACAGCTCATCAAGATTAATTTGCCCGCGCATGACGACAAAGTAGTGCGCCATCATTACGCCAATAACCGGGCCCAGCATGCCGCCGATAATATCGAGAAAAAGATAAATACTGTCCTGATTCTCCATTAATTTCCATGGGCAGATCAGCAGGCTAATAATACTGGCGATCAGTACGCCGTTTTTATAGGTCAATTTAGTCGGCGCAATTGCCGCGATTTGATAGCCTGCCGGAATAATATTACCGGTGGCGTTGGTGGAGATCGTGGTCATTAATATCACCAGCACCGCAAAGAACGAGGCAAACAGGCTGTCCCATTTCTGCACGATATCCAGCACGTTCCAGGTATCCATGTCGTAATGGATACTGGCCCCGGCGATAATGCACACCCCGGCCACCGCGAAAAGAATATAAGCCACGACTAAACCAAGGGTTTGCCCAAGCGCCTGATCGCGAAACGAGCGCGCGTTCTGGGTAAAGTCCGAGGCGCTGACAGCCGGCGCCGCCCACACGGCGACCACCGCGTTAATCACCACCAGGAACAGGAAACCGCTATGTTCCGCTTTCTCCACTCCGGTCGGTAGGTAGTCGAGGATCGGGCCGATCCCCACCAGCGAGATAGCCCAGATGGCCATGCCGCCGAACACAACATAGATACAGGGGTTGAGGATCGCGGTGAATTTATTGAGAACTTTTCCGCCGCCGAAACCAATCCCCACATTAATCAGCCAGAAAACCAGAAAGGCGATCAGCCCCGGCAACGACAGTCCCAGCAGCTTAAAATCGCCGCCAAGGGTCAAAAACGCTGGCCACAGTTTGCCTAATAAGATCAGGAATGCCAGCGAACCGGCATAGCATTGCAAACCAAACCACATAATCGCCGCAATACCGCCTCTGAGCAGGCCAGGTAATAATGCCCCGCGCACCCCATACGAGGCTCTTAAAATCATAGCGAAGGGTACGCCGTATTTACTTCCGGCAGCGCCATTAAACACCATAACCGCGGCAATAATAAAAGCACTCAATATTATTGCCATCATTATACTGAACGTTGATAGTCCAAGAATAAAAAAACCACCAACCATGACATAATTAGGTACGTTGTGTACGGATCCCATCCATAAGGTAAAATAGTTAAATGTCTTCCAGTTACGCTGCGATTCTATTTTTGGTAATAGATCGTCGCTATAACCTCTGGATTTGTACAGGTCTTGAGCTTGTTCCATAATTCCCTCTTAATACGCATCGGATTACGCTTACAGGTTTAGCTATGTGGAACAACAAATTATTATAATTATTTATTTTTATTATACGGGGATTGTCTTTGACTGTATTTTGTTCTTACGCAAGGTAATCAATGCAAACAGTATCGTTCCGGTAATAACTAGCCCGGCAGACATCACAAAACTAATTTCTTTTGACCCAGTCAGATCGGAAATAAAACCGGTGAGCGTCGGGGCAACGACCGCTGAACTCATACCAAAGAAATTAAATAAGCTGAAAGCGCGGCCTAATGTTTTCGCTGACGCCTGCTCGGAAACGAACGAGATAAGAATCGGGTCAACGGCCATTTTGCCCAGCAGTCCGTACAGCACGAGGCTAATCATCAGCATGGTGGTATTCGGCGACAGGACGGTAAACATCAGCATGGCCGCGGCGACAATCTCCAGCCCGAGAATAACTTTGACTTTACTGTCGCGGAATTTATCCGACAGATGGCTAAAGAACAGCGCCCCCGGCACCCCGACAACCGCCACCAGCGCCGAAGCAAAACCAATGGCCCCGCCGTCAAAGCCGCGTTCGGTCTGGAGATAGGAAGGCAGCCAGGTGACGATCAGGTAGTAGCCGTAGCAGGTGCAGAAATAGAGGAAGTAAACGCTGCACAGCAGCGGCGAAAACAGCGGCGCTGACTTCTCTTCGACCGGTGCTGACGCCGTGGCGCTATTTTTATTGACCGCTGCGGCTGGCTCTTTAAGCTTGCGACGAATCACCAGGGTAAACACGCAGAGCATCACCACCAGGATCGCGGCGACAATAAACAACACGTTTTGCCAGGCCATATGCATGCTTTTGACCAGAATGCTTGAGCCAATCAGGCCAATCCCCATGCCGATGGCGGAGCCGCTGTTGATGATGGCGTTCGCCAGCGCCCGGCGTTCCTGCGGCACATTGGCCGAGGAGAGCGAATAGGCGGAGCTAAAAAACGACGCGCAGCCAGCGCCGGCCAGCAGCGAGCCGATATAAATCAGCGTCAGGTTTCCCGCATTAGCGATGCTTAGCGTGCCGATAATAAACAGCGAGAAACCACACATCAGCATAATTTTCTGCCCCAGTTTATCAACCAGAATACCGCAGGGGATCTGCATTCCGCAGTAGGCAAGAAAATAGAAGCTGGCTATCGCGCCAATTTCAGCGTTACTGACGTTGCCTAAGGACGCCTGAATTTCCGGATAAATAGGTGTTAATACGGTACGATAAATCCATATTGCCACCCAGCCCAGACTCATTACCACGACTATTTTCTTCCAATAGTCGATACCCGTTTTATTGATAGTATCCATAAATTCACCCGTGAGGTTTAAAAAACGCTGCCGGAATCGGCAGCATTTTCTCATTACGATATTTTATGATTCGCCATTAATTCCAGCGCCTGAACTAAAGACGAGTGATCTAATTCGCTACCGCCGTTGGCGACGCAGGTATTAAATAGCTCCTGACAGGTTGCCGTATTCGGTAAATTAAGCGCCAGTGCTTTCGCGCTCTGCAATGCCAGATTAAGATCCTTCTGGTGCAGGGAAATTTTAAAGCCGGGATTAAACGTCCGGTTCAACATTCTTTCGCCATGTACTTCCAGAATACGCGAGGAGGCGAAGCCGCCCATCAGCGCCTGACGCACGCGAGCGGGATCGGCTCCGGCTTTAGACGCGAAAACCAGCGCTTCGGAGACCGCTTCAATATTCAGCGCGACGATAATCTGATTGGCGACTTTACAGGTCTGCCCGTCGCCGTTACCGCCGACGAGGGTGATGTTTTTACCCAGGATATCAAACAGCGGCTTCACGCGAGCAAACACGTTTTCGTCGCCGCCGACCATAATCGAGAGCGTGCCTTCACGCGCGCCAATTTCGCCGCCGGATACCGGCGCATCGAGATAATCCGCGCCCAAATCCCGCACCTGCTGTGCAAAACGCTTGGTTTCAATCGGCGATATAGAACTCATATCAACGATGGTTTTGCCCTTCAGGGCCGCTTTGGCGCAGCCGTGCTCGCCAAACAGAACGTCGGCGACCTGCGGGGTATCCGGGACCATGATAAAAATAATCTCGGACTGCTCCGCGACCTGCTCGGCGGTAGCCAGATGCTGCGCGCCCTGCTTGAGCAGTTCTTCAGCAACCGGACCGATGGTGGTCACGTGCAGCGCGTGGCCCGCTTTGGCAAGTTGGAGCGCCATCGGGGTGCCCATAATACCTAAACCAATAAATCCCAGTTTCATACGTTTCCTCTCAAAATTTCTGTTTCGATTTATTTGGGCAATAGTTATCCCTTCCCCGAAATGGAATAATAAATAGTGCCCAACGATAAATTAAAAATTAGCGGTAGCGATTAAACCATGTCAGGCCCGCTTCGGTGGTAGTCAGCGGTTTATATTCGCAGCCAACCCAGCCGTCATAATTTGACTTGTCGATAAATTTAAAAAGATAATCGTAATTAATTTCTCCGGTTCCCGGCTCTCCGCGCTCCGGGTTGTCGGCAATCTGTAAATGACCAATTCGGTTGGCATAAGTTTGCATCGTATGGGTTAATTCACCCTCCATGCGCTGCATATGATAAATATCGTACTGGATTTTCAGATTATCGCTGCCGACCTCATCAATGAGCGCTAGCGCCTGATGCGTGGTATTCAGATAGAACCCCGGCATATCGAAATAATTAATCGGCTCAATCAGCAGCAGAATCCCCTCCTGGGCCAGCGCGGCGGCGGCAAAACGTAAATTCGCCACCAGCGTGGCGCGAATATGATCTTCGCGATAGCCCACCGGGGTTTTACCGACCAGGCAGTTGATTTTACGATTGCCCAGCGCTTTGGCGTAGCGGACTGCGGCGTCAACGCCCTCGCGGAACTCCGCTTCGCGACCGGGAATACAGGCGATGCCGCGCTCCCCTGCCGCCCAGTCGCCAGCGGGTAAATTATGTAAGGTATGCTCCAGCCGGTTGTCGCTCAGCTTTTGCTTTAATACCTCGGGCGCATAGTCATACGGGAACATAAATTCAACGGCGCGAAAACCGCAGGCCGCCGCTTTATCAAAGCGCTCGAGAAAATCATATTCCTGAAATAACATCGAAAGATTGGCAGAAAAGCGCAACATAGGTTCACCTCATTTATTCATATTTCATAAAGCAGGTTTCGGTTGGCGCATCGATGGCGCTGTCGGCAACGTCTTCGAACTCCATGACGTTATCCAGCTCGCTGCCCATCGAGATATTGGTCACGCGCTCAAGGATCACTTCCACCACCACCGGCACGCGATACTCTTTCATCCACGCTTTCGCCTGTTCAAATGCGGGCGCGATATCTTCAGGTTTAAAGACGCGAATCGCTTTACAACCGAGACCTTCGGCGACCTTCACGTGATCGACGCCGTAGCCGTTCACTTCGCTGGAGTTGATGTTTTCGAACGCCAGCTGGACGCAGTAATCCATATCGAACGCGCGCTGCGACTGACGAATCAGGCCCAGATAGGCG
>ERZ773187.2584-NODE-2584-length-11058-cov-5.003817_pt1 | contig 11058 bp, 9 predicted proteins | sample MGYA00511242_ERZ773187 | MGnify/ENA primary metagenome ERZ773187 (study PRJEB29015, sample SAMEA2737744) | human gut metagenome | biome: human gut; feature: human-associated habitat; material: faeces | place: China | collected 2012 ... | reverse complement strand
GGTGTGAATGGCGGGAAGAACAGCTGCGCGCCGTCTGCCTGGTTAACAAAAAGGCCTCCCCATATGTCAGCTATGAGGCCGTGATCCACAAACGCGAACAGCGCCGCAAATCTCTGGAGTTTTTCCGCTCGCATGAGCTGGTAAACGCCGAAGGTGACACGCTGGATATGGAAGAAGTGGTAAACGCCAGCAGCAGCAATCCGGCACACCGGCGCAACGAAATGATGGCCTGCGTTAAGGGGCTGGAGCTGATCGCAGAAATGCGTGGTGAATGCGCCGTGTTCTGTACCATCACCTGCCCGTCACGCTTTCACGCGACGCTTAATAACGGCAGGCCAAACCCGAAATGGACCAGTGCCACGGTCCGCCAGAGCAGCGATTATCTGGTGAATATGTTCGCCGCCTTCCGTAAGGCGATGCACAAAGCCGGGCTGCGCTGGTATGGCGTCCGCGTTGCCGAACCACACCATGACGGCACCGTGCACTGGCATCTGCTTTGCTTCATGCGCAAAAAAGACCGCAAATCCATTACCGCGCTACTGCGTAAATTCGCCATTCGTGAGGACCGGGAGGAGCTGGGTACCAATACCGGGCCGCGATTCAAGTCTGAACTTATCAACCCGCGCAAGGGTACACCGACCAGCTATATCGCCAAATACATCAGCAAGAATATCGACGGGCGCGGGCTGGCGCAGGAAGTCAGCAAAGAAACAGGCAGATCACTGCGCGATAACGCTGAGAACGTAAACGCTTGGGCTTCGCTGCACCGTGTCCAGCAATTCCGCTTCTTTGGTATTCCTGGCCGCCAGGCGTACCGCGAGCTGCGTCTGCTGGCCGGTCAGGCTGCCAGGGCGCAGGGTGACAAGAAGGCCGGCGCGCCCGTACTGGAAAACCCGCGTCTGGATGCAGTGCTGGCCGCAGCTGATGCTGGCTGTTTTGCCAGCTATATCATGAAGCAGGGCGGCGTTCTTGTTCCCCGCAAGCATCACCTGGTCAGAACTGCCTATGAACTGAACGACGAGCCGAGCGCTTACGGCGATCACGGTGTTCGTATTTATGGCATCTGGTCCCCGATCATTGAGGGCCGGATTTGCACTCATGCAATGAAGTGGAAAATGGTTCGTAAAGCCGTTGACCTTCAGGAGGCGACAGCCGACCAGGGCGCTTGGACTCGTGGCAATAACTGTCCCCCTGTTGAAAATTTGAACCAATCAGGGGGTGAAGTACCGGATATTACTTCCCTGGATGAAAAGGCGCTGCAGGATTACCTGCATGGAATGGGAAAAAAGGAGCGGCGGGAGTTGGTTGCCCGGCTCAGGCAGGTAAAACCGAAGCGAAAAAAGGCTTACAAGCAGGATATTTCAGAGCAGCAGCGCCTGCAGCTGGAGTATGAGCTGCATTCCAGGGGCTTCAATGGCAGCGAGTATGAGGTAAATTTACTCTTACGCGGCGGCAGCCTTCCTTCTGGGGGAGGGCTGCGCATCTTTTACCAGAACGGGCGGCTGCGTGAGGATGACAAATGGCGTCAGTATTACTGACACATCGTAATTTTTTTATGTTTTTGACTCACATCAGTTCTTTCTTATTGAAGGCCAAAAAAGCGTTTTACATTTAGAAATTGGTACTATACTGTATATATAAACAGTGTATATACATACAGTTATATTATGTAAGTGGCCGTAAAAGGAGGGAAAATGCAGGATTATCTTTTGGAGTCATTGAAACTTCAGCGCATTGATTTTTTCTTAAAACTGGTGGCGGCAAGCGATTGCAGCGACGAAGAAAAGCGGCTGGCAATCCAGTGGGTTTCTGAACTGACTGACGAGTTGATGGCAAAAATACGTAACCATGAGTACAGCCGCACAATGGACGCTACTAGTTAGCCCTGTGTAAAAAAGACAGTAATCACCAGATTATCTATCGGGGCCAGTTGCTGGAACGGTTTACCTCTAGCGGCTGGGTCTTCTTTCAACGTCCAAAGGAGTCCGGCGGAGGTTTTTTGGTTGGGCTGCACTCATGAGGACTGCTTCTGGCTTGAGATGGAATTCCCGGTTTAGCTCTATGAAGGACTGTGGTTTTTGATGGAAGTCACTAGGATAGAGTGGCGAAGCGATAAATTTGACGCGAATTATTCCCTGTTTGATTAAAAATGTATTATTTTATAATGACATACTATTTTATCAGGTAGTGCACAATGGATTTGATCTATAAAGTTCTGGCTTCATTGGGTGGAATATCTTTTATTGCATCTGGTGTGTTAGCTTGGATTGGGAAAGTTTATATAGAAAGATATAAGGCACGGTTAAACAAAAAGACTGCTGAATTTCAATCAGAGCTAAGTGCAACTAATGAAAGGATCAGGGCGAAGCTGGATAATTCTGTTTATGTAACGAAAGCATATTTTGACAAGGAGTTATCAGCATATAGTCTAATCTGGAATTCGATGTTCGAAACAAGAGAAAGTGTACTAAAGTTAAGGCCTGCAGTGGATCAGGTAGACCCTGAAGAACCATTTGAAGAGCGTAAGTTCAGAAGATTGAAAAATTTTGCAGGTGCATTTAATTCATTTGTTATAAGCGTTGAGTCTAATAAACCCTTTATTGCACCAGAAGTTTATAAAATTCTTGACTCTTTTCGGAAGGAATGTCGTTCCGAGTCAATTTTGTTTGAACATGGTGACCCTGAGTTAGATTGGGTAAAATATTGGAAAGAAGCAGAATTGAATCGTACAACCATCAGCAAGCTTTTTGATGAAACGTGTGATGCAATTCGCAATAGGATGCATACGTTAACTGTGGTTACTTAGATTTCAGAACAGTTGTGCTGCCCGCTTTGGCGGTTGTGCATGTCTATGCCGCATGAATCCGCATGATCGTTTAAGGATCGTTTTAGACGAAGCCCGCCAGGAATGGCGGGCTTTTGCTTATGTCATGCAGGCGCATGAAAACCACTCCGTAAAGCGGGCAGGCGTGGCGGGGCTTCGAGCGCGCGCTGGCTGATCTACTATAATTCATGGTTTTGTTGCAACCAATTGCTGTATCAGCATACTATCTGCATACTAGTGGATTAATCTGAATGTTTGATTTGATACTAAGGATGAGTGATGAACTTTGACGCTACCCCGTTAAATATTAAGAATATATTATCAGTTAAGCAACGGTATGTTATCCCGCGAAATCAAAGAGAGTTTAGCTGGGAGAGATTGCAACTTGAGGAACTGTGGCAAGATATAGTCAGAAATATAAAACTTAATGAAGATGGGCAGAATCTTGATTGTTCTGAATACTTTATCGGGACAATAGTCCTTTCAGGGGCGGATAGCGACGATGTACTTGAAGTTGTTGATGGTCAACAGAGATTTTCTGTTATAACAATACTTCTATCATTAATTTCAAGAAAATTACGTGCATTAGGACAAAACTCTTTAGCTGATGATATATTTAAAACTTATATTGTTACAGTTAGTCCGACCTTTAATAGAGGGCAATTGGCATCCAATGGTGAGGTTTTTATTGAAAAACTCTCAAAAAATAGTGATAGGGCTTACTATAAGTTAAAGTATCAAGACCGTGAAGAACATGAGATTGATATATCCTGCGAAGAAGATAAAAAAATCAGTTATGCAGGTATATTTTTGACAAGAAAACTAGGAAAAAAATCCCTCTGCTCAGCCTTGTTGCGAGATGGTGCAAGTTCTTATGATAAGTCTGATTATATTTTTTGCCTGACTGCTGTATACAGAATGATAACTAATTACCTGAAATTGGTGAAAATATCAGTTGGGAAAGAAGATGATGCCTATGATATTTTTGAAGTGTTGAATGCGAGGGGTATCAATTTAAGTTCAATAGATTTGATAAAAAATAAAATTTTTCAAAGTTGCACGCAAACATACCCTGTAGATGTTGCTAAAACTAAATGGGATCATATCGTCTCGCAAATAGAAGAACGGGATAGCAACAGTACAATTGCTGATTATATAAGAAGTTGGTGGTTATCTACGTATAATTATATTGGAGAGGACCAGTTATATCGTTCTTTTAAAAGAGAAGTTCAGGATGATTCAACTTCTTTGACATCATCGTTATTTCTCGAACATCTTTATGCTGATGTTGAGTTTTACTGCAAAATAATCGCGCCTAGTTTAGATGATTGGCCTCAGCCGGATCAGCGTGAAATCTACAATGCTTTAAAGGCCTTTGAAATCTTTAATGTTAGTATTCCACGCCCATTCATTCTTTCTTTGTTGAGAAAAAGAAAGGAGAAACCCAGATCTTTATCTCAATCAAAACTAATAGAGTGCCTCAATGTATTAGAGTCATTTCACTTCAAATTCAATGCTGTATGTCGATTAAGACCATCAGGTATTGATGCTAAGTACTCAGTTTTAGCAGTGAAAATGAATGCTGCTTCGAATAAAACAGAAATTTCGAGTGTAATTGATGAAGCAATTAACTATTTCAACGAAAAAAAACCAACTGAAAAAGTATTTAAAGAAGCCTTCATAAAAAACATAGCATACACTAACAAAAAAAGCGGGCAGCGGAAGTTGGTTATCTATATATTCGACAGGCTTGAGCGGTCTCTTAGAGCAACAAAAGAATTGAAGATGGATATAGTTTCCTTAGAACATATTGGCTCGCAAAGTAATACTGACGAAAGTGTTGTTGGTTGTATGGGTAATTTACTTCCGCTGTGTTTTTCTATAAACGAAGATTGCAAAAATTATGAGTTGAAAAGAAAAATACCTTTTTACGAAAAATCCGATCTAAAGTTAGTTCTTGGTTTTGTTAGTGAATCTAATGCACGTAACCACGATTGGTCAGATGATTTAATCAAGGAAAGGACAGAGGCACTTGCTACGCAAGTATTTAATCAATTTTAAATAAAAGAGGGGGAGGGCTCCCCCTCTTTTATCATCTCATCATTAATAAAACATACTCATTGAATGAAATAATCTCTTCACCTATCCACTCGTTTAACTCAGCGATACGTTTTTGGATGGGTATTAGTTCGTTCATTACAAATACTTTCGCCGCCTTCTCCACATCCCCAAATCCCCCAACATTACTCGGCATAATCCCCATCATCTGAGGCGGAACGCGGTGCGCTGCCATCATGTCATCCCGGCTTACATTCTTGATATTCAAAAACTCATCTTTTGCCGCTACCTCTGACAACGGGATGATCTGTATACCGTCCTTTTTGCCGTTGGGCGAGTACATAAACAGGTTGCGGAAGTTGCCCGGCCCTTTGGCGCTTTTCATTGCCTGGCGGATGTTGTTTACGTCCTCCTGGTTCTGCGCGGCATCTGTCATGTACATGATGAACCCTGCATGGCTGCCGTTGATGTAATACTTGCGGCGAAACAACGTGGCGGACTCGTTCAACAGGGCTGAAGGGATGGCGGACAGGTATTCCGGCAGGCCGTAAATCTCCTGGTTTAAATCCGGCTCCATCAGGTGAAAAATGCTGCCTCTGGTGAATTCATACGGCTGCGTGGTTAAACCGTATTGCACAAACCAGTAGGTATCAAGATCCAGACCACGGCGAGTATATTTCGCCAGTGATGGTTCTAGTGAAAGGATACCGCCGAGGCGGTTGGTGCGTTTCTCCAGATAGGCGTTACCAAACACCAGATAGTCCTGAACAAAGCGGCTGAATGCCTGCTGGCTTAGCAACGGGTGAGGGATAAAGGTGCTGGTTAGAATGTTGCGCTTCACCGCAATCGGTGAGCTGTGATGCACGGCGGCGCGATAAGTGCGGGCCAGACCGTCGAAGCTCACTGGCGGCTCATACCAGCGGTCCATCTGTACGCACTCCACATAATCCAGCAGTTCGCGGCGGTCCAGTACCGGAATGGGATCGCCAAAGCTGAATGCCTCTGCAGTTGCGCCGCTGTGGTGCTTAACTTCAGTGCGGTTTTTCTTACTCTTACCCATCAAAATATCTCCACAATATTGCTGGTATTGGCGGACTCGCCCTGAAGCGGTTCGTTAAACAGTGCGTGCATCGTTGCCCATGCCAAATCGGCGTGGCTGGCTTCTTCGCTACGGCTGGCTTCATAGGTGGGGCGGTTACCGCTGGCTGTGGTTGCGCGGCGAATAGCCATAAAGGACTGCGCAATGTCGGTATGCCCGGCGTCAAACTCCAGACGGCGGTGGCTGATAATGTCGTAGGCCTTGAGCACCAGGGCATTTTTGACGTTGGGGTTGTAGACAAACTCCCGGACGGCAGGAAAGAACGCTTTCACGTTCTCATAAACACCGTGCCCGACGCCGGTAGAGTCGATGCCGATATAGGTCACGTTGTACTGCTGCGTCAGTTTTTTAATGGCGTCAGCCTGGGCGCGAAAGTCCATGCCGCGCCACTGATGACGCTCAAGAATGCGGAACTTTCCGCCCGGCACGGTAGGCGGAGCCATAACCACGCAGCCTGCGCTGTCGCCATTCTGCGTGCCTTTGGCCGGGTCATAGCCGATCCACACTTCACGCCAGCCAAACGGGCGCAGCGCCAGCGCCTGAAAGTCGGACCAGACTTCCCAGCTGTCAACCATGCACGCCTGCAGCTCGCTCAGCGGGAATACTGACGCCAGATCGTCAATGAATTCGCACATCAGCAGGTTCTGGTATTCGTCCGGGCTGTACTCCATGCGCAGCTGGCCCAGGTCGAACAGGTTACAGCCGCCGCGCACCGCATCCTCCACGGTGACGATCTGGCGGTACTGGCCGTCCGGGCAAAGCAGACCCGGGGCCAGATTGCCGTGGGTCAGGTCAATATCCACCTTGTCCGCTTTGGCGCGGCCCCGGTTGAACAGCGCGCCGGACCAGAACGGATAGGCGCTGTGGGTTAGGCTAGACGGGGTTGAAAAGTAGGTCTGTCGCCATTTTTTGTGAATGGCCATACCGGAGGCCACCTTGCGCAGCTCCTGAAATTTCGGAATCCAGAAATATTCATCCAGGTACAGGTTGCCGTGGTAGCTCTGCGCCGTGCGGGCGTTGGTGCCCAGAAAATACAGGCACGCACCGTTGCTGAGCGTCATCGGGTCGCCTTTCAGCTCTACATCCACCTCTTTTGCAAAGTCGATGATGTACTGCTTGAAGACGTGCGCCTGTGCCTTGCTGGCTGACAGAAAAATCTGGTTGCGGCCGGTGGTGATGGCGTCAATCAGTGCCTCCCGGGCAAAAAAGAAGGTCGCTCCGATCTGGCGCGATTTGAGCAGGTTGCGGATACGGTGGTGGTTGCCTGCCTCGTACCAGTGGCGCTGGTAGGCGAACATCGAGCCGTGGAAAACCTCCTGCAGCTTCTCGATCTGTTCGTCGGTGAAAACGTTCTTTTCGGGCTGGCGGCGCGGGCCTTTGTTGCGGTTGGCAACCTTCGGATTTAAATCAGCCTCGTTCCCACCATCGTTAAATTTACCGATCCGGGCGTGGCGCTCTGACTGGCGCGCCAGCAGGTCGATTTCCTTGAAGTCTTTCCCTTCTTTCTGCTCCTTCATAATGAGCTGGCAGTAGCGCGCGGCGGTGGTGAGCTGCATCTGATCCAGCGGCCCATACTCGCCCCACTTGTCGCGCTTCTTCCAGCTGTGAACGGTTGCAACTTTCTCGCCCAGCATTTCAGCAATGCGGGCTACACGGTATCCCTGAAAATACAGCAGCATGGCCTGCCGACGGGGATCGAGGTCTGCGGGGGTCATTGTCGTGTTCATTGCCCAAACATACGGCCTTGCCCGGCGGCTTTCCCCGGCTGCGGTTTGTGTGGCTGACCGTACAAGCGCCGCGCGTTGTTTCACTCCCCCCATCACCGCAACCATAAGGCTCCAGTAAGTTTTTTCTAACGGAGCACGGCTCATGACAGTGAAAGCAAAGCGCTTCCGTATCGGGGTGGAAGGTGCCACCACCGACGGGCGCGAAATCCAGCGTGAATGGCTGGTACAAATGGCTGCCAGCTACAACCCTGAGGTGTATACGGCACAAATTAACCTTGAGCACATTAAAGGCTATTCACCAGATGGCACGTTTAAGCGTTATGGGCATGTCACCGGCTTAACTGCCGAAGAAATCACGGAAGGACCATTAAAAGGGAAAATGGGACTGTACGCCGAGATTAACCCTTCGCCCGATCTGATTAGTCTGATTAAGCAGTGGCAAAAGCAATTCACCTCTATGGAAGTCAGCCCGAAATTTGCCGACACCGGCAAAGCCTACCTCGTCGGCCTGGCCGCCACTGACGATCCGGCTAGCCTGGGCACCGAGATGCTGGCCTTCAGTGCCACCGCCAAACAGAACCCGCTGGCTAACCGAAAGCAGAGTCCTGAAAACCTGTTTACCGCCGCCGAAGAAACGCTAATCGAACTGGAAGAAACCCAGGACGAAAAGCCGTCCCTCTTTGCCCGCGTTTCCGCGCTGTTTACCAAAAAAGAGCAGACCGACGATACGCGTTTTTCAGACGTGCACAAAGCCGTCGAGCTGGTTGTCACCGAACAGCAGAACCTGAGCGAGCGTACTGATAAATCTCTGTCCGACCAGGACGCGCGCATTTCTGAGCTTGAATCCTCGCTGCAGGAGCAGCAGGCCGCCTTTGCCGAGCTTCAGCAGCAGCTGAGCCGTGAAGACAGCCGTAAAGATTACCGCCAGCGCGCGCCGGGCGGTGACGCACCGGCTGGCACCCTGACCAATTGCTGATGGAGCATAAACCCGATGAAAAAGAATACCCGCTTTGCCTTTAACGCCTACCTGCAGCAGCTAGCGCGCCTGAACAACGTGGAAGTGGAAGAACTTTCCAGCAAGTTCACCGTGGAACCGTCCGTGCAGCAGACGCTGGAAGACCAGATCCAGCAGTCCGCCGCTTTTCTGACGTTGATTAACATCACGCCGGTTGCGGAGCAGTCCGGCCAGCTGCTTGGTCTGGGCGTTGGCTCCACCATTGCCGGAACCACCGATACCACCACCAAAGAGCGCGAACCCACCGATCCGATGCTGATGGAGGACGTGGAATATAAATGCGAGCAGACCAACTTTGACACGGTGCTGACCTACGCAAAGCTGGATCTGTGGGCGAAATTCCAAGATTTCCAGGTGCGTATCCGTAACGCCATCATCAAGCGCCAGGCGCTGGACCGCATCATGATCGGCTTCAACGGCGCGAAGCGCGCCAAAACCTCCAACCGCGCTGAAAACCCGCTGCTGCAGGACGTGAATAAGGGCTGGCTGCAGAAAATCCGCGAAGATGCGCCGGACCACGTTATGGGCAGCAACACCCAAGACGGCACCACCACCGCAGGCGCGGTGAAGGTGGGCAAGGGCGGCGACTATGCCAACCTGGACGCCGTAGTGATGGATGCGGTCAACGAGCTGATCGACGTGGTTTATCAGGACGATGACGAGCTGGTTGTTATCTGCGGCCGCGAGCTGCTGTCTGACAAGTATTTCCCGCTGGTTAACAAAGAGCAGGAAAACAGCGAGAAAATCGCCGCCGATCTGATTATCAGCCAGAAACGTATGGGTGGGCTGCAGGCGGTGCGTGCGCCGTTCTTCCCGGCGAATGCCCTGCTGATCACCCGTCTGGATAACCTGTCCATTTACTGGCAGGAGGACACCCGCCGCCGTTCTGTTATCGACAACCCAAAACGTGACCGGATTGAGAACTTCGAATCCGTCAACGAAGCGTATGTGATTGAAGACTATCGCTGCGCGGCCTTAGTCGAAAACATCACTATCGGTGACTTCAGCGAACCAGCTGAGGCGCAGTCTGCACCTGTGGAAGAAACCACCGAAACAGAAACTGAGGAGTAACGCATGAGCCTGAGTCCCGCACGGCAGCACCGCCTGCGCATTCAGGCCGAACAGGCCGCCCGGGAGGGCGGCAGTGTTCGCCATGCATCCGGCTATGACCTGATGCTGCTGCAGCTGGCAGAGGACCGCCGCCGCCTTAAGGGGATCCAGTCCACCGTGAAAAAGGCGGCAATCAAGGTGGAGCTTCTGCCGAAATATGCCGCTTGGGCGGAGGGCGTGCTGGTTGCCGGAGGTGCGCAGCAGGATGACGTGCTGATGTATGTGATGCTGTGGCGTATCGATGCTGGTGATTATGCCGGTGCGCTGGAGATCGGGCGTCATGCGCTGCGCCATGGCTGGGTGATGCCGCTGGGCAACCGCAACGTGCAGACCGTTTTGGCGGAAGAAATGGCTGACGCCGCACAAAGCGCCCTGCTGGCCGCCGCCGGTTTTGATGCAGATCTGCTCCTGCAGACGCTGGAACTGACTACCGATCTGGATATGCCGGACCAGTCCCGGGCACGCCTGCACAAAGCCATCGGCGCGGTACTGACCGAAAGCAACCCGGCTTCTGCGCTTAATCACCTTACCCATGCGCTGCAGCTCGATCCCCGCTGCGGCGTGAAAAAAGAAAAGCAGCAGCTGGAGCGCAGATTGCGCAGTGACAGCCGCTAACGAACGTGCCCCGCGCACGGGCGGCACGGGGTGGCGAAAGGCACTGCCACATCAAAACCCCGTCCACCGCCCACTATTTCAGGAGAAAGCCGCATGCAGTTTGTTGCGCCAGAACAGGCACCGGAACAGGCGGACGTTATTAAAAATACGCCGTTCTGGCCTGATGTGGACCTGTCGGAATTTCGCAGTGTGATGCGCACTGACGGCACGGTGACGCAGCCCCGTCTGAGGCAGGTTGCGCTGACAGCCATTTCCGAAGTTAACGCTGAGCTGTACGACTTCCGCAACCGCCAGCAGATGCTGGGCTACCGGGATCTGGCTGACGTGCCGGCGGAAATGCTGGACGGCAAAAGCGAGCGCATTCAGCACTACCTCAACGCCGTGTATTGCTGGGCGCGCGCCGTGCTCAATGAGCGTTACCAGGATTATGACGCCACGGCGTCCGGGGTAAAGCGAGGGGAGGAACTGGCGGAGGTCAGCGGCGATCTGTGGCGTGATGCCCGCTGGGCTATCAGCCGGGTGCAGGATGCACCGCACTGCACGGTGGAGCTTATCTGATGAAAGTGCGTGCGCATCAGTATGACACGGTGGACGCACTCTGCTGGCGCCA
>ERZ773187.2583-NODE-2583-length-11058-cov-7.433700_pt1 | contig 11058 bp, 14 predicted proteins | sample MGYA00511242_ERZ773187 | MGnify/ENA primary metagenome ERZ773187 (study PRJEB29015, sample SAMEA2737744) | human gut metagenome | biome: human gut; feature: human-associated habitat; material: faeces | place: China | collected 2012 ... | reverse complement strand
GCAAAGCGCTTGTGGTAGTTCTTCAGATTCATCTGGCGCATGGCTGCCTGGGCACTCTTGTTGAGCTTTAGCTCAATGAGGTAGAGGTCTGTCTGGGTAAGCAGAACCATATCCACTCTTCCTCTTGGTGTATGTACTTCCACATCCAGAACAAATCCCGTGAGCAGGGTGAAGATGATGTAGAGCATCTGCTGATAATGTCCCTCATGATTGGTTACATGACAATACGGAATGGTTTCGAAGTAATCCTGCAGGAGCTGCAGAGCCCCATCCATATCTTGCTTGCGGATAAGGGATGCCATCTTGGCGATGGTAACGCCTCCTTGCTGGGCACTCTTGCCATCCACGTAGTTGGGCAGGAAATCAATTTTGGGGTAAATCCAACTAAATATAATACTTGCATAAAATCATACTTATCGAACAATAACACTTCATATACAATGAATTACAGCGTAAAAGTGAATTATAATAATACTTAATCGGTTTGCATAAAGTTTGATTTCTATGGGAACATTTGTGGGAACCATATTATCTTTGCATTGAAAAAGGGTAATATTACCCCAGTTTTGAACATTCATAAATTTGTTTTTGAGATGAAGATTATACCGTATTTTCGCAAGAGTAATTCTGCCGTTTATGTAAGGTTGAGAGACGGAAAGGACGTTGATTACAAAATATCAACAAACTTGTATATTGACCCTATCCATTATGACGCATCCGTGCCTGGCTATTCAAAAGAAAGCAATGTGCCTCAAGAAGTGAAGGACAAGTTCAACAAACAACTCGCAGACATTCTTCTTTTGGTCGGCAAAGAATATCACACAGGCTGTACACTTGACTTCCTGCACCATATTGTAGATAACTATTTCAATCCCGACAAGCAGGGAAAGGAGCATGAGGATATTGACAACACCAAGACTGGTTTCTTTGACAGAGCCAAGCAGTATTTGAGAGAGGTAAAGAATGGAGCGGAAAGCAAATGTGCTATCACATCCATATTCCGTAGACTTCACCGCTATGAGGCATGGCAAAAGGAAATGGAAGGTCGTAAGGACTTTGTTCTTCGTATCGAGAATTTTGGAGCGGACGAGTTAGAGCGCTTTATGAAGTATATCACTGAGGAATACACATACTTCGCCAACAATCCCGACTTCTTCAGCCGATTTGAGATTTACCGCAATACAATGAAGCCATCATCTGCCAATTCCGCCTTTAGTGGAGGAACAAGGTTAAAGGCGTTCTTGAACTGGTGTGTGAAGAAAGGCTACACCACTGACACCTCATTTCGAACGGTCAAGGTGGACAAGCATGTGTACGGCATCCCTTACTACCTCACCATTGAGGAACGTGACCAAGTGCTGCACAGAGACCTCTCAATCAGTCCACGTATCGAACTGGCAAGGGATATGTTTGTGTTCCACTGTCTTGTTGGTTGTCGTGTTGGCGATTTGTTCGCTTTGACAAGAGAGAATATCGTTGGGGATTTCTTGGAATACATACCGAGCAAGAACCTCAACAAAGGCAAGACAGAGGTAGTCCGTGTTCCCCTATGCGGCAAGGCTTTGAATATACTGGCTAAGTACGAGAAGTATAGTCCGAGAATATTCCCTTTGTTGGATGAGCATTTCTACAACTTGGCTATCCAGTTTGTTCTTGAACTCTCTGGTGTCAACCGCATGGTGCCTGTTCTCAATCCGCTAACACGGCAAGAGGAAATGAAGCCTTTGTATGAGGTGGCTACAAGCCATGTCGCACGAAGGACCTTTATAGCGAACATTTACAAACATGTCAAAGACCAAGCGTTGGTGGCTTCGCTCACAGGACATGCTCCTAACAGCCGAGCATTCGCCCGATACCGCACCATTGACGATGACATGAGACGTGAAATTATCAACCTTATAAAGTGACGATTATGAACGTAACCGCTTTTATACGCAAGACATCAGCCAAAGACAAGGCTACAATATATTTCCGTGTCCGTGACGAGAAATGTGACATCAAGTGTGCGAGCGAACTGACCATCAATCCCAACCATTGGGATTCCAAGCGTCAGAGTTACAAACAGCGCATAGCTTTGGTAAAGGATAGCGAGAGACAGCTGCTTAATGATGCCATTCTTGACTTGAAGAGACTCATATCAAAAGAATACTATATAGGGGCAACCGCAGAATGGCTGAAACGTGTGATATTCGTCTTCCATCATCCCAATGCCTACAAGTTGAAAGACAACCAATGCCAGGAGACAAGGTTGTCGGTGCTTGTGGAGCAATACATTCAGGCAAAAGGCTTTGAGAAAAGACAGGCATCCGTAATACGTGCCAATATCGGGAAGATAGAACGCTTCGAACAATACCAGAAGACCGTGAAGAAACACACCGACTATGTAATGGGCATTGACAATACTACAGCAGAAGATTTGGAAGACTTCTACCAGTTCTTGGTGCATGAGCATGAGTATGTCAAGTTATACCCATATCTGTACAGAAATGCGGCAAAGTCTGTGACGCAAGCCGTGCGTTCAGACAACACGCTGCACTCCAACTTCGCACGCCTGCGGACAGTCTTCATGTGGTGCATACATCGTGGCATCACCACCAACAATCCGTTTCTACAGTTTGAAATGCCAAAAGCCGTATATGGAACTCCTTGGTATATCAGCATAGAGGAGCGTGATTGTCTTTACGAACTTGACCTTTCGGACAATCCGCACTTGGCTACGTTCCGAGATATGTTCGTCTTCCAGTGCTTCCTCGGTTGCCGTTTCGGTGACCTGCTCAACCTCAAAAAGGAGAATGTCATAGACGGTGTGGTGGAGTATCTTCCGCAGAAGACCAAGAATCATGACGGAAGAACCGTCCGTGTTCCTCTTACAGAGAAAGCTCTCGCTATCTATGACAGATACAAAGACAGACCGACCCTTTCGCTGTTTCCACACTACAACGTGGCAGACTTCAACAAAGCTGTCCGTGCGGTCATGGAACTGGCACATCTTGACAGGAAAGTGCCGATACTCAACCCTCAGACTCGACAGAACGAGATGCGACCGATATACGAAGTTGCCACTTCCCATGCCGCCCGAAGAACTTTCATCGGAAATCTCTACAAGCAAGTGCAAGACCCGAATTTGATTTCCTCAATGTCTGGTCATGCCAATGGCAGCCGAGCTTTCGCCCGATACCGAACAATAGACGATGACATCAAGCGTGGGCTTGTTGACCTTATCGGTTGATGGTTCACGTATTCACACTACAATCAAAAGAAAGGAATAATATGGATTTATACTCAATGATACAGAATGGAGCACACTTCAAGGTAGAAGTGACCTCCGAGGATCTGGTCACATTTGCCGATCGACTTATAACAAAGTCGCAGGAGATAAAGGCAATGAAACTGGCAAACAATCCCGATGAGGAGAAATGGCTGACCGCAGAGGAAGCAGCCAAAATGTGCCGTGTATGCGCCACCACTTTATGGTCTTGGGCGAAGTCTGGCTATCTTGTCCCTGCCAAGATGGGACGGCAGCGTCTGTTTGCCTTGTCGGACATTCAGAAGATACTCAATGACAGAGCCAAGAAGTAACATTTGTAACACCACAGCACCAGTCAAGACATTCTCTGAGAGCCTTGCTTCTTTTCTTCCCTAAGTTCGCCATAGCTTCACCTTACGGCAAGGCTGTTGGCAAATCTATCTCTTGTAGGTCAGTCGAACTGCCAAGCGTATCTTTGATTATTGGGGATGTTGGGGAGCAAGTATAGGTTTAGTGTTCCACAAAACCACGGCTTACAAGCCAGGAGTGTCCGCACAGGTGCTTCAGACACGATAGGACAATGACATCCCCAACATCAACAGAACAGAAGAAAAGAGGCGGTCGTCCGAAACAGCCGAAAGGAACGCAGCGCACCCACCCAGTGAAGGTGTATTTTGACGATGCCAACTACCGAAAGTTGCTCCGCATACAGAGGAGAGACAACACTCCGCTGTCCACCTTGGTATATAATCTTGCTGTAAACGGCTATGTCAAAGAGCCGATTTCAAGGGAACTCACGAAGTACATCCGTGACCTTTCGGGCATGGCAAACAACTTGAACCAACTGGCACACCTCGGACACATTCACGGTGGCTTGGCTGTGGCAGTCGAGAACAAACGGCTGGCACAATCCATTAGTGAGATTATCATCAAGATCAACGAACAGTTATAGTCTATGATAGCAAAGATTAAGCAAGGTAATGGCTTTGGTGGATTGGTCTCATACGCCAACGACATCAAGAACAAGGACACGAACATCATCGCATCAGAAGGTGTTGACCTTTCTACCAACAGGTCGATTGTCGCCAGTTTCAACATTCAAGCCAAGGCTCGCCCGACACTCAAAGCGTATGTCGGGCATATTTCTCTGAGCTTTTCACCAGAGGATTACAGGCGAATGAGTGACGAACTGATAGCGGAAATATCAAGGAAGTATCTCCAGAGAATGGGGATAGTGAACACCCAGTTTGTCATCTTCCGTCACCATGACAAGGCGCACGACCATGTTCACATTGTGTACAACAGGGTGGATAATGACGGCAACGCAATCACTGGTGACAGCAACTTCAAGAAGTCAGCAGCCATCACCAAGGCACTTACAAGGGAATACGGCTTGACATTTGGCAAAGGCAAGAAGAATGTGAACCGTGAACGACTGAAAGGCAAGGATGCCGCCAAGTACAGAATGTATGACCTCATTACCGCAGCATTGAAAGACTGTCGTACTTGGAATAGCCTTAGACAGGCTCTTTCCAAAAAAGGTATAACTATGGACTTTATACACAGGGCGGACTGAAGTGTCAAAGGGATTTCTTTCTCTGATGGCAATGTCACATTCTCTGGCGGCAGGATAGACAGAAGTCTTACCTTGGGAAATATTCAAAAGGTACTGACTGATGAACGGAAAGCTGTCGGCGCTGTAGAGAATATCGGAAACGAAAGCTACACGGAAAACAAGGTGGCAAATGGCATGGATAATGCAAAGTCCTCGTCCTATTTCACATCGTCTTCTTCCCTAAATTCAGACAATGGGGAAAGGGTATCTATTGCAGACGAAGAAAGCACTCCAACTGCTAATGACACAGATGATAATACTTCTATTGGCATGTCTGATGTTGTAGTAGCGGTTGCAGAGTTAGTGCTTCAACCTTATGCAATTTCGTCAGTTGGCGGAGGTGGTGGTGGTTCGTCACGTTCTGACGATGATGACAAGGATAAGAAAAAGTACAAACCAAGACGCAGATGATTATGGCAAACAAGAAACCTGTTCCTTTGAAGGACGAAGCGATAGACACTCTTGATGAATTGCAAGACAAATTGCAGACTTGCATAAATGCACTCAATTCGTTGTCAAGCAAAATCGGCTCGCAACCAACAGATAACATAGATGTGGGAAAATTCAAAGCTGATGTGGCATCCGCTGCAAAATCGGCTGTCGAAGACTTGTTGGATGGCAGACAGAAGCAACGTGAGGAAAAGGATAAGAATGACAAAGAGAAATTTGGAATAACCCAAGATGAGTACATGGGGACTCTATCTGAAAGGTATGATATAGTCCTCTCCAGATGCGAGGGACTTCTAAACATTATAGAAAAAGAACGAGCTTTGGTTTTTTCTTTGAATGACAGGTATAAGAAATCTGATGATTGTATCAAGATTATTGGCAATACATTGGACTCTATCTGTGAAAAATTGGGGGTGCAAGCAAAAGTTGGCGTAACGCAGCCATCAATGCCCAAGACATTAAAGGAAGTTCCGTCATTTCTGCTATGCACCATTCCTTGGTATTGGATAAGGCGCATTTGGTATTCTCTCCATATTAGACAGTTAGCTCTTATACTCATGCTGTGTTCTTGGGCTTTGTCTATTGGATTGACTCTATTTTTGGCAAAGGACAATGCTGACTTGCAAAAAGACAAAAAGAAGAATATGCTTATACGCAAATTAGCCATTTCACAACCAAAAACTGCTGAATTTGTAAACTATGTGGATATGGTATATGCTGATGAAGCAGCCCATTCTAAAGAAATAAGCCAGTTATGGCAACAGTATTATATCAAGAAATAACGTAACTATGGATAATAAAATTATTGAACATTTGAGAGAAGAAGCAAAGGATGCACTCATTCATTGGGCTAAGACTGATAAAGGATATTTCATGATGAAAGATGCCTTGGAGAAATATTTTGAAGCCACAGGTGCCAATCGGTCTTGTGGCAACAGCAAGGAAACAATTCTATTGGGCAGACGCATTGCTGCCCAACGAATTGTGATTGATGCGATCCATTTACTCAACAAATATGAGTTGCATAAGATAGATAGCGAAATGCCTACCCTCATAGATGGAGCATTATTCAAGTCATCTATTTCACGATAATGGAACACCGTATATTATAGCCCGACTTTCAATCCTCGTAGCTTGAATTTGAATTCATCAAAAGCGTCACCATTTTGTACAGACACCTTTATGAAGCGATTGCCATTCGCTGTTGTCGGCAAAATTGTAACAGTCAACGTATTCCCATTTTGGGTAGCTGTTGCCCAATCTGACGTAATGGTAAAGTGTTTTTGGCCATCCAAGACGGGTGTAAACTTCTTTTCTTCCCCTTTAGCTTCTTGTTCGGTGATACCATTTATCCAAAAGTCACTGTAATTTGTACATTGAAGCACAAATGTCCCTCCCTCAGGAGCTACATGGAAATATCCATCGCTTGATTTTTTTAATTCGGTTTTCCACTTCATTGGATCTACCTTTCCATCATCATCACTGCAAGATGATATGAAAAGCGGAAGAACCATTAAAATGAGTAACAATAACTTCTTTTTCATTGACCTTTTATTTTTGTTTATCTATTCTATAAATGCAAAAGTATACAGAATATTGCATCAACAAGGATGTTTTTTGTGATAGTAGAGACATTTCCCCATAATGACTTGAATGGCAATACAGACAGGCTTCTTTATATTTGTCTAGCATTTGAGCTTTCATTTCCTCATTTTGGGAACAATTATTGTTTTTGTTGAGCAAAATGAAGTTGATATTCAGCATAATAGCTAAATCTTTGTTCAATCCTACCAAGATTGCACAATCTAACCGTCATCTTACCACAACGCTATCTTGCCTGCAATACCCAAATCAAGAGTGGCTGTTGCAATACCCAATGCTTGAAACACACGGCTCATGGTTGGTAATGTGATAACACTTGCACCTTTCTCCAACTTTGATATCTGAGCACGCTGTACACCGATACGCTCACCAAGCTGTTCTTGTGTGAGGTTTTGTGCCAATCGAGCCTTGCGTATGGCTTCGCCTACAATATAGGCGTTCACATCTTCTTTGAGCTTGGTTTCCATGGCTTCGCGCTCTGGTGTACCTCTTTTACCCCAAAGTTTATCTTTCATATTGTCTGCTGGTATCAATTTCATCTGTGCCATAATGCTATTTCTTTTTACTGTTAAAATACTCTTTTCTTATCTCTTCCGCTTTGGCAATCTCTTTTAATGGTGTCTTCTGAGTTTTCTTGATAATACCATGTGTGGCAATAACCAAAGTTTCTTCCTCAGTGTCCCAAAAGGAGAAAAGCCTGTAGCATATACCGTTGTAGAGAGTGCGGAACTCCCATATCTCGGTATTCTCCAGTTTCTTGAAGATGTCAACTTTCATCACTCCTTCCTCAACCTTGAAGATGTTGTAATATATCTTCTGCTGAGCTTTGAATGGCTGCGTATCCAAAAAGGCTTGTGCTTCTTCTGTCAACACCACTTTTAGTTTATTGATGCCCATTTAATTTCTAAATCAATACACTTTGTAGACGACGCGGAATTTGCCTTGGCGGTCGATGAGGCCCTCGAAGGTGACGTCGCCGTTGGGCGAAACGATGGTGGCAGGGGCGTAGCCGTCGGTGCTGAATGCACCAATCGTCCATGGGAAGCAGTAGTGCGAACCAACACCCACTTCCGAGGTTTCGGTTTCGGAGAAGTGTGCCACATCTGCCTCGTCGTACCATGGTGTGCCCCACATTGCGGTGTGTAGGTCGGCTTCAATTCTCATGCCTTTAGTTTCATCGTAGCCCTCAACGCTGGGCTGGATAATAAGGACAGAAGGAAATTCCTCGTTTTCAGCCTCGTCGATAAAGCGCATATATCCCTTACCGTTATGGAGCGCCGAACCCCACAATGCCACACCGCTCAACTTGCCCGATGTGGTGTAGTAGCGCGCATAGAAATTATCGCCTATCTCCATTGGGGCGATGGTGCATAAACCACCGTCGTAGTCGCTCACCGACGATGGGAAAATGTTCTCGTCCACCTTCCTCGGCTCAAAGCATTTGCGCCCCGTAATATCAATAAAATAGAAATCGTCGTTTTTCTCAACCACCAGCGCCATGCTGTCGGAGAATGAGCGCACTTCCCTATATTGTGGCTTAATCACGATTTTTCCCAATCCGTTCATGAATCCCCAACTGCCATCAAAACCGTTCTCGTTAGGCACATACACGGCACGCATACTGCCACGAAGCGGAGCAATGGTGAATTGATTTTTGCCAAACTGCATCGGCTGTGTCACCACACCTGGGGCGAATGGCTTCAAACTGCGGTCGATGAAAGTCCAGTTCAACGCATAGCCCGAAGTGGCAGTAGCCACGGCGGCAATGCCGTCAACAAAGTTGGTGGCATTCACATATTTCTTGGGCAGAGCCTCCACCGCGCCGGTAGGCTTAATAAGGTAGAGCTGCTGAGTGTTGTCGTTCTTATACATAATCAGCCCCTCCTTCTCCATACGGGGGATTCGGGTGAAGTCAGCCACCTTCCACGCATTTTTGCCACCAATGGTGCCACCATCAATGTAGCGAAGTGTGTAAACGGTGCCGTCGGTGCTGATGCCATACACACCGCAACTCACTGGCGTAACGATTTTTGTGTCTGCGTCCTCGCTATCGTCGAGAAACTGGGTGTAGCCTGCCTCAAAATGCAGCGGCATCTGTAGCGATGCCTCACTTGCATCTTGCTTCCCCACTCCACCTTTCTCAAGCCAGTCGGTGGCGTGAGCGATTGAAAAACTCAGCGTGAGCGCACCCACGAGCATCATACCCTTTCGTAAAATATTAGCCTTCATCATCATTGGTTTTAATTAGTGTTCATTAAATTCGCAGCTTAATTATTTGTTATAAATGCAAGTCCTTGACAAACATTTGTTTACAAAGACTTGTATTGAATTATGGTACAAAGATAATGATTTGTTTCCAAACAGCAATACAAAAACTGGTTTTTAATCTCTATCAGCCCCACTTTTAACACTCTCCCTACTTGTTAGTATCAGATATGTAACTTGCTCACTCTTTTTTTCCCTAAATTTGATATTTCAAAAATAGGGAAGAGGAAAATGTGTATGTGGAAAGTTACGGAGAAAGTGAATACTATCCGTAATATCTTACATTGTTATCAAACTTTACCCACTTTCTTACAAGTCACCCTGCGCTAATAAATATGTTAATCAAATCTTAATTCTATGTTAACAAGTCTTTACTGTCAAATCCCTTTTTTGAAGCCATTTCAATGCCGTTGAACACACCCTCTTTTAGCACATTCAAACTCCCCATAAAAATATGTTTTTTGGAACATTTTGGGAACATCATACTTACCATTACATCTGTCATACACTGATAATCAAGCACTTAAATACAATCTTGTGTTATTCAGAGGAGATTGTCAAACAGTCCTACTCTTATTTCCTTGTTCGGGATGTCGAGGGTATAGAGCTGGGTATCCTTGTCGTAATTCTTGATGGTGACGTATCCGCTCTGATAGAGCAGTGGGGTGATAGTCTTCATCTTTTCCGTCGGGGCATCGAAGGCAGATTCCAGTGCTTCTGTAGGAGCTATCTCGTTGGGCAGTACCTCAAACTTATTCAGCATATTGATGAGATAGGTAGGGGTATCCGAACTGAACCAATAGGAGCCGAATTCTTTTTCTGCAAAGCAATTGAGCAGACTGTAAGGATTGAAGACATCCGGTGATACCTTGGCAAAATGATAGCCATCGTAGTGTTCCTTCAGTTTGGCGATGGTTGCCTCTCTCGTCAAATCCTGTGATTTCGCAAGCATATCAATATCTTCCTGCATTTGGGTAAGCAGTTCTTCCTGGGTGATGCCGCAGATACCTGCATAATCTTTGTCCATAGAGATGAGGGTGATATTGTTCAATTCGCTGAAGATGCTTACCTGCGAGAACTTGGTGATGCCGGTAAGGAAGACGAAACGGAGTTTTGCTTCGCAGAATTTCAGAGGACTGAAGAAGTTGCGCATGATGTTTCGCAGAGCATCCAGTTGCTCCTGTTCGTGTGCCACGTCAAGCATGGGCGCATCATATTCGTCGATGAGTACAACCACCTGTTTCCCTGTTTTCTCGTATGCTGTATAAATCAGTTCTGTCAGTCTGTTGTTGGCATCAATCTGCGGTTGGGTGATACCCCATTTTTTCTCTTCCATTTCCAGGATGAAACCGAGGTATCTCTCCAGTTGGTCCTTTTCCATGTGCTTGCCTCCGCTCAGGTCAAAATGCAGCACAGGATATTCTGTCCATTCCTTCTCCAGCTTTTCTATGGCAAGTCCTTTGAACAGGTTTCTCTTTCCCTCAAAATAGTTTTTGAAGGTGGAGACCAATAACGACTTTCCGAAACGGCGTGGTCGGCTCAAGAAGAAATATTTACCGTTGGTATGAGCCATGCGGTAGATGTATTCCGTCTTGTCGATATACAGTTTGTCTTCTTCTCGAATTCGTTCGAAAGTCTGTATGCCCAAAGGATATAGTTTTGTTGCCATAATCTTCTTTTTTAAAATTTACTGCAAAAGTACAATAATTATTTGATATGGCAAGTTTTTTGGGGAGAAAAGTTTTTGAGAAAGTGATAGAAAGCCCGAAGGCGAGGAAATCCCCGCCTTTTATTCTCCGATATGTTGTCCCACCACATACCCCGTGGTCCAGGCGGCCTGCAGATTGAAGCCGCCGGTGATGGCATCGATGTCGAGCAC
>ERZ773187.2582-NODE-2582-length-11061-cov-14.880247_pt1 | contig 11061 bp, 8 predicted proteins | sample MGYA00511242_ERZ773187 | MGnify/ENA primary metagenome ERZ773187 (study PRJEB29015, sample SAMEA2737744) | human gut metagenome | biome: human gut; feature: human-associated habitat; material: faeces | place: China | collected 2012 ... | reverse complement strand
GATTATGTTGTTTGATTTCCGCCGCGAGAATGGCCGCCTCAACCTGCATCTCCGCCGTCACCACTTCCAGTACCTGCATAAACGAGGGCACACCCTGCGTTAATGCCATATCAATACGGGTTGTGCTGCGGGGAACCGGTAAGCCTGCATCGCAAACTACCAGCATATCGGTATGCCCAAGCCGGGAAATAACCGATGAGATATCTGCGTTAAGTACGGTGCCTTTCTTCATTTTTTTGCTCCACTAGCGAAACGTTTCGCTGAAGTGAGTTTAATCTGAGGCGTGTTCAGAAAACCATCATGACGTAGCAGAATTGTGATCGGCTTCGAAACGTTTCGCTAACCTAAACTGGCGGGGTAAAAAAGAAGACGCCCGGCGGGGGGATCGCCGGGCGGAGGGGTTAAATCTCGACCTGTGTACCTAACTCTATGACGCGATTGGGCGGAATTTCAAACTGGTCAGGCGCACGCAGCGCGTTACGCTGCAGGATGAGATACAGCTTGCCGCGTAAACGTAGATACCACGGGCGTTTACCGATAATCAGCGATTCGTGCGACATGAAGAACGAGGTCTCCATCATCCGACAGCTAAGACCTTCCAGACCGCAGCGGTGGAACACCTCTTCGACGTTTGGCGTTTCGCGCCAGCCGTAGCTCGCCACTACGCGCCAGAAGGTCGGCGAGAGCTGCTCAATCTGCACACGACGCACGTTATGCACGTAAGGGGCATCTTCAGTACGCAGTGTCAGCAGGATGACCCGCTCATGCAGCACCTTGTTGTGCTTGAGATTGTGCATCAGGGCAAACGGGATCACATTTAATGCGCGTGACATATATACCGCGGTACCTGGCACTCGCACCGGCGGCGATTTCTCCAGCGAGGCAATCATCGCCTCAAGGGAGTTACCGTGCTCGTGCATGCGACGCAGCAGCCGGAAACGCTCGCTCTTCCAGGTGGTCATCACAATAAACATCACCAGACCCAGCGTCAGCGGCAACCAGCCACCGGAGACAATCTTATCGAGGTTGGCCGAGAACAGCGGTACGTCGATGCAGAGGAAAGCCACCAGGATGATGGCGACGAGGAATTTGTTCCAGTGCCAGTTGCGATAAGCCACCGTAGTAGAAAGAATCGAGGTCAGCACCATGGTGCCGGTGACGGCGATACCGTAAGCCGCGGCCAGATTGCTGGAGTGTTCGAAGCTAACAATAACGATAACTACCGCAAAGTAGAGCAGCCAGTTAATGAAAGGGATGTAAATCTGTCCGGACTCCATTTCAGAGGTATGGATAATCCGCATCGGAGAGAGGTAGCCCAGACGAACGGCCTGACGGGTCAGAGAGAAGACGCCTGATATCACCGCCTGCGAGGCGATCACCGTCGCCAGGGTGGCGATGAACAGCATCGGCACCAGCGCCCACTCCGGTGCCAGCAGGAAGAACGGGTTTTTAATCGCTTCCGGGTTCTTCAGCAACAGCGCGCCCTGACCAAAGTAGTTAAGCACCAGCGAGGGCAGCACGACCGAGAACCATGCGAGGCGAATCGGCAATTTACCGAAGTGGCCCATATCCGCATACAGTGCTTCCACGCCAGTAATAGAGAGCACCACCGCGCCCAGCGCGACAAAGGAGACGGTTTTATACTCCATGAAGAAGTGGACCGCCCAGGCAGGATTCAGCGCCTGCAGCACTTCCGGGTTGGCGATAATACCGCGCAGGCCCAGCACCGCCAGAATCAGGAACCACGCCAGCATAATCGGGGCAAAAAGCTTACCCACCAGCCCGGTTCCGTGCTTCTGAATCGCAAATAGCAGTGTTAACACCAGAATCGAGAGCGGCACAATCCAGGTATCAAGCTCCGGCGCGATAATCTCCAGCCCCTCGATGGCGGACATCACCGATATCGCCGGGGTTATCACCACCTCGCCATAAAAGAAACTGCCGCCTATCAGGCCGATGATGACCAGAAACGAGGTCATTTTTGGCGAGGTATTACGCCCGGCCAGAGACATCAGGGTCAGGATCCCGCCTTCACCGGCGTTATCCGCGCGCATGACGAACGACAGGTATTTAATAGAAACAACACAGATGAGAAGCCAGAAAATCAGGGATAAAAAACCGAACACAGCGTCACGTTCAACGCCAAAACCAAACTGACCGGACAAACATTCGCGTAGCGTATAAAGCGGGCTGGTGCCAATATCACCGTAGACAACCCCGATCGCCGCAAGCGTGATTGCGGGTAATGATTGCTTATTCTCAGTGCTCATAGACTAGTCTTTTCGTTGATATAACAAATGTGTGCTTAGTCCCTTGGCCCACAAAAAGGCGCACAGTATGCACGATTCATTGCAAAATCGTACCCCTAAATGCAGTCCGCTTAACGTAACGCAAAGAAAATAGCGCCGCACTTCAGTCTATTACCAGCGCATGACGAAACGTCTATACTCGCTTCAACTAGCCGGATCCACGGCGAAAGGATGCAGAATAATTATGGCTCACACTCATTTATTAGCAGAAAGAATTTCTCGTCTAAGCAGTGCGTTAGAAAAAGGGCTGTTCGAACGTAGCCACGCCATTCGGCTCTGTTTACTGGCAGCACTGAGCGGTGAAAGCGTCTTTCTACTTGGCCCACCGGGCATTGCCAAAAGCCTGATCGCCCGCCGTCTGAAGTTTGCTTTTCAGCATGCCCGGGCATTCGAATACCTGATGACGCGCTTCTCCACGCCGGAAGAGGTATTCGGTCCCCTCTCCATTCAGGCGTTAAAAGATGAAGGGCGGTATGAACGACTGACTACAGGATATCTGCCCGAAGCGGAAATCGTTTTTCTTGATGAGATATGGAAAGCCGGTCCGGCGATCCTGAATACCTTGCTTACCGCCATTAACGAACGCCGCTTCCGTAACGGTGCCCACGAAGAGAAGATCCCCATGCGCTTGCTGGTGGCCGCATCGAATGAGCTGCCAGAGGCTGACAGCAGCCTGGAAGCGCTTTATGACCGTATGCTGATTCGCCTGTGGCTCGACAAGGTTCAGGATAAGGCCAATTTCCGCTCGTTGCTGATTAGCCAGCAGGATGAAAATGACAACCCGGTTCCCGCCGGGCTGCAGGTTACCGATGAAGAATACCAGCAGTGGCAAGGAGAGATCGGCAAAATCCCCCTACCGGATGCGGTCTTTGACCTGATCTTTATGTTACGTCAGCAACTGGATAACCTGTCTGGCGCGCCGTACGTGTCGGATCGCCGCTGGAAAAAAGCGATCCGCTTGCTGCAGGCCAGCGCCTTCTTTAGCGGCCGCGATGCGGTCGCGCCTATCGACCTCATTCTGTTGAAAGATTGTCTCTGGCACGACGCGAATGGCATGAATCTGATGCAGCAACAGCTGGAAGTATTGATGACCGGGCATGCCTGGGGTCAGCAGGAGATGCTTAACCAGCTCGGTGCCATATCGCAACGGCGCATTCAGTTGCAGCAGCAACAGAGTGATAAAACAGCACTACGCGTCAGCCGACAGAGCGGCATGTTTGCCCGTAAACCGCACTACGAACTGCCGGATGAGCTGAGCGAGACCACGCTGACACTGTTACTCCAGCAGCCGCTCAAACTGCACGATATGCAGGTGATTCATGTCACTATCGAGCGCGAGCCTCTGGCCCAGTGGCTTAGCAAGGGTGGTGAAATCCGCGGCAAACTCAACGGTATTGGCTTTGCTCAGCCGTTGAACATGGAGGTGGACGGCAGTCTGCATCTGGTGATCCGCGACGTGAGTCTTCAGGGATCGCGCCTTGCGCTGCCCGGCAGCACCTCTGACAGCGTTCCCGACGAAATCACCCAGCAGCTGGAAGCGCTGGATAACGCCTGGCACCAGCAACATACGCGCTTTAGCGAGCAGCAAAAATGTCTGTTTATTCACAGCGACTGGTTAGGTCGCATCGAAGCCAGTCTGCAGGATGTAGGCGCGCAGATTAAACAGGCGCGTCAATGCTAACGCTGGATACCTTAAATATCATGCTGGCTGTGGGCGAAGAGGGGTTAATTGAGGAACTCGTTGTTGCGCTACTCGCCTCACCTCAGCTGGCGATCTTTTTTGAAAAATTTCCCAAATTAAAAACAGCCATTACCGACGATCTTCCCCGCTGGCGAGAAGGATTGCGAAAGCGGATGAAGGACACGCGCGTTCCGCCCGAGCTGACCGAAGAGGTGATGTGCTATCAGCAAAGCCAGCTGCTCTCCACCCCGCAGCTGATTGTCCAGCTTCCGCAGATCCTGACTCTACTGGATAACGTCCATTCGCCATTCGCAAGCCAGGCCCGGCAGCTGGTGGCGGATAACGCCACCTTTACGCCTGCGCTCCACACGCTGTTCCTCCAGCGTTGGCGCCTGAGCTTAGTGGTGCAGGCCACGACGCTTAATCAGCAATTGCTGGAGGAAGAGCGCGAACAATTACTCAGTGAAGTGCAGGAACGTATGACCCTGGCTGGCGCGCTGGAGCCGGTACTGGTCGAGAATGACAACGCCGCTGGTCGGCTATGGGACATGAGTGCAGGTCAGCTTAAACGCGGCGACTATCAGTTGATTGTCCGCTACGGCGATTTTCTTACGCAGCAACCCGAACTGATGCGGCTGGCGGAACAGCTAGGGCGCTCCAGAGAGGCCAAATCAGTTCCAAAGAAAGACGCGCCGATGGAGACCTTCCGTACCCTGGTACGTGAACCGGCCACCGTGCCAGAACAGGTCGACGGGCTGCAGCAGAGCGATGATATCCTGCGGCTGTTACCGCCTGAGCTGGCCACGCTGGGTATCACCGAACTGGAGTATGAGTTTTATCGACGGCTGGTGGAAAAACAGCTTCTCACTTATCGGCTACACGGTGAAGCCTGGCGGGAGAAGGTGAGTCAGCGACCGGTTGTGCATCAGGATTTTGATGAACAGCCGCGCGGTCCGTTTATCGTCTGTGTAGATACCTCGGGTTCGATGGGGGGCTTTAATGAACAGTGCGCCAAGGCGTTTTGTCTGGCGCTGATGCGGGTTGCCCTCGCCGATCGTCGCCGCTGCTTTATTATGCTCTTCTCCAGCGAAGTGGTGCGCTATGAACTGACAGGCCCGGAGGGGATAGAGCAGGCGATCCGCTTTCTCAGCCAGCGCTTTCGCGGCGGCACGGATCTCGCCAGCTGTTTTCGCGCCATTATCGAGCGCATGCAGGGCGGGGAGTGGTACGATGCGGACGCCGTGGTGATTTCTGACTTTATAGCTCAGCGATTGCCGGAAGAGGTGGTAAACAAAGTGAAGGTGTTGCAGCAGGTGCACCAGCATCGGTTCCATGCCGTAGCGATGTCGGCACATGGAAAACCCGGCATCATGCGCATCTTCGATCATATCTGGCGCTTTGATACCGGGTTACGTAGCCGCCTGCTCCGACGCTGGCGGCGTTAATTAAAGAAGGGCGTCGATGCTTTCACGCACCTGCTGTGGCCAGACACCGCACTGAACCTGGCCGATATGCGACAGCTGTAATAACAGCATCGTCAAACGTGACTGGCCGATACCGCCGCCAATCGTCTGCGGCATTTCACCGCGCAGCAGCGCCTGATGCCACTCCAGCTGCAGGCGATCTTCATCACCCGTAATAGAAAGCTGACGCTTCAGGGCTTCTGCATCGACACGGATCCCCATTGAAGAGAGTTCAAACGCATCTTCAAGGATAGGGTTCCACACCAGAATATCGCCGTTCAGACCCGCAAAACCGCTCTCGCTTTCGCTGCTCCAGTCATCGTAGTCCGGGGCACGTACATCGTGACGCTGACCATCGGACAGCTTGCCGCCGATACCAATCAGGAATACGGCACCCAGCTCCTTAGCAATGGCACGTTCACGGCCCTTGGCATCCAGATCCGGATAACGGGTCAGAAGATCCTGGCTGTGAACGAACTGGATCGTCTCCGGCAGGAACGGGGTCAGCCCAAACTCTTTGCTCACGGCCGCTTCGGTCGCTTTGATCCCAGCGTAGATAGCTTCAACCGTGGACTTCAGCGTGCGGGTATGACGCTCGCCATCCCCCATGACACGTTCCCAGTCCCACTGGTCAACGTAGACAGAGTGAATAGCAGTAAGGCGGTCTTCATCGGGGCGAAGGGCTTTCATGTGCGTGTAAAGCCCTTCGCCCGCGCTGAAGTCGTGTTGTCCCAGGGTTTGACGCTTCCACTTCGCCAGTGAATGAACCACTTCGAACTGGGCGTCTGGCAGTGTTTTCACTTTAACCTGAACCGCTTTTTCGCAACCAGACAGGTTGTCTTGTGTCCCATCGCCCACACGGCTGAGGATAGGTGCCTGCACTTCTATCAGGCCCAGTCTCTCTTCCAGCTGGCGGGAAAAGTGGGATTTAACGAAACTGATCTGGCGTTGTTTTGCGATGTATGCGGTTTTCATATTTATACTCCTGCGTCCTGTTGCAATTGATTAAGCAACAAAAAACGCCGCCATACAATAATCCAACAATAAAATGCCAACTACACTTTTGATTCGTTAAAATAAGACGCTAAAATAGAGCAAATCAGCAATCTACATAAGAAAAACCTATGGAAAATTATCAGATCGACAATCTGGACCGGGGCATCCTGGAAGCGTTAATGGCCAATGCCCGCACGGCCTATGCTGAGCTGGCCAAACAATTTGGCGTCAGTCCAGGTACCATCCATGTACGCGTAGAGAAAATGAAGCAGGCGGGCATTATTACCGGCGCCCATATTGATGTCAGCCCTAAGCAGCTGGGCTACGACGTCTGCTGCTTTATTGGCATCATACTGAAGAGCGCGAAAGACTATCCTTCGGCGCTGGCCAGGCTGAACGCGCTGGATGAAGTCACCGAGGCGTACTACACCACAGGCCATTACAGTATCTTTATAAAAGTAATGTGCCGATCGATCGATGCCCTGCAGCAGGTACTTATCAACAAGATCCAAACAATCGATGAAATCCAGTCCACCGAAACCTTGATCTCCCTGCAGAACCCGATCATGCGTACCATCCGCCCCTGATCGGGAAAAATTATTCCCACATTTTCCACAGGTAGATCCCAGCTCGCTCACAGCGTACAATGTTTCCCTCTTTATATGAGCGAGCGATCCATGGCAGACATTACTCTTATCAGCGGTAGCACCCTTGGCGGTGCAGAATATGTTGCAGAGCACCTGGCTGAAAAGCTGGAAGAGGCCGGTTTTTCTACTGAAACCCTGCACGGGCCGTTGCTGGAGGATCTCTCTGTGGAGGGGATCTGGCTGTTGATCACCTCGACCCATGGTGCGGGCGATCTCCCCGATAACCTCCAGCCCCTTTACGATGAACTGCAGGAACAGCAGCCAGACCTCTCCGGCGTGCGTTTCGGTTCAATTGGTATTGGCAGCCGCGAATATGACACCTTCTGTGGTGCGGTGGACAAAGTTGATGCCGCATTTACCGCCTGTGGGGCAAAACAGATTGGCGAAACGCTGAAGATCAACGTCCTCGATCATGACATTCCGGAAGATCCAGCCGAAGAATGGTTGGGTAAATGGAAAAATTTACTCAAAAACGATTAAAGATCGCGCGAACAGATGTGGATAACTCTGGTTAAAAGCTTGGATTAACCCGTAGTTATCCCACTAACAACCTTCGATTACTTTTTGTGCTGTGCATAACATCGCGATCTGATCCCAGCTTATACGTCGTAGGATCACCGATCATTCACAGCAAACGATCCTCTCTAACCACATGATCTTATTTGTGAGATCCGGCTTATCCACAAGATCCTGCGATCCTAATAAGAGATCACAATAGAACAGATCTCTAAAGAAAGAGATCTTCTTTTTAATAGCCCAGGATCCCAGTGCTTTCTCGAAAGACTAAAGTTGAGTAGAATCCTCGGCCCGGGCTTCAATCCATTTTCAAACCGCTTTATGCGAGGCAGATCACCATGTTTTATCAGGATCCTTTTGACGTCATCATCATTGGCGGGGGTCATGCAGGCACTGAGGCCGCGATGGCCGCAGCGCGAATGGGCCAACAAACCCTGCTTTTGACACACAATATCGACACGCTGGGGCAGATGAGCTGCAACCCGGCGATTGGCGGCATTGGGAAAGGACACCTGGTAAAAGAAGTGGATGCGCTTGGCGGCCTGATGGCAAAAGCGATCGATCAGGCCGGCATTCAGTTTAGGATACTAAACGCAAGCAAAGGCCCAGCCGTCCGTGCGACCCGTGCTCAGGCAGACCGCGTGCTCTACCGTCAGGCGGTGCGCACCGCGCTGGAGAATCAACCGAACCTGATGATCTTCCAGCAGGCGGTTGAGGATCTGATTGTGGAAAACGATCGTGTCGTCGGTGCCGTAACCCAGATGGGGCTGAAATTCCGCGCGAAATCCGTGGTACTGACCGTGGGCACCTTCCTGGATGGCAAAATTCATATTGGAATGGATAACTACAGCGGTGGCCGTGCTGGCGATCCGCCGTCCATTTCGTTGTCGCGCCGTCTGCGTGAGCTGCCGCTGCGCGTTAATCGCCTGAAAACGGGGACACCGCCGCGTATTGACGCTCGTACCATCGATTTCAGCGTACTGGCGCAACAGCATGGCGATAACCCGATGCCGGTCTTCTCGTTCATGGGCAATGCGGCTCAACACCCGCAGCAGGTGCCGTGCTATATCACGCACACCAATGAAAAAACCCACGACGTGATCCGTAATAACCTTGATCGTAGCCCGATGTATGCCGGTGTGATCGAAGGGATCGGCCCGCGCTACTGCCCGTCGATCGAAGACAAGGTCATGCGCTTCGCCGATCGTAACCAACACCAGATCTTCCTCGAACCGGAAGGGCTGACCTCCAACGAAATTTACCCGAACGGTATCTCCACCAGCCTGCCGTTCGATGTACAGATGCAGATTGTGCGCTCCATGCAGGGTATGGAAAACGCGAAGATTGTGCGTCCTGGCTACGCCATTGAGTACGATTTCTTCGATCCGCGCGACCTGAAACCTACCCTCGAGAGCAAATACATCGAGGGGCTGTTCTTTGCCGGCCAGATCAATGGGACCACCGGTTACGAAGAGGCTGCCGCTCAGGGGTTACTGGCCGGTCTCAACGCAGCCCGCTTCTCCGCCGAAAAAGAGGGCTGGGCTCCGCGTCGCGATCAGGCATACCTTGGCGTGCTGGTGGACGATCTCTGTACGCTCGGGACTAAAGAGCCGTACCGCATGTTTACCTCCCGAGCGGAATACCGCCTGATGTTGCGTGAAGACAACGCTGACCTGCGTCTGACCGAAATGGGCCGTGAACTGGGACTGGTGGATGACGAACGCTGGGCGCGCTTCAACGAGAAACTGGAGCGCATCGAAACCGAACGTCAGCGCCTGAAGTCGACCTGGGTGAATCCGCTCTCTGACTCAGCTGCTGAAGTGAACGCTCACTTAACTGCTCCGCTCTCCAGAGAAGCCAGCGCAGAAGATCTGCTGCGTCGTCCAGAGATGACTTACGCACAGCTGATGCAGATGACGCCGTTCGCGCCGGGCCTGGCAGATGCCGAAGCGGCCGAGCAGGTAGAAATTCAGGTGAAATACGAAGGCTATATCGCTCGCCAGCAGGACGAGATTGAAAAACAGCAGCGCAACGAAAACACCTTGCTGCCTGCCGTCCTGGATTACCGGCAGGTTACCGGTCTTTCCAACGAAGTGATCGCCAAGCTGAACGATCACAAGCCGGTCTCAATCGGTCAGGCATCGCGTATCTCTGGCGTGACGCCGGCTGCGATCTCAATTCTGCTGGTCTGGCTGAAAAAACAGGGTATGCTGCGCCGCAGTGCTTAAGATTTGTAAAATTGCCCGGTAAGGCTACGCTTACCGGGCGGATCGAACTTTACAGCAGAGGGAGCTGGCCTCCCTCTGACTGCATCTCAACAGGTATTCACCGTGCTTAACAAACTCTCTCGTCTGCTGGATGAAGCAGGTATTTCGCTCACCGATCACCAGAAAAATCAGCTGGTGGCCTATGTCGACATGCTGAACAAATGGAACAAAGCGTACAACCTGACCTCCGTACGCGACCCCAACGAGATGCTGGTACGTCATATCCTCGACAGTATCGTGGTGGCTCCCCATCTGGAAGGGGCGCGTTTTATCGATGTCGGTACCGGTCCGGGTCTGCCTGGCATTCCATTATCCATTGTGCGCCCTGAGTGCCAGTTCACGTTGCTGGATAGCCTTGGCAAGCGCGTGCGCTTCCTCAAACAGGTGCAGCATGAGCTGAAGCTGGAAAACATTACTCCTGTACAGAGCAGGGTAGAGGAGTTTCCGGCCGAGCCGCCGTTCGATGGGGTGATTAGCCGTGCCTTTGCTTCCCTGAATGATATGGTGAGCTGGTGTCATCACTTGCCGGGCGAGCAGGGGCGTTTTTATGCACTGAAAGGGGTGATGCCGGAAGAGGAGATTGCGCTGTTGCCGCCAAAATACGCTGTCGAGAAGAGTGTGAAATTAAAGGTACCGCAGCTCACCGGAGAGCGTCATTTGGTGATAATTAAGCCAAACAATATTTAAAATATTAATAAAAAATGTGGAATTTGTGCTGTTCTTTGGGTGTTAAAAAGGCAGGCGTCATTCGAGAACAGGTCTGCCTTAATTTAACCTTGCTGTTACCGTGGATTTTCTTGCCGTTAACTATGGCATGTAGTTAACCGAAAATATAATCAACAGCGAAAGTATCAGCAGGCTAAAAGTCAAAAAAGGTCACTACGCTTAATGTTAAATATTTATTAAGAATGTCAATAAAAGGTTTTTATTGTGTACTGGCCTGTTTTAAAAATAGTTGGGTAAATTCGCCTTTATTTTCAGAAAGATGAATTAAAGCGTTTTAATTGTTTGATTTAAACGACCTTATCGTAAATGTGTATTTTGTGATCCCGTGCACGCTTTATCACCAACGTTTGCGCGCTGTTTGCAGTTTTGTATCCGCACAGGCTGTTTGTGGAAAAGTTAATAAATAGCGCTGGGGAAAAATATTTAAACATTTATTCACCTTTTCGCTACTTATTG
>ERZ773187.2581-NODE-2581-length-11082-cov-3.751882_pt1 | contig 11082 bp, 7 predicted proteins | sample MGYA00511242_ERZ773187 | MGnify/ENA primary metagenome ERZ773187 (study PRJEB29015, sample SAMEA2737744) | human gut metagenome | biome: human gut; feature: human-associated habitat; material: faeces | place: China | collected 2012 ... | reverse complement strand
GCCGGAGGCATAAAACGCCACCGCCTGCGGCCCGTGACGGTCGATAACCTCCCGCAGGCGCGAACCCGCCGCCGCCAGCGCCTGAGTCCAGGTTGCGCGCTCGCCGTCGACTTCCGGGAAGAGCAATCTTCCCGCCAGGCCGACGGTTTCGCCCAGCGCCGCCCCCTTCACGCACAGACGGCCAACGTTTGCCGGGTGCTGCTCATCCCCGCGTACGGTAACCTGGCCATCGGCATTCAGGCTGGCGATAACGCCGCAGCCGACTCCGCAATAGGGACACGTGGTCCTGGTTTCCGTCATCAGGAGGCCTCCGCGCGCGCCAGCAGCTGCTGGTTGCCAACCCACACTTTACCGTTCTCCACTTTAACCGGCCAGGCGCGTACCGCCTGTTCGCCGCCGTCGCACTGGCGGCCATCGCGCAGGCGGATACGCTGCTTATACAGAGGCGAAATCACGATCGGTTCGCCGCCCGCATCGCCAAGCAGGCCGCGCGACAAAACGTTGGCCTCGCTGCCCGGTTCGAGGTTATCGAGGGCATACACCTGATCGCCAAAGCGGAACAGCGCAATCTGCCGCTCGCCGAGCCGCGCGCCAATCCCCGCCTGCTGTGGAATGGCGTCGAGATCGCAAATGGCCTGCCACGGGCGGGACGGCAGCGCCGGTTCGCCCTGCGCCGCGAAGGCGGCCAGCTGCGGCTGGCCGCGCAGGGTTTGCCGCTGTACGCTTTCGTCCGGCTCATCGCTGTTCACGTAGGAGCGGAACAGCGCCAACCGCTGCGGATCGTTAAGGGTGGTTTGCCATTCGCACTGGTAGCTCTCGACCACCCGCACCATCTCCTGCTCCAGCTCTTCGCCGATGCCAAGGCTGTCTTCGAGGATCACCTCACGCAGATAGTCGACCCCGCCCTCAAGATTGTCCATCCAGGTACTGGTGCGCTGCAGGCGATCGGCGGTACGAATATAGAACATCAGCAGCCGGTCAATACTGCGGATAAGCGTGGCTTCATCAAGATCGCTGGCGAACAGGTCGGCATGGCGCGGCTTCATACCGCCGTTGCCGCAAACGTACAGGTTCCAGCCCTTCTCCGTGGCGATAACCCCAATATCTTTCCCCTGGGCTTCCGCGCATTCGCGGGTACAGCCGGAGACGGCCATTTTAATTTTGTGCGGCGCGCGCAGCCCCTTGTAGCGATGTTCGAGGGTGACCGCCAGGCCGGTGGAATCCTGGACGCCGTAGCGGCACCAGGTCGAACCGACGCAGGATTTCACCGTCCGCAGGGATTTGCCGTAGGCGTGGCCGGTTTCAAATCCCGCCTCGGCCAGCTCGCGCCAGATTGCCGGGAGCTGCTCCAGGCGCGCGCCGAACAGGTCGATACGCTGGCCGCCGGTCACTTTACTGTATAGCTGATAGCGTTTGGCGATCTGGCCGATCGCAATCAGCCCGTCCGGCGTCACCTCTCCTGCCGCCATGCGCGGTACCACCGAATAGGTGCCGTCTTTCTGAATATTGGCGAAGTAGCGATCGTTGGTGTCCTGAAGCGGCAGATGCGCCGGCTTCAGCAGATATTCATTCCAGCAGGAGGCCAGCACCGAAGCCACCAGAGGTTTACAGACCTCACAGCCGTGGCCGTGTCCATAGCGGGCAATCAGCTGTTCGAAGGTGCGGATATGGTTGACGCGTACCAGGTGATAGATCTCCTGCCGCGACCACGGAAAGTGCTCGCAGATATCCTTTTTGACTTCAACGCCCTGCCCGGCAAGCTGGTACTCCATCACCTGTTTCACCAGCGCGCTACAGCCGCCGCAGCCGGTCGCCGCTTTAGTGCAGCTTTTTATCGCCGCCATATCGCCCGCGCCGCCGCTCACCGCCTGGCAGATATCGCCTTTGCTGACGTTGTGACAGGAGCAAATCTGCGCGCTGTCCGGCAACGCCGCCACGCCGAGCGCTTTCGGCGCGCTGCCCTCCAGCGCCGGAAGGATCAGGCTTTCCGGGTGTTTGGGTAAAGCCATCCCGTTAAGCATCATCTGTAGCAGCGTGGCGTAGTCGCTGGCATCCCCGACCAGTACCCCGCCAAGCAGGTTTTTGCCATCCGCGCTGACCACGATTTTTTTGTAGATCTGCTGCGGCCCGTGAGTCCACTGATAGCTCTGACAGCCCGGCGTGCGCCCCTGGGCGTCGCCGAACGAGGCGACATCAACGCCCAGCAGCTTCAGCTTAGTGCTCATATCCGCGCCGCTAAAGCTGCCCGCTTCGCCCGCCAGGGTAGCCGCCGCGGCGCGCGCCATCTGATAGCCGGGCGCCACCAGACCATAAATTTTGTTGTCCCACAAGGCGCATTCGCCGATCGCCAGCACGTCCGGGTCGGAGGTACGGCACTGGTTGTCGATGCAAATCCCGCCGCGTTCGCCTACGCTCAGTCCGCCGCTGCGCGCCAGCGCGTCCTGCGGGCGAATACCGGCGGAGAACACCAGCATATCGGTCGCCAGCGAGCTGCCGTCGGCGAAGTTCAGCTGCAGCCCCTGCTCATTGCGAACAATTTCCGTCGTCGCCTTGCTGGTATGCACTCCGACGCCCAGCTCGCTGATTTTTTCCCGCAGCATCGCCGCGCCGCCGTTGTCCAGCTGCACCGCCATCAGGTTCGGCGCAAACTCGACAACGTGAGTTTCCAGCCCCAGCTGCTTCAGCGCGTTGGCCGCTTCCAGCCCGAGCAGGCCGCCGCCGATCACCACGCCCCGTCGGGCGGTTGCGGCGCGGGCGGCAATCTGGTCGAGGTCGTCCAGCGTACGGTAAACAAAACAGCCCTCAAGATTATGGCCCGGCACCGGCGGAACAAACGGGTAAGAGCCCGTCGCCAGCACCAGCTTATCCCAGTGGGTTTCGTGGCCGAAGGCATCGCGCACCACCCGCGCTTCGCGGTCGATGCTGGCGACCGATTCGCTCAGGCGCAGCTCAATACCGTGCTGAGCGAAAAAATCGCCCTCAACCAGCGACAGCGATTCCGCGCTGCGTCCGGCGAAATATTCCGTCAGATGAACCCGGTCGTAGGCGGCATAGCGCTCCTCGCAGAACACCACAATCCGATACTGTTGATGAAGGTCACGGCTGACGCATTGCTCAAGAAAATGGTGGCCGACCATACCGTGTCCGACCAGCACTAATACAGGTTTTGTCATCGTCGTTTGTCCCGCAGCGCGCGGCTGCATCGTTGAAGAGGGATTGAAGAGCCACTCTGCCGGCGCTGGCGCATGCGCCCCCAGCAGAGCGGTCAGGGGCGCGGCGCTGCTGCAATCACCCAGCAGCAGTACGCCGCGCAGCTTGCCGTCGCGCAGCAGCAGGCGACGGTAGTGGCGGTCCAGCGGATCCCAACTGGTATATACGTCATCCTGCTCATCGGCCCGCAGCTCGCCGGCGCTGAACAGTTCAATGCCGGTGACCTTCAGGCGGGTGCCGCTGTCCTGCCAGCTGAAATCCTCGCCAGGGGTCGCGCACAGGCGGTCCGCCAGCACCTCCGCCTGGCGCAGACACGGCGCCACCAGCCCCCAGGTCTGACCGTCGATTTCACAGCACTCGCCGAGGGCGCTAACCCCCGGCTGCGCGGTTGCCAGCCGGCGATCGACGAGAATTCCGCGACCGCACGCCAGCCCGCTGCGCTCGGCCAGCCCTTTGTTCGGCTGCACGCCGGTCGCCAGTACCACCCGCGAGGCGGCAAACGCGCGTCCGTCCTCCAGCAGTACCTGACGTTCATCAATGGCGGCGATACGGCTCTCCATCACGCAGCCGATCCCGCGCTCGGCGAGCAGCATTTGCAGCTGTTTGCCGGCAAAGGCATCAGTCTGCTGCTCCATCAGCCAGCTTCCGCGGTGCAGTAAAGTGACACTGTCACCATGACGGCGTAGCGCCGCGGCGGCCTCCACGCCGAGAATGCCGCCGCCGATAACCACCGCCGGGCCGTCGATGGCCAGGATGCCCTCAACGTCCGCCAGGGTGCGGAAAGCAAAAACGTGCGGCAGCGTGATGCCCGGCAGCAGCGGCAGAAACGGCAGCGAACCGGTGGCAAACACCAGTTCATCCCAGCCAAGTTCGCCTGCGGTGGTCTGCAGCGTACGGGCCGCCATATCCACCGCGGTAACCGTTTCACCGGCGCGTACCGTGACGTTATGTTGCGAATACCACTCTGCGGGCAGCAGTCGCGTCGCGCCTGCGGTTTTCTCCGCGCCAAGCACCGGCGAGAGCTGAATGCGGTTATAGGCCTGGCAAGGTTCATCGCCGATAATGGTGATGCTAAACCGCCGCGCATCCCGCTCCACCAGCGCCTGCGCCAGACGCGTGGCCGCCATGCCATTGCCGATAATCACCAGTTGCCGCGTCATCGCCGCCCCCTATGCCGCTTTCGGCTGTTTTTCATAGAGGAAGTGCAGGATCTGCTGGCGCAGATAGTGATAGCGGCTGTCGTCCGCCAGCTGCACGCGATTGCGCGGTCGCGGCAGATTGACGTCGAGGATCTCCCCGACCGTCGCCGCCGGTCCGTTGGTCATCATCAGCACCCGGTCGGAAAGCAGCACGGCCTCATCCACATCATGGGTAATCATGACGATGGTGGTATTCAGCGACTGCTGGATCTGCATCACCGCGTCCTGTAAATGCGCCCGCGTCAGGGCATCAAGGGCGCCAAAGGGTTCATCCAGCAGCAGCACTTTCGGTTTCATCGCCAGCGCCCTGGCAATGCCAACGCGCTGCTTCATCCCACCGGAGATTTCTCCCGGGCGCTTGTGCAGGGCGTGTCCCATCTGTACCCGTTCGAGGTTGTGCTCAATCCACTCTTTGCGCTCGCCTATGCTCATGCTGCGGCGAAAGACCTGGTCCACCGCCAGCGCCACGTTGTCAAAGCAGGTCAGCCACGGCAGCAGGGAGTGGTTCTGAAACACCACCGCGCGTTCCGGCCCCGGCCCGGCGATTTCGCGGTTGTCGCACAGCAGGCCGCCCTCCGTCGGCAGGGCTATCCCGGCTATCAGATTCAGCAGGGTTGATTTACCGCAGCCGGAGTGGCCGATCAGGCTGATGGTTTCCCCTTCGTAGATGTCGAAGGAGACGTTCTGCAATGCCAGGAATTCGCCGCTGGCGGTGTTAAAACGCTGGCTGACGCCCTGGACCTGAATTAATGGTTTCATCTGCGACTCCCTATTTTTCCTGCCAGCTAAAACGACGGGCGAGCAGCATCAGCCCCTGTTCCAGCAGCAGCCCGACCACGCCGATAATGACGATGGCGATGATGATGTTTTCGACGTTGAGGTTGTTCCACTCGTTCCAGATCCAGAAGCCGATCCCTAAGCCGCCGGTGAGCATTTCGGCGGCGACAATCACCAGCCAGGCGATACCGATGGAGAGACGAACCCCGGTCAGCACCGCCGGCAATACCGCCGGAAAGAGGATCTTGCGCATCACCGTCCATTCGGAAAGCTGCAGCACCCGGGCGACGTTGAGGTAATCTTCCGGAATACGCCGCACGCCCTCGGCGGTGTTAATCACCATCGGCCAGATCGAGCAGATAAAAATGGTCCAGCTGGAGGCGGGTTCCGCTTTCTGGAACAGCAGCAGGCCGATGGGCAGCCAGGCCAGCGGGCTGACCGGGCGCAGCAGCGCGATCAGCGGGTTAAACATGCGGGCGAAAAACAGCGAGCGGCCAATCAGGAAGCCGAGCGGAATTCCCGCCAGCGCGGCGAGGCCAAATCCCACCGCCACCCGCTGCAGCGACGCCAGCACGTTCCAGCCGATGCCCATATCGTTGGGCCCGTCCTGATAAAACGGATCGGCAAAAATGGTCAACGCCGAATCCAGCGTGCTAAGCGGGGTCGGGAAACCTTTGCTGTTCATCGCCGCCAGCTGCCAGCCCAGCAGCAGTAATCCCAGCCCGAGCAGCGGCGGCAGAAGACGCTGGGTAACATCGCGCAGCCAGCGGCTGAGCGGAGGCGTGGTTTTGCGCACCTGCAGCGGCGGCAGGGTAATGACTTCGCCGGGCGCGCTGTCGGCGCCGGCCTGCGGTTGCGGTTTATATGCGTGTTTCATCTCATGCCCCCTTACGTTGAATCGCGAAACTGCGGGCGTAGCCTTCCGGATCGGCCCCATTCCAGACCTTGCCATCGATCAGCGTGCTGCTGCGCATCGCCTGCGTCGGCGCGCTGATGCCGCCGACCGCCTGCACGGCCTCTTTCCAGACGTCAATCCGGTTAATGCGCTGGGCCACCGCCAGATAATCCGGCGCCGACTTCAGCAATCCCCAACGGCGAAACTGGGTTAAAAACCACATGCCGTCCGAGAGCCAGGGAAAACTCACTTCTCCCCGTTCGTAGAAGCGCATCGGGTGCGCGTCCTGCCAGCGGCGGCCGATACCGTTGTCGTATTCGCCGAGCATGCGCCCGCTGAGGTACTGCTCTTTGGTGTTCAGCCATGCGCGTCTGGCGAGAAGGCGCGCCGTTTCGCGAGTGTTCTCGGCGGATGCGTCAATCCAGCGCTGGGCCTCTATCAGCGCCGCCACCAGCGCGCGCGCGGTGTTGGGATGACGCGTAACCCATTCGCTGCGGGTGCCGAGAATTTTTTCCGGGTGCTCCGGCCAGATATCCTGAGAAGTGGCGGCGGTGAAGCCGATACGATCGTTAATCGCGCGCGCGTTCCACGGTTCGCCGACGCAAAAGCCGCTCATATTGCCGATGCGCATGTTCATTACCATCTGCGGCGGCGGCACAACGACGGTGCGAATATCGTCAAAGGGATTAATTCCACCGCTCGCCAGCCAGTAGTAGAGCCACATCGCGTGGGTGCCGGTTGGGAAGGTGTGGGCGAAGGTGTAGCTGCCCGGCGCCTGCTGGTCGATCCGTTTTTTCAGTCCGCCCAGGTCGGTGACGCCCTTCTCCTGCAGCTCGCTGGAGAGCGTTATCGCCTGACCGTTGCGGTTAAGGGTCATCAGATTGGCCATCGCCTGCGGTTTACTGGCGATCCCCAGCTCAAGGCCGTAGAGCATGCCGTACAGAATGTGCGCGGCGTCCAGCTCTCCGGCAACCAGCTTGTCGCGCACTGCCGCCCAGCTGGCCTCCTTGCTCGGGACGAGGGTGATGCCGTACTTTTTATCGAATCCCTTCAGGGAAGCGATAGCTAAGGGAGCGCAGTCGGTTAGCGGAATAAACCCCACCCGCACGGTGGTCTGTTCCGGTTTATCCGACCCAGCCGCCCACGCCGCCTGCATTATGCCGGGGAGCAGCATCGCGCCGCCCAGCGCCGCCCCCGCCTGTAATAAACGCCGCCGTGAAATTGAAAACGTATCGCCCATACCCGCTCCAGAAACGCGCAAAAAAAAAGCGCCCGGCGGTGCTTACGCACCGCTGGACGCCTTTATCCTTAGACATACGTGCCGCCGTTGGCCCGCTGCCCAAAACCTTTATTCACTCGTTTTATTTAATGCAAAGCCAATGCCAGATTTGCAGAGGCCCGGTTCACGCGCGTTGGCTCACTTGTCGGGGGCGTTTGAGGCAAAAACTGCACCGTCGGCTGGCAATATATGCCCGCTGATTGTGCATCTACTCCTTAGGGGGTACTTGCCATAGCGACTTCACCGTCAGCAGCGCGCGGGCTATCTCAACCATGCGCTGATTTTTGTCCATCGCCATTTTACGCAGCGCCTGCCAGGCCTGCTCCTCCTGCATTCCCTGGTGGGTCATCAGCACGCTTTTGGCTTTTTCAATCAGCTTGCGCTCTTCAAGCGCATCTTTTAACGACGCGAGCTGGGCGGAGAGCTGCTGTAGCTCATGGGCCTGCTGGCGCACCAGCGGCAACAGCTGCTTATCCAGCCGCAGGGCTATACCGTCCTCCTGCCAGTCGGCGGGCGGTACCTGGACCTCCCGATCTTCGCCCTCCAGCAGCGCATCGGCCGCGTTGAGCAGGTCTGCGATCAGCCGCTCTTCCACGCCGCGCAGCTGCTCAAGACGCTGGGTCTGAACGCAAAACCAGCGCAGCGCCGTTTCTCCCTCGTCCGGCGGCGGCTGGCGGGTGCAGGCGACCCGCCGCAGCTGTTCTATTTCCAGGCCGGCCTGGCACTGCTCAACAAACATAACGCTTTGCGGCGAACTGGCTAAAGCCTGAAAAGTGTCAAAACAGGGCTGCTGGCCGTCAATGCGGTCCACCAGCTGCTGGCGCAGCTCATCGCTGAACTGTCCACGGGCAAAGCCCAGCGCGCCCAGCGCGCGCTCCTGTCCGACCAGCTCTTTCCCCTGCATAAAGCTGTAAAGCGCGACCATCCGCCCGGCGATTTGCGGATCGTCGATACTGTCGTTGAGCTGCGGAACGATATTCAACAGGTGGCGGATAATGCGGCTAAACTGCCCGGTGGCCTCTTCTGCGGCAATCTCCAGGCCGCGCACGCGTTTACGCAACGCGACAAGCTGCGTCAGATACCACACCGCGCAGGCAATGCGCCAGCAGAGCGCGCTGCTGGCGGCATCGCGGGCAGGTTCCAGCGCCGCATAAAACCGCGTGAGCTGCTCATCAACCAGCGCCGCGCCCGCCCGGCACTCCGCCGCGTATAGTCTGCCGCCCGAGCATAGCCAGATATTTGACGCGCCGCGCTCGCACTGCAGCATATGCACCAGCGCGCTTATCTGGCCTGCCAGCGCTCCCTGCTGCGCCAGCTGGTGCAGCTGCCGCTTCTGTAAGCGACGCGCGCGCGCAAACCAGTCGACCACCTCAGGCGTATTACCCGCCATATTATTCATACCCTTCCCCCGGGTTAACGCTTTATACTTGAGCCAAGCAATAACCGTGCCTTATAGAAGGAGTCCTTATGCAACGTATTGTGATTATCGCTAACGGTGCCGCCTACGGCAGTGAATCCCTGTTTAATAGCCTGCGTCTGGCTATCGCCCTGCGCGAGCAGCAGGCAGACCTCGAACTGAAGCTGTTTTTAATGTCCGATGCGGTGACCGCCGGCCTGCGCGGACAGAAGCCAGCGGAAGGCTACAACATTCAGCAGATGCTGGAGATCCTCACCGCGCAAAACGTGCCGGTGAAGCTGTGCAAGACCTGCACCGACGGCCGCGGCATTAGCGCCCTGCCGCTGATTGACGGGGTGGAAATCGGCACCCTGGTGGAGCTGGCGCAGTGGACGTTATCCGCGGATAAACTATTAACTTTCTAATAATGATTTAACTGAAATATTATTTTCTTATGAGCGCGGTTCCAGCATCAAGTTTGCCTGCCCGATGCCGATAGGCTTCTTACAACAACACAGCAGGTATAACAATTATGTTCAGGTCAATTCGCGCTCGTATTATTGCGGCGACGGTCGGATGTCTTATCGCCGCGCTCATTTTGAACACCGTGATTAATTTCCAGGTCACGCGTCAGGATAATCAACAGTCGCAACGCGACATGCTGGCCAGCACCAGCGCCAGCCACAGCCTGGCGATAGCCGACTGGGTTAGCAGCAAAACCACCATTATTAACTCCCTGCAAGGCGTAGCCCTGAGCGACGATCCGGTGCCGATGTTTAAACAGCTGGCGCAGGCGGGCGGGTTTATCAACGTCTATGTTGGCTATGCCAGCAAAACCGCGAAGTTCTCCAATCCTGACGGCGTGCCCGCCGACTACGATCCCACGGTGCGTCCGTGGTATCAGCAGGCGGTAAACGAGGATCGCGCGATTGTTACCGCCCCTTATGTTGATACCGGAACCAAAAAGCTGGTGGTCACCTTTGCGGTCCCGGTGAAAGAGAACGGCGAGCTGAAAGCAGTCCTGGCGGGAGACGTGGCGATGGACAGCGTGGTGGCTAACGTGCGCGGGATCCATCCAACCCCGGCCAGCAGCGGGTTGCTTCTGAACAGTGACGGCAGCGTGATTGCCGCTAACGATCCTGCCCTCACGCTGAAACCGTTTGCTGAGACAATCAAGGGCATTGATTTTGCTGCGCTGAAAAGCGGTAACCCCGTCGACGGAACGCTAAACGACGCTGAAAAAACCTTCGTGGCGACAGCCGTGCCGGGCACAAACTGGCTGTTAGTCGTCGCGCTCGACAGCGGTGACGCCACCTCCGGCATGCGTTCCCTGCTTAAAGCCTCGGGGATTTCGCTGGTGATCCTCGCACTGCTGAGCGCCGCCATTGTGCATTTCCTGATTGCCCGCCTGCTCAAGCGTTTGTCCGACATTCGCGACGCGATGCACAACATTGCTAACGGCACTAACGATCTGTCCCAGCGCCTACCGGACAGCGGCGAGGACGAGGTCGCGCAAATTGCCCAGGCCTTTAACGCCTTCAGCGATAAACTGTCGGTGGTGATGGTGCAGCTCCGGGATGCCAGTGAATCGGTGAAAAACGCGGCGCAGGAGATAGCCGCAGGTAACCAGGATCTTTCCGGGCGTACCGAGCAGGCGGCATCCAGCCTGCGCGAGACGGCCAGCGCCGTGGAGCAGATCACCGCCTCCGTGACGCAGTCGAATGAATCGGCGGCAGAAGCCAACGACCAGGCGAGCAAGGCCTCAGCGGCCGCGGCGCGCGGCGGCGAGGTGGTATCGCAGGCGATCAGCACCATGCAGTCTATTGAAGTCGCGTCGGCAAAAATTGGCGATATCACCAGCGTGATTGACGGCATTGCTTTCCAGACCAACATTCTGGCGCTGAACGCCTCCGTCGAGGCGGCGCGTGCGGGTGAGCAGGGGCGCGGGTTTGCCGTCGTAGCAGGCGAAGTGCGTAACCTGGCGAGCCGTAGCGCTCAGGCGGCGAAAGAGATCAAATCCCTGATTGACTCCACCACCGACAGCGTGGCAACAGGCTCCCGCTACGTACATCTGGCGGGGGAAAGCATGGATGAGATCCGCTCCAGCATCGGCAGCGTCTCTGGCATCATGCGCGAAATCTCCATCGCCACCAGCGAGCAGATGAAAGGGATTCATGAGATAAACCACGCGGTGACCCATCTCGACAGAATGGTTCAGCAGAACGCCGAACTGGTGGTGGAATCCGCCGCCGCCGCGGGCGCCCTGCAGAGCCAGGCGGGTGACCTTGCTGAAACAGCCGGACATTTCCGCATTTAATCTTCTTCC
>ERZ773187.2564-NODE-2564-length-11167-cov-2.437095_pt1 | contig 11167 bp, 11 predicted proteins | sample MGYA00511242_ERZ773187 | MGnify/ENA primary metagenome ERZ773187 (study PRJEB29015, sample SAMEA2737744) | human gut metagenome | biome: human gut; feature: human-associated habitat; material: faeces | place: China | collected 2012 ... | reverse complement strand
ACCGCATATTCATTTTTCCCAGGCACGTAGCCATAATAGTCTAAATGCCAAGCCAGATACTGCCGTTTTTCTTCAAATGCTGCCAGCAGATTCGGTGCCGCCGCTTGTTCGGCTGCCGTTAAAAGTGGCGTGTTCAACTGTTCCGCGAATGCTTGAATCACCGCTTGCGGAACCAGCGCCAACGTTTCCTCTGGCGAAAAGAAATCCGCTGGGAAATCAGCCACAATCCCCCCCAGAATCGGCGGAGCCTCTGCCACAATCAATTGGCACAGTTCAGGAACCGTTTCTTCGATAGTCAAGGCTTCAAAAGGGAACGTTTTTTGGTGAAGCGGTTCCAATTTATGGTTAAAAAAAGTCGTCGTTAGTTGGTTCGTTGCGAATGTTAATTCTAAAATAGTCATGTTTGGCGCCTCCTTGTGAACTTGTATAGACATGTTTCGTTTGACTACAGTATAGTATGAACGAATCAGAATTACAAGGATTTTCCCTAGATTCTTGGGAAAACTTTTCCAGAAGGGGGCAGCAACCGACTGCGCTGGGTCCGAAAAAAAGGCGGTCAAGCAGTGGTTTGGCTGGGGGAGTTTGTGGCGTAAGCAAGGCAGAAAGTGCGGGGGATTTTTCTGACCAGCTCTAGGTTTTTCGGAGGGAATATGCTATGCTTTTAGAAAAGAAATTGTTGGTAGAGGAGGATCGGCATGAACAAGTTTCATGACATATTTTTAGAATTAGAACAACAAATTGTCCAAGGCGACTATCAGCCAGGCGATTTATTACCTAGTGAAAATCAATTAGTGGAAACTTACAATGTTTCCCGTGAAACAATTCGGAAAGCCTTGAATTTACTGATTAACGCTGGCTACATTCAGAAAAAACAAGGCAAAGGCTCGATTGTGCTCAACTTTAAAAAGTTTAATTTTCCTATTTCAGGGGTGACCAGTTACAAGGAGTTACAACAAACGCAACATATTGAAAGTCATACGCATGTGGTTTCCTTAGAAGAAATTCCTGTGGAGCGCAACTTGGCTCAGTTGACTGGTTGGACGGAAGGGGCCCCTGTGTGGCGCTTAGTTCGGCAACGGGAGATTGAAGGGGAAGTCGATATTTTAGACATTGATTACTTGATTAAAGAGATTGTCCCAGAACTGCCGAAGCACCGTGCCGAAGATTCGATTTTCGATTATCTGGAAAACGACCTTGGCTTGGCGATTAGTTACGCCCAGAAAGAAATTACCGTGGAACCGCTCACAGAGATGGACAAGCAGCTGATTGGTGAAGTGGAAGGCAATCATGTCGTCGTGGTCCGTAGTATCATGAACTTGGAAGATACCCGTTGTTTTGGCTATACGGAATCTCGTCACCGCTTAAACAAATTTAAGTTTGTGGAATTCGCCCGTCGCCGTAAATTGTAAGTCTTAGTGACGAACAAATATAAAAACGGCTGTCATTAAATAAAAAATTACGGTTTTTTCGCTGTAACTGCGAATAAATATATAAGATTTTAGGAGAAAACGTCACAAAGTTAGAGTTTAACCTCTACTTTGTGACGTTTTCTCGTTGTTTATTAAAGCATTTTTTCGGAAAAACCATTAAATAACAGTCAAAAATATCAATCAGTGTTGAAAAAAAGCCTTTAAACTAAGGGGAAACGTTGCTTTTAAAGGAAATGTTGTTTTTTTGCAAGAACTGTTCAATATTTAAAATCACAGACAAGGGGGAATCTTGTATAATAAAGCCATAGCTTCAGTAGCACCGAAGAAACAACTAGGGCGCACTGGGAATTCAAGATGTTAAAGGAGATGTACATATGAAAAAGAAAATAATGGCAAGTTTATTGGTTGGTAGTGCCGTGGTTGGTGCAAGTTTGGCGCCACTTTCGGCACAGGCGGTGACAACAGGGAATACGCCAGTGCAGGTAGAGTTTGGTGGGGGTGTACTGCCAGAACATGAACTAGATGGTCCAGATGTAGATCCAGATCCGAGTACCAAAAATACGGACTTTGATATAGTAGCTATTCCCATAAATTTCAACTTCCCTCTAATGAAAATTGGCGAAGATTTATCTGCTATTAAGGAGGCTTCACCAGGATACAGAAGTATTTCAATAGGAGATTTACGAGGTACCAAAGAAGGATGGCATGTGACGGGTGAAATAGCAGAAATGAGTAATGGTACAGAGAAGCTATCAGGTGAATTTAATTTTAATTTTACGCCATACTACGCTGAATATGTTAGCAACACTACTGTAGGATATTACAGACCTACTGCTACTTTAAATGGGGTAAATATAGCTGACGATCCAACAGCTCCTAGCTTTAGTGGAACAAGTATGAAGATTGGTGGTGGGGCGACTCTATTAATTAATGCTTCTGTTGGTAAAGGTCAAGGAATTTGGCTGGGACGATTTGGACGTGCGGTTCCAACTTTAAACGTCACAACCCCTTATCAACAACTGAAAAAAGGCGCCTACACAGGCAACATCACCTGGAACCTCGTCGCAGGACCATCAATCTAAATACAAGAAATAAAAGAATCAAGTACAGAACAGCAATCGTTACTTTGCTGTTCTGTACTTTATAGACGAATTGAAAGCAAAGGAGCGTACATAAATGAAAAAGAAAATCATGGCAAGTTTATTGGTTGGTAGTGCCGTAGTTGGCGCAAGTTTGGCACCACTTTCGGCACAGGCGGTGACGACAGGGAATACGCCGGTGCAGGCGGAGTTTGAGGGAGGATCATTACCAGTGGAGATCCAAATACAGTAAGACCAGATCCAGATGCTACAAATAGTAATTTCGATTTACTGTTTATTCCAAGGGAATTTGATTTTGGGAAATTGTCAATTTCCGATGATTTAACACAACCTATTCCTAATAAGAATGATGTAGGTACTAACGGACATGTAGAAGCTGTTGGTGTAGGTGATTTACGGGGAACAAAAGAAGGTTGGCATGTTACTGCTCAATCGGATGGTATGAAGCTTGGCGATGAGAGGCTAGAAGGAAATATCGGTACCAGTCTGATAAGTCTCTATGACTTGAGATTCAACGAAACTACTAACAGTTATACTTCTGTAGGGGCGGAAATCTCGGGTCCTGAAGTAAGTCCAGACATTCCTATTTTAAGTGGCTGGACACTGAATTTAGGAGGTGAAGCAACACTGCTTGCTAACGCTTCAGCAGGAAAAGGCCAAGGGTTATGGAAGTTTTCAATGTTTAGTAGTTCTTTAAACATCACGACACCAGCCTACAACATCAAAGCAGGGAACTACACAGGCAACATCACCTGGAACCTCGTGGCAGGACCATCAATCTAAGTCCAAACAAAAAAGTCATCCCTTTAGGATGACTTTTTGCTTATTTTTCTGTGAAGGTGCTGTCTGTTTTGACAGTTTCAGCAGGCGGTGTTTGCGCCGCTAGCAAGTCGCGAATTTCTTTTAAGTAATCTTCGCTCGTTGGTACCACTTCTTCTTCTGCCGCTTCTTCTTTTTTGCCGCGGTTTTTCATTTTGTTGGCCGCTTTGACAATCAAGAAGAGGACGAAGGCCGTAATTAAAAATGTAATAAGTGCACTAATCACGCTACCAATATTGAATTCAACGCCTTCGACTTTATAAACAAGGGCACCCAATGCATCGTCGGCACTCTTTTTCCCAGTCGTCAAGACAAAAATCAGACTAATCAACGGGGTAATCAAGCCTTCCACCACTTGTGTCACAATCGCTGTAAACGCACTACCAATGACAACACCAACGGCTAGGTCTAAGACACTCCCGCGCATGATAAACTCTTTAAATTCTTTAATCATTCTTTTTTCCCTCCTCACTTTAAAAACAGTATACCGAATCTTCTTGAAAAATTGAACTGAAAAACTCTTATCATTCAGAAAGCACCTGAAGCTGTGTTATAATGGAGCTATTGGAAAAAACATTAAAAAATGCTTTAGAATTTACGCGATACATATATTTCACAGCATTCTTTAGGTAAGATGAAGCAAATGAAGGAGCGATGCGGCAATGTCTGTTCAATTAGTTAAAGGCGTGAATTTACACGTCATTCCTACAGAAAAATATAAAACGGTGCGTCTTTTAGTCCGCTTTAATACACGATTAAATCATGAAACCATTACAAAAAGAACGCTGTTGTCCAGTTTGATGGAAACCAACAGCTTGAATTACCCGAATCAAGTCAAGTTAAGTGAGCGTTTGGCGGAACTTTACGGCGCCAGCTTTGGGATTGGCGTTTCCAAAAAAGGCAATCAACATTGGTTTAATATTTCTATGAACATTGTCAATGATCATTATTTACAGGATAGTCAGGTTCTCGCCGAAGCGGTGGACTTTTTGAAGGAAATTATTTTTGCCCCCAATATTCAAGCGGGCCAATTCGAGGCGGAAACCTTCCAACGGGAGAAAGAGAATTTGAAAGCGTACTTGGAAAGTATTGTGGAGGATAAGCAAACCTATGCTTCTTTGGCGCTTCAAAGTGTCTATTTTAATCAATCAGAGGATCAAAAAATCCCTAGTTTTGGGACTGTTGCGGCGTTAGCTGAGGAAACAGCGGCGTCATTAGCGGCATATTATCAAAAAATGCTGGCGGAAGATCAAGTGGATATTTTTGTTTTAGGCGATGTCAATGAGGCGGAGCTAGTGCCGTTATTCAAGCAATTACCGTTTACGCCTCGTGAAGAAGGCAAAGCCGCGATTTTCTACAATCAACCAATTCGCAACGTGATTGAAGAGCGGACCGAGCGTGAGGTGCTAGCCCAATCGAAATTAAACTTGGCTTACAACACGGATATTTATTATGGCGATAGCTATTATTTTGCGTTGCAAGTGTTTAATGGGATTTTTGGCGGTTTCCCGCATTCTAAATTATTTATGAATGTCCGTGAAAAAGAGCATTTAGCGTATTATGCTTCTAGTAGTATCGACACCTTCCGTGGCTTCATGACGGTTCAAACAGGAATCGATGGCAAAAATCGGAATCAGGTCTTGCGTTTGATTTCGACAGAATTGGAAAATATTCGCTTAGGTAAGATTAGCGAATTAGAAATTGAACAAACGAAAGCAATGCTAAAAAATCAGTATATCTTAGCGTTAGATAATGCAGGCGCGTGGCTGGAAAAAGAATACTTGAACGAATTAATGCCGCAGACGATGCTGACGGCGGAGGAATGGATTGCGCGGATCAATGCCGTGACCATTTCAGAAATCCAAGAAGTGGCCAAACGCTTGGAACTTCAAGCGATCTTCTTTTTGGAAGGAGAAACGGAAAATGATTAAAAAAGACTATGCACAAATTAAAGAAACATTGTATACAGAAACACTGGCGAATGGTTTAAAAGTTTACCTATTGCCGAAAAATGATTTCCAAAAAACGTATGGCTTGTTTACGACCGATTATGGTTCCATCGACAATACGTTCGTGCCAATTGGTCAAGAGGAAATGATTGAAGTACCTGACGGAATCGCCCACTTTTTAGAACATAAAATGTTTGAAAAAGAAGATGGCGATGTCTTCCAAAAATTTGGGCAACAAGGGGCTTCAGCGAATGCCTTTACCAGTTTTACGAAGACGAGTTATTTGTTTTCAACGACGGATCAAGTGACACAAAATCTAGAAACGTTGCTTGATTTTGTGCAATCGCCGTATTTTACGAAGGAAACGGTCGAAAAAGAAAAAGGCATCATTGGACAAGAAATTCAAATGTATTTAGATGATCCTAACTGGCGCTTGTTCTTTGGGATTTTAGGCAACCTTTATCCGAAACATCCATTGCATATTGATATTGCCGGTACAGTGGCAAGTATTGCGGAGATTACCGCAGAGGATTTGTATACATGCTACAATACGTTTTATCATCCAAGTAATATGACCTTATTCGTGGTAGGGAAAATGGACCCTGAAGCGTTAATGGCGTTCATTCGTGAAAACCAAGCGGCGAAAGAGTTTCCTGCCGCCCAACCTATTCGTCGGCATTTTCCTGAAGAAACAGCTGCTGACATTGTCAAAGAGAGCGCCATTGAAATGGCAGTCACACGGGCAAAAGTGCTTGTTGGCTTGAAAGGCTTAGATGAAGTGCCAACAACGGGTCGTGACTTAATGAAATATCAAGTCACCGTGAACTTGTTGTTACAATTATTGTTTGGTAATACCTCTCAAAACTATTTAGCTCTTTATGATGAAGGCTTGTTAGATGATAGTTTTAGTTATGACTTTAATTTAGATCGCAGTTTCCATTTTGCGGATATTGGCGGCGATAGTGAGCAACCAGAAGTCTTAGCAGAACGAATTGAAGCTATTTTATTATCTGCCACAACAAGTCCAGAATTAACGGAAGAAAATTTGTCCTTATTGAAGAAAAAAATGATTGGTAAATATTTCCAATCCTTAAACTCTTTAGAGTATATCGCCAACCAATTTTCACAATCATTGTTTGGGGAAACCACGCTGTTTGATAAGATTGAAGTCATTGAAAGCATTCAATTAGCCGACGTCCGCCAAGTAGCAGAGACCTTGATTCGTGAAGAAGGATTGAGCCGTTTCTACATGTATCCTAAAGGAGAAACCGAGCAATAAACCAACTGTTTAAGAAAAAGAAAAATCTTTGAAATCTTTCAATTTTGTTATCCTCAGTTGGCTTCTTTTGTGGTATTCTTAAAGGACGGGAATGTTTTCCTTGGCAATTGAAAAAGACTGATGAGACAATCGATAAATTAACAAAATAGACTGGAGAAGATGGACGAGTGGCCAGCGTAAATATTGGAGAAACACTAAAAGAAGCAAGATTGCAGAAGAACATCTCAATTGATGAACTGCAACAAATGACAAAAATTCAAAAACGATATTTAGAAATTATTGAACAAAACGATTTTGAGTCCTTACCAGGCACCTTTTATGTGCGGGCGTTTATCCGCCAATATGCAAGTGCGGTCGGCTTAGATGGCAATCAATTGGTAGATATCTATGATGGCAAAGAACCAGCAATTGTCGAAGAACCCAAGCCAGTGTATGAAGAGCTTGAAGGATCACGTAAGCAATTGCATGACGAAGAAAAGCAATCCAGTTGGTTACTGCGGAACTTACCAGCCATTGCCTTTTCGTTAATTGGTTTAGCCATTGCGGTCGTAGTGCTGTACATTATGTGGCAAGATCAAAAAGCCGAACCGATTATTCAAACACCGGCAACTAGTGCCAGTGTGGAAAAACCCAAAGAATCAAGTCAAGCCCCAGAAAGTAGCACACAAAGTAGTACACCGCCGTCTTCTTCAAGCGAACCAGAGAAGAAAACAGCTGTGGCTGTGGTGAGCGATGCTAACAATCAAGTGACTGCAACGGTTAAAGATGCGAATAGTCCAATCAACATTACCTTTAAAGGCACTGAAGGCTCTTGCTGGATTGGCGTGATGGTCGATGGCAACTATACGTACCAACACACCCTGCAAGCAGGAGAGACCCAAACAACAGCTTTACCTGCGAATGCAACACTGATTCTAGGCGCCTCAAATAACGTCGCCATTCAAGTCGATGGCGCCGATTTAACACTGGAAAAAACGCCAGTTTTAATTCGTAAGGATGTTACATTAGGGATTACGTATCGTTAGAAATGGTGTAAGAAGAATCTGGATAAACTGTCAAACGGCAATTATTCCAGATTCTTTTCTTTTTTTCGTGACACTGCCAGCAAGATAACGTAAAATAGAACAGGAGAAGGAAGGGGCAATTGAAGTGAATTTACCAAATAAATTAACAGTTTTAAGAATATTTATGATTCCGATTTTTATTATTATTGTATCGGTGCCAATGGACTGGGGAACGATTAGTTTTGGCGACACAACGTTAGCCGTTACCCAATTAGTGGGCGCGATTATTTTTGCAGTTGCTAGTTTTACAGACTGGTTGGATGGCAAAATTGCCCGTGCGCAAGGCTTAGTGACGAACTTCGGAAAATTTGCGGACCCATTAGCGGACAAAATGCTAGTGATGACCGCTTTTATCGTCTTAGTTGGTCAAGGCAAAGTACCTGCTTGGATTGTAGCAATTATTGTTTGTCGTGAATTGGCAGTAACTGGTTTACGGTTGTTATTAGTCGAACATGGCGAAGTAATGGCAGCAGCTTGGCCAGGAAAAGTAAAAACAGCTACCCAAATGGTTGCAATTATTTTACTATTCATTAACAACATTCCATTTTCAGCACTTCATCTACCACTAGATCAAATCATGCTATATGCCTGCTTGATTTTCACCATTTACTCTGGTGTTGATTATTTTGCTAAGAATAAAGATGTTTTTAAAGGTTCGATGTAAAGAGAGAATCAAAACGCTTGGCTTGTGCCAAGCGTTTTTTTAGTATTCATGATTGAATCGGCAAATAGATTTTTAAGTAGAGGAACAGATGAATCGATAAAACAAATCGGCAGTTTCTGTATGCTATTTTTCATTTTGGTTATATCTACATACAAATAATTAGTTTGTTGTTGACAAAGTAAACTAAATAGATTACTATTTAGTTCGTTAGCTTATATATAAACTAAATAAATTTTTTGGAGGAAATTATGAAAAAAACAGATATTTTAAATAAACTATTAAAAATTGCTCAACAACCTTACTTAATCTTTGCTTCTAGCATAGAGGAGAAACCAGATAACACTTTTGAAACGTTAAAATTGCTTGCTTCTGAAGAAAATGTAACAGCTGGAAGAATCGCTGAATATTTAGATATAAAACCTTCTAGTGTGACACAAATCATAAAAAAATTAGAGTCTGTTAAAGCAGTTAAACGAGTCAAAAATGAATCAGATGCTCGGGTCACATTCGTTGTATTGACCGATAAGGGACGAGAAAGTTTAAGTACTCAAGGAAATATTTCCAATGGATTTAATGAAGAAATGTTTAAGGGCTTTTCAGAGGAGGAACTAGAGTCTTTAAATAATTATTTAGAACGTATAGAAAAGAATATTTCTAGTGAAGAATTTTTAGATAAAATTGAAACAATTTTTGGCGACGATAAAAATTGGGAACATTTCAGAAAAATATCAGCTAGATATGGTAGAGCTAGAGAACAGATGATGGGACATGATGGCTTTGGTAGATTTGGTGAATTCAATGGTGAATACGGTGGCTTTGAAGGATGGAAGAGAGGTCGGAGAAGATAATGGCAGTAGGTGGAGGCGGCAAAAATAGTCATGATTCTATCCGAGCAGATAAAACAAAATTTTCGTTTAAAGAATTTTTAGGCTTAATCAAGATGACAGAGCCTAACTATTTACTGCTTGGCATTGGGATGATATTTCTTGTGATTTCTTCTAGTATCCAAGTGTACGTTCCAAAACTTGCTTCAAGTTTAGTCAATAATTTTCAAAAGGGGGTAGATTATAGTTTATTAGGTAAAGTTGTTGGATTATTTATATTTTCAGCACTCGTTTCTGCATTAGGAGGGACAATTTTAGGTATTTTTGGTGAAAATGTCATCCAAAATATGCGTAAACGCTTATGGAATAAATTAACTATTCTAAAAGTTTCTTATTTTGACTCTGTTAAAGCGGGTGAAATATCCAGCCGGGTCGTAAATGATACTAATCAAGTTAAGCAATTGTTAGCCGTTACTTTTCCTCAAACAGTTGCCAGTGTGATTACAGTTATTGGTACGGTATATATGATGATTAAAATGGATTGGCATATGTCGCTTGCTATGGTAATTGCTGTTCCTGTTGTAATCCTTTGTATGATTCCAGTAATGGCATTTGGTTCAAAAGTTAGTCACATTCGCCAAGATGCTATGAGTCAATTTAACGGACTTGCTACTGAAACGTTGAGTGAAATTCGTTTAGTCAAAACTTCTAATGCTGAATCTCAGGCGCAGGTTCGTGCTGCAAATGAAGTGGATCGGTTATTTAATGTAGGGAAAAAAGAAGCAATATTTGATGCATCTATGCAACCAATTATGATGATGGTCTTTATGAGCATGGTATTTGGGCTATTAGCATATGGGATGCATCGAATTGCCATTGGTGTGATGACAATCGGAACATTGATGAGTTTCTTAATGTATCTATTTAATCTTATTGGTGCCATGCCAATCATTGCGACGTTATTTTCTGAAGTAGCTAAAGCAGCAGGATCAACGCGACGAGTGCAAGAATTGTTATCTAGAGAACCTGAAGACTTTGAAAGTGGACAAGATATTGATTTATCGGAAAAGACTTTATCAGTTAAAAATGTAAAATTTTCTTATGAAGATGCACCAGAGGAACCTATCTTAACAGACATTTCTTTTACTGCTCAGCCAAACCAAGTAATTGCTTTTGCAGGCCCATCAGGTGGCGGGAAATCGACGATTTTTAGTTTAATTGAAAGGTTTTATGAACCTACAGAAGGACAAATTAAATTTGGAGATATTGACATAAAAGATATCAAATTATCAGATTATCGTCGTCAAATCGGCTTTGTATCACAGGATTCTGCGATTATGGCAGGGACAATCAGAGATAATCTAACGTATGGCTTAGCAGAAAACTTCTCAGATGAACAACTATGGGATGTCTTGGAACTAGCATATGCGCGAAAATTTGTAGAAGAAATGCCAGATAAATTGAATACGGAAGTCGGTGAACGTGGCGTTAAAATTTCTGGAGGACAAAGACAGCGTATTGCAATTGCTCGTGCATTCTTGCGGAATCCCAAGATTTTAATGTTAGATGAAGCTACTGCTAGCCTAGATTCAGAATCTGAGATGAAGGTCCAAGAGGCATTGTCTAATTTAATGAAGGGCCGAACGACATTGGTTATTGCCCATAGATTGTCGACAATTGTTGATGCGGATAGCATTTACTTTGTTGAAAAAGGGAAAGTAACTGGTTCAGGAAAACATGATGAGCTAGTAAGTAAACATAAAACTTACGCTAAATATGTATCCGAACAATTTAAAGTAACGGAATGAACGAAATAAGCAAACTTAAAATGAAGCTAAGACAACACATGCATTTAACTAATTGTCTTAAGATTTAGAAAGAACTTGGACATAACCCCCAAGTTCTTTTTTCCAACTTATTTTTACCCACAAGATAAAAAGCGACCAAAAAATTGGCCGCTTTTTAAATACCTCCATGGTAGTTCACTTGCTTCATAAAATGTAGAGTCACGGTATAAAGCCAATTTGCGAGGACCGAT
>ERZ773187.2562-NODE-2562-length-11169-cov-2.550567_pt1 | contig 11169 bp, 13 predicted proteins | sample MGYA00511242_ERZ773187 | MGnify/ENA primary metagenome ERZ773187 (study PRJEB29015, sample SAMEA2737744) | human gut metagenome | biome: human gut; feature: human-associated habitat; material: faeces | place: China | collected 2012 ... | reverse complement strand
TGCGCCGCGCGGCGCCCTCGCCGAAAGGGCGAACGCGCCGAGGTGGTGCTCCCGTCAAAGGATGACTCGCTATGTTCAAGGTTCGCTCGAAATACCTGCTGCTCATCGCGGCGGCCGTGTGGCTCATCGCCGGAAGCCAAGTCGCGCGCATGGGCATCGAGGCCATCGCGGCCGGCAACGGCAACCTGTGGCTTCTGCTCCTCGGCATCCCCGCCACCTTCGTCGTCTTCCATATGATGTTCTCCAAGCTGGTGGGCAAGCACGCCGCCCGCATCCGCGGCTACGGCGAGGAGAAGATGCACGTGCTGAAGTTCTTCGATGTGCGGGGCTACCTCATCATGGCCGTCATGATGGGCGGCGGTATCGCCCTGCGCTCGTTCCATCTGGTGCCGGGCTGGTTCATCGCCTTCTTCTACACCGGCCTCGGCATCGCGCTCGCGCTTGCCGGCGTGGGCTTTCTCGTGCACTACCTCCGCCGCGACGGGTACATCACCTGTCCGGTGACGGGGAAGGTGCGCGAAGGATAGGAGCCTTCGGCCTCAGGATGGCGGCTTGCGTGCTCGATTCGGGCGCTAGCGCCTAAATATGCGATTGCGATCGCCGTTCCTGAAGTTTGCGGCTTGCCGCTTCGACGATTTTGGCGGCGGCGAATCCCGCGAGCAGGCCGACGATGGTGCCCGCCAGCACGTCGGTGGGGTAGTGCACGTAGCAGTACAGTCGCGTGAGCGCCATGAGCACCGTGCCGATGCCGACGATGATGACGAGGGGCTTGGGCCCTTTCGAAAAGAGCAGCGCCCCGAACGCGGCAAAGGCGGCGGTGGCATGGCCCGAAGGGAACGACGAGCCGTGCGGCCGATCGACGATCATAGGCACAAACGGGTTCACATCGCAGGGGCGTGGGCGCATGATCAGAGGCTTTAAGATGCCGCTGGTGACAATGGCCCCAAGGACGACGGCGATGAGGACGGCCGCCCCGAGCTTGCGCGTCTTCGGGATGATGGCGAGCACAATGCCGAGCAGGATCCAAATCTGGCCCACATTGCTCGCGCTTGTGTAGGCGGCGACAAGTGCATCGAGCCACGGTGCATGGATGAGCTGGATGGCGTCGAGAATGGCAAGTTCATTCACGGTAGGGGAGGCAAGCGTTTCGGGAAGGTTTTGGGAAGGTCTCGGGAAAAGGCTCGCCCCGCGCTCCTTTCGGCCACAAGGCTACAGGAACCAGCGCCAACGGGCAACCCGTCGCACTCTCAAAAACGTCGCGCCGCGCATTCCGAACCGCTGAATTGCTTTAGAAATCACGGGTAGCGTGGTTTTCGACGGGCTCTTATGCGGTCGCCGCGCGACGGGTGCGGTATTTTCCCAGGTCACGAAAAGCTGCTAGGCGCCGCCGCGCTTCGGAGACTACGCTACCCGCGATTTCTCAAGCAATTCGCGCGTGTGCTTGCGCATTTGCGAACGCAGCGGTGCATATTCGGCAATCTGCATAGCCGATTCCCTTTCCGCATTGCCCAAATGTCGTCGCGGCCGTTACTATGGAACCAAGCAGTATTTGGAAGGCGCCGGGCGGCAGGGCTCGGCGCCGGTGAAGGAGGCATCGTGGATCAGACCCGCGTCATCGAAGTGAAGAAGAACATCCTGGCGGCCAACGACGAGGCGGCCGACGCCTTCCGTGCCGAGCGCGCCCAGGAGGGCACGTTCTTCGTGGACGTCATGGCGAGCCCTGGCGCCGGCAAGACGACGCTTTTGCTCGCCGTCATCAAGGAACTGCGCGCCCGGGGCGTGGAGGCCCTCGGCGTCATCGAGGCCGACCTCGAGTCCGACGTGGACGCGCAGAAGATCAAGGAGGCCGGCGTCGCCTCCGTGGAGCTGAACACCCGCGGGGTATGCCACGTGGAAATGGGCATGGTGACCATGGCCTTCGAGGCCTTCGACGGCGACCGCTTCGACTACCTGTTCCTCGAGAACATCGGCAACCTCGTGTGCCCGGCCGACTTCGACACGGGCGCCCACACCCGCGTCATGCTGCTCTCCGTCCCCGAGGGCTGGGACAAGGTGATGAAGTACCCGCCTATGTTCGCCGCCGTGGACGCGCTCATCGTCACCAAGTGCGACTACCTGCCCTTGAACGAGGACTTCGACATGGATCGCCTGAAGGAGCGCGCCCGCATGCTGAACCCCGACCTGGAGATCTTCGTCACCAGCGCCCGCACCGGCGAGGGCATCCCCGGGCTCGCCGACTGGCTCCAATCCCAGCGTGCCGAGAAGGTGCAGGGGTAGGTTTCACTTCTCGAGATACTATTGAAGCGCCTCCTCATTTGTGATATAAACCTCTATAAATAAGTAACTTATTTATAGAGGTGATCCTATGCCTGCTGCTGTGCCCCTTATCCGTCCTATTAGCGATCTGCGAACCGATCTCAACGACGTTTGCGCCCAGGCGCAGGAAACGCAGCAACCCATTTTCATGACGAAAAACGGGAAGGCGAGCCTCGTCGTGATTGACTGCGTCGCCTACGAGGAGCAGCGCCAGCATGAGCGTTATGTCCAGAAGCTTCGCGAGGCGGAGATAGAGGAGAAGTACCGCAAGGAGACGGTCTCCCAAGCATCCCTCGATGAAACCATGGAGCGAATCTTCGAGGTTTGGGGTGTCTGATGCGCGAGCCGATTTACCGTCCTCGCGCGGCGTTCGATCTGGAGTCGATCATCATCTACGTGGGCGAAGTGTGCCGAAATCCTGCTGCCGCGCGGCAAACCTACGCGAGCATCAAGGCGGCCGTGAAGGAGCTGTGCGCTATGCCCACGCTGGGGCGGCCCTTTGCTGATGAGTCGCTGGGTCGTCGCGGCTTTCGCTCGTGGCTCGTCGGAAACTACCGTGTGTTTTATACCTACGATGAAGAATTTCTCACGGTATGGCGCGTTATTCATACGCGCCAAGACATCGATGACTTCGCTCTTATCGATTGGGAAGAAGGCGAGGGCTAGTCCGTTATTTCGTTCTGTGCTGGCTTTCAGTGAGCATGAGCATTCTTGGCCGAAATCAGGCAAAGATGCTTCGGTGCATTGTCTGATATAGTGTCGGGAAGCCAAGATGAAGCCGAGGAGGGGTTTCATGCGAATTGAGCATCTGCGTGAATTCATTGTATTTGCAAAATACTTGAACTTTAGCGTTGCGAGCAAAGAGCTGATGATGACTCAGCCAGGCTTAAGTAACCACATAAAGGCCCTGGAAGACGAATTAGGCGTTGCTCTTGTGAATCGACGATCTCCTGTGCAACTGACCGATGCAGGGCGCATCTTTCTTGCCGGTGTCCAACGGGTGCTTTTTGACTATGACGGTGTCGTCGAAAAAGCAAGGGCAGCTGCGGGTCCTCGCATCATTAAGGTTCAGGGCAGCCTCCCTGCAAGCATTACCGCGGCCAATTCATTGCTTGAAGGCTTCTCGCTTGTCCACGTGAATGCCGATTTGCACGAATCTATTATTGATAATGTGAAAAGGGGTGAGATCGACTTGGCGGTTTTGGCTGGAGAAGCCTCTCCAGATCTGCTGCAGGTTATTGAGGACGACTCAAATTTGGAAATTGTGAACGTGGGGCCCGACAGCCTTTCGCTTGCCGTGGAGAAAACCAACCCCTTGTCACAAAAGTCTTTTCTAACAAAGGAAGATTTGCAGAGCACCGATATCGTGATTTTTTCGGGATCGTTTTTCGATCTTTGGAAAAAAGAGATATCTCGAATAATTGGAGAAGATGTTCCTCTTCGATTCCGCCTCGACCCTATGAGAAAGCTCGACGACGTAGATTCCGCCGATTTGATGGGCTCGATTTACATTTGTCAAAGCAGTCTTGTGGCTGAACATTTCCAGGGCAGAGAGGATATCGTCGTTTTTGACGAAGTGGATGGCCTTCCCCTCATTTGCAATACTCAATTTGTCTACGACACGCGCAACAGGCAAGCTCGGAAGTTTATCGAGCGTTTTGAAATAGCGATTGGAAATGAAGCATGAACTGGAGATATAACAGTTCATTATGGGCCATCATTCGTTTGATTAAGTAACCAGAATCATTATTTCCCTACCGTTTTCCAGGGGCTTATTCTGGCCTTGCCGACAGAAGGTCGGCTCCGTTACGTAAGGATGGAAGGGGAGACAAATGGAAACTATGGATCGAAGAGGATTCCTCCAAGCGTCGGCGCTTTTTGGTGGCGCTGCTGCGTTGGCGGGGTTGGCTGGTTGCGCTCCTGCAGCAACCAAGGAGCAGGATCTCTCGAGCACGGGGGCGTCCGAGCCGGAGTCGTGGGACGCGGAATACGATTTCGTCGTTGTTGGCGGCGGCTGCGGTGTGTTCGGCGCGCTGCTCGCAGCTCATTCTGGCGCGAAGGTTGCTCTCGTGGAAAAGGGTGCTACCTACGGCGGAACGATGGCTCTGTCGGGCAATGGCATGTGGGTGCCGAACAACAAGCTTATGAGCAGCTACTGCACTGGTGAGGACGAGTTCAACACCGCTGATACCGACGCCGATCTTCCGGCAGCAGTCGATTACGCTCTATCGTGCGACCCGTTCGGCACTGCCGATCCGGAGTTGGCTAAAGATTACATTTACAACATTGCTCCTGTGGTGGAGCATCTGGGAGACACCTTTGGTATCGAGTACGGCTCAATTGCCATGACCGATTACTACATGCTCCCTGGGGCGAAGAATGGTCGTGCAATCGGTTTTGCCAAGGATGGGACAAACACGGGCATCAGCACTTTCGCAACCATTATTGAGCCGTTGGTGCAACAGTATGGCATCGAGGTCATGCTCAACACCGAGGCCACCCAGTTGTGCACTGATGCGACGGGTGCGGTAACGGGCGTCATCGTCTCGGGCAAGAACGGTGCCCAGTCGCTCAAGGCCGCAAAGGGCGTGCTGCTGAACACGGGCGGTTTTGAGCATAATGAGCAAATGGTCGCTGACTACCTACGCGGCCCCATCCTCGGTTGCAGCTCCGTGCAGACGAATACGGGCGACGGCCATCGTATGGCTGCGGCTGTGGGTGCTGCTTTCGGCAACATGGCCTCTTGCTGGGGCGTCCCGTTCTACAAGACCAACGACGACTCCGTTACCGCCAATTTGTGCGATTGGATGACATGGCGCTACGGCGATCATTCCATAATCGTAAATAGCGCTGGACATCGTTTCGGCGACGAGTCAGCTGCCTATGCACCCGCAAATCTCGATTTCTATCGTTACGACTCCAAAACCTATGGATTGCCGAACATTCCTGGATTCCATATTGGTGACCAGTCTTTTGTGTCCATTTATGGTTATCCGGGAGTTTCCATGGGCGACAGCGCGGCTACGACGGGAGCCCAACAAGACGGCTTGCCCGAGTGGGTTAAGACTTATGACTCCCTAGAGGAACTGGCCGCGGACAACGGCATTGACGCTGAGGCGCTCGTAGACGAGGTGAATCGCTGGAATGCCTTCTGCGACGCTGGCGTTGATGAGGACTTCGGTCGCGATGCAAATCGCTGGACGGAGACGTTCTTCTATATGCACGATGAGCAAAATCCCAAGCTTGGCAAAATCGACACGCCGCCATACTTCTGCGCAACGATTGTGCCGGGTACGTGTGGCACAAACGGTGGCATTAAGGTGAACGTCGATGCGCAGGCGATCGATTTGGACGGAAACGTGATTCCTGGTCTTTACGCTTCCGGCAACTGCTCGGCTGCTTATTTCGGCTCGGCATATCCGGGTGGTGGTACGACGGTCGGCGGCGGAGTCTATCGCGCCTGTCGTGCAGCCAACCATGCTTTCGGCCTGGGTATTGTGTAAGACGGAGCCGTCTTTGCGATGCAGATAAAAGAAGAGGAAATGGAAAACACAATGGAGCGTCGTTCTTTCCTGAAAGAGCTGACAGTTGCAGGCGGAGCAATTGCCACGATGGGTCTCACTGGATGCGCGTCCGGTTTGGCAGATACAGGAAACTCGGATGACGCAGGAAGTGAAGGTGCGGCAATGCCGGCGATCGACGAGAAGCTGCTTGCGAAACTGCAAGCACTGTTGGCCAAAGATGAAATACGCGAAAAGATCGTGATTTATGCCCGAAGCATGGATCGCATCGATCGCGAGCTGGGCTACAGCATCTTCGCCAAGGATAGTTTCCTGGATTACGGCGACTACTATCAGGGCGATGGTCCGGGCTTTGTGGACATTACCCTGGACTATCACGAGACGGTAATCGCCCACCAGCACCACATGAACAACATCACCATTGAGGTGAAAGGCGATAAGGCTTATGCCGAGACCTATGTCGATATGGTCATGCGTCTCCCGATGGAAGACGGCTCGCTTCTTGCTCAGAATGTACATGGACGCTATTTTGACGAGTGGGTCTATGAAAACGATGGATGGTTCCTGAAGACGCGGTCCTTTGTGCGCGATTTGGGTACAGGTGAGATTCTTGACCCTTCTGAAGACCTGGGTACCACAGGCGGAGCGCGTGACAAGAGCGATCCCTCCTATACGCTCTTTGCGCAGGCGTAGCAGATAGCGCCTGATTTCGACCCCTTTCGAATGCGAATTATCCCTCCCAATTCGTATTTCGGAAGGGGTTCTTTTATGTCAATAAGTACGGGTCCAAGCTGAGCATAGTTATGGAGTGCTAACAGGGTGACTCGTTTTCGTCGAACCACATGAAGAGTTCGTAGACGCCGAGGCTGGGGGCGGCGTACAGCAGATTGGGACCGACACCGAAGCGGATGTCGTCGCCGGAGAGCAGATCGGGTCCGAGCAGCAGTTCTGCGCAGGCGCCATCATTGCGCTCGTTTGCCTCGTCAGCGGCCAGTGCCTCGGCAAGGGCGAGGGCGGCCTCCTCTTCCGAAAGTCCGCGCGGACTCAACTCGGCCACGAAGCTCGCATCGGCCTTGCCATCGCGGAATAGGTAATACGCCTGGGCGCGCACGTATTGCATCTCGGCGCTTATGCCGGACTTGCGCAGCGCCTGTAGCTCATCGATGCGATCGTACAGCGCGGGAGCGTATTCGGCATGGCGGGTACCGTCGACAAGATACTCGCGCGCATAGATGAGGGGCATCTGCTCGGCCAGTTCGCGCACACCGTCCATGAACGCTTTCGCCTTGCGCCACGTCGACCGCGCAAAGGCCACCTTCAGCTCATCCCCATTAGCCTGCGTCCGCTTCTGCATGATGCCCCCTTCTCGCCGTTCTAGCAGATTCTACCAGCGAATGAATGGTGCTGCATGGTCTGCTTTTTTAAAAAGGTAGCGCTTGAACTGCGGTTATGTTAGAAAATGTTAGAAAGTGTTAGAAACGAAAGCCATGGCCGGGAGGATGGGCTAACGCTCAGTATTCGCTAGTGCATTGCTGGCAAACAGACGATAACGAGGAGCCCAAGGAACGCGAAATTGAGGGCGGTGAACAGGGCGAGGAATCGGGTGGTTGAAAGTCCGGGTAGAGAGTGGGTTTGGGAGAAGATTTTTCGGATGCTGGTGAAGTGCTGAAAGGTGATGAGGCTGGCGAGCGAGCCGACGAGGGTGCCGGCACCGCCGATGTTTACGCCGACGAGCAGCGGTTGCCATGCGCTGGTGAAGTGGGAGAGCAGCACGGCGGCGGGCACGTTGCTGATGGCTTGGCTGAGGCCCGCGCTGACGAGGAGTCCGTGGTTGGCCATGAGCGCGCCCAGCCAATCATTCAGTGCGGGAATGCGGGCGAGGTTGCCGGCGAAGGCGAAGAAGCACACGAAGGTGAGCAACAGCGGGCAGTCGACGGCGGCGAGAGCTCGACGGTCGGCCGCGGCCAGGACGGCAACGACGGCGAGCGTCACTGCTAAAGGCGGAATGATGACGAACACGGCAAGAATTGTGAGGAAGAAAAGGTCCAGATAGGCAACGAGACGGCGTCGGCTCAGATAGCCGAGCGATACGGCCTTCTGGGCGGCGCTGGCAAGTGCAACGCTATCCGTGGCTTCTGGTGGAGCCGAGAGACTTCGTACCCCGTTGTGCGGCGTCGCTGCTCGACGCTGCGCGGCCGCCACGCCTTTCCCTTTTGCCCGCGAAAAGCGCGGTGCAGGCAATAACTCCCACGGTAGAGACCGCGAAGGGAAGCGCCATGGTACCGAGGAAGTCTTCAAGACCCAAGCCGTAATAGGAGTACAAGTACAAGTTCTGAGGGTTTCCAAAAGGCATAATCATGCCGCAAAGGTTGGCCGCCAACCCCTGCAGCACGAAGACCAGAGGGAGAAGCCGCGCGTGCCCCGCGGCCACAAGGGTCGCGGCGGAAAGCGGTAGCATCCTAATGAGTGCCATGTCGTTGGTGGCCACCATGGAGAGCGCAGCCGTGGTGAGCGCGAGAGCCAGGGCGAGGGTGCGCGGCGTGTGGAAGCGCCCAATGATAGCGCGGGCGGCATGGTCGAAGGCCCCCATGAGCCGAAAGGCGCTCGCCACGGCCAACACGCAGAACAGGCATTCCAGCGTGCGCCAATCGAAGTAGTCCAGATACGCCTCATCGGGCGCTACCGCCACCATAGAGGCGAGGGTCGCCAGAGCCGCGATAACGAGCACGACATGCTCGCGAACGAAAAGACAGAGCCTGTGCGCCATGGTCGTCAGCTGCGTTTCCGGCAATCTGGGCGCGGGGTTGTGCAGGTGTCGCAGTGGTGGAGAGGGTGCTCGGCGAGCTCGGCTTCCCAATCGAAGTCGGCGGGTGGGGCCATGGGCAGGTCGCCGTCAGTGCTTTCGGGTCGTCCGTCCCATTGGTATTGGTCCATGAGTACGCGGCCTTCGTCGTCAAAGGCGACACCTTCTTCGGCCAGCATCTTGCGCTGCTCGTCGGGGCCGCCGAAGGCAAAGCCGGTGGCCATGCGCCCGTCCTTGAACACGACGCGATGGCAGGGAATGCATCCCGGATCGGTGCCGGGCTCCGGGTTCACGTGGAGGGCGTACCCCACATAGCGCGCGGCCCGCGGCGCGCCGATGAGCCGGCCCACCTGGCCGTAGGTTGCCACCTTGCCGCGCGGAATGCGCCGCACCACACCAAACACTCTGTTAGCAAAATCGCCCATGACGCCCCTTCACGTCTGCCCATTGTCTATGCTAAGGGCACCATAGCAGAAAGAACGAGCGAGAAACAGCGGCGTGGTGCGGTTGCGCTAACGTCGGCGCCCCGCGTCTGGGGAACCGGATCGGATTTGAGGAGGCCCATCATGAAGATTGCCTTTGTCATGGACGACATGTCCGAGCATTCCAACGGCACTTCGGCCACGGCCGAGCGCTACGCTGCTTCGCTGCGTGAGCAGGGCCACGACGTGGTCTGCGTTGCTTTCGGCGCGGAAGGCCCCGACGGTTTCAACGTGCCCGAACGCAACATTCCCATCGTCACGCAGGTGGCCGAGGGTCTCGACTTCCATTTCGCCGAACCAGAGGACGCGGTCTTCGACGAGGCCTTCGAAGGGGTCGACGTCATCCACATCTTCTTGCCCTTCGCCTTGGGCCAGCGCGCTCGCGATTGGGGCCGCGCGCACCACGTGCCCGTGACGGCCGCCTTCCACTTGCAACCGGAAAATGTCACCTACAACGCGCATATCGGCGCGGCACCCATGGTGTGCGACGTCATCTACGACCTGTTCAGGCACTGGCTTTACGACGACATTCGGCACATTCACTGCCCCAGCGAGATGATTGCCCGCCAATTGCGCGAACACGGCTATACCGCCGAGCTGCACGTCATCTCCAATGGGGTTCCGGCGGCATTCAGCCCCGGCGAGGGCGAGGTCTTCGAAGACGGCCTCGTGCACATCGTCACAGTGGGCCGGCTTTCAGCGGAAAAAGATCAGGCCACCATCATCCGCGCCATCGCGCGGTGCAGGCATGCCGACAACATTCAGCTGCACATCTGCGGCGAAGGGCCGCTGCATCGTGAAATAGAGCGGGAGGGAGCGAGCCTGCCTCATCCGCCCCTTATCGAGTTTCGCTCCCAGGAGGACCTCATCGCCCTCGAGCGGGCCTGTCCGCTTTACGTGCACGCCTCCACCGCCGACATCGAGGCCATATCGGTCATCGAGGCGCTCGCCTGCGGATGCATCCCCATCATCGCCAGGGCTGAGATGAGCGCTCCGGCCCAGTTCGCACTTACGGAGGAGAGCCTTTTCGAAGCTGGCGACGATGAGCATCTGGCAGCTCTTATCGACTGGTGGATCGACCATCCGAACGCCCAGGAGAAATGGCGTCCCCGCTACATCGAAGAAGGCGCTGCCGACCACGTAGACGCCTGCACCCGCCGTTTCGTCGCCATGCTGCAAGAAGCCATCGCCGACGATGCCGCAGCTTACGCGGCCGAGTGATTGGCGTTTCCTGTTTTTGCCTGGTCACGTACAATAGGTGGGCATTCACGGCTTAAGATGGTCGGGAATGAACAAAGAGGACGGGGGTAGTTGTGGGAATGATCGCAGATATCATGCTGCGAGGAAAGGCCCGAAGGGGCTTCAACGAACAGGTGCTCGAAGCTGCCCTTGCTTCGGGCAAAAGCGATATCGTCGCAACGCAGGTTGAGCTGCTCTGTGATGGTGCCATGGGGCGTTTTCCCAACGAGCATCTTCCGATAAAAGTCGCTCCTCTTCTGCGAACGCTGGGGGATCGCCAGCTTCGTCGATGCCCCAATGCCTGCCTTGTCGGTGCCATGGAACTTTGCTTAAGCGCCTTCCACGACAGCAGGGATGCTGCTGGCGTTTATCTTGCTTTGGCGAGGGAGTCATGGGGCGATCGTGCTGAGGGGAGCGGAAGAGAGGCACTGGCACTGGCGTTAGTGGAATCGCTCTACTACCTAAGTTCGTGGAATGAGGGCAAGGCCGCACTCGGAAGAGCGCGCTTGGGCTACGTGCTTGCGAACAGCGAAGAGTCCGATCTCTGGATGGGGACGACCTACTATGCGCAGGCGCTCGACTGCCTTCTGCAAAGCGACGATGCGGGCTATGCAGACTTCCTTTCTCGTGCGCGCGAGTCGGCGCATCGCTGCGGCTCGGTTGGGCTGGAGGTGTCGTGCGCGGTTACCGAGGCCATGTATCTTCTGGAACGCGGCAGGCTTTCTGAGGCTTGGGACGTTTTGCAGTCGATGGTTCGCCTATTTGGTGCCGACGCTGGCGGAGCTTCGTTTTCGGCGAGCATCGATGC
>ERZ773187.2558-NODE-2558-length-11185-cov-6.519227_pt1 | contig 11185 bp, 9 predicted proteins | sample MGYA00511242_ERZ773187 | MGnify/ENA primary metagenome ERZ773187 (study PRJEB29015, sample SAMEA2737744) | human gut metagenome | biome: human gut; feature: human-associated habitat; material: faeces | place: China | collected 2012 ... | reverse complement strand
CTTACAAAGCAAAGGCATAAATCCCCTTGCAGGCTTTATTATCAAGTCAAATAAAAAAACAAATACTTTAGATTATGTGGATGTCTATATATCCAGGAATAGTTTTAGAGTTTCTAAAACCATAATGGTTTAATAAGTAACACGAACCCAGCCGAAGTTAAATTAACTTTTGTTAATTTAATTTTGTGGGCGTCAGATTATACATTGTATATACCTTGCATCTAACGCATTTTAATACATAATTACACTATACTTTTTACTTACTGTATTATGAAGGTTTAAGATACACAATAATTAGATATTCGTATAGCTAACAATCATCACGCCATTATTTTTTTAAGCTATTGAATTTTCCGCACATTTATATAATATAGATACAGGAAAATTGTCTCATCGTATCGGAAAATTCATGACATCGATGTCTGATATTATTTTTGCTCGTAACAGCATTAAGTTTATTGAATGTGCATTTTACATAATTCTAATTATTAAATGGATGATAATTTGAATCTTTATATTGCCGCAATAGTCAAAAATGAATTTGCAGGCCTGCTTGAGTGGATAGCGTATCACCGGGTGTTAGGCGTGAAGGGATTTGTAATTGCAGATAATGGCAGTCGTGACGGAAGCCGCCAGTTGCTCTCTTCTCTGGCGCGCTTGGGGATTGTCACGGTTATCGATCAACCGGATTTAGTAAATCAAAAGCCGCAGCTCCCGGCCTACGAACGTATTTTACGTAGCTGTTCCCGTGATATAGATCTGCTTGCCTTTATAGATGCCGATGAATTTTTATTGCCCTTATCGCCCGATTTAAATGTCGTAGATTTCTTCGCCTCACAGTTTACTGATGAAAGCGTCAGCGCCATTCAGGGAAAATTCATGAACATGCCCGTATTTACAGGCTTCGTAGTGTAGCAGGTTCTCAAATTTTGAACTTTATGAGTTAGCGCTATCACACAACAATCAATTATCCGATGATCGATTTGTAGATCATTTTCAGTGTTTTCTAATACCTCCATAGACAAATTGGAGGTCCAACGATGAGTAACCAGCACCCATTTATGCATTTCGATGCCATCCCAGATTATCGCCAACAAGGTAAAGTCGAGCACAAGTTAACTGATATCATTTTGTTAACAATTTGCGCGGTGCTTTCCGGTCAAGATGACTGGAAAGCTATCCATCTTTACGGCACTAGATGGTTAGATTTTCTCAAACGCTTTGGTGATTTTAGTCATGGTGTTCCCTCTGCCATTACCATTGCAAGAGTGATGGGAATGATTAGCGCGACACGCTTACAAAAGTGTTTTATCGAATGGATGAAATCCTGCTGTGAACTGACGGACGGTGAAGTGATCGCCATAGACGGTAAAACCGTGCGTGGCTCTTATGATGATTCCCGTGGGCTTGGTGCTATCCATATGGTTAATGCGTTTGCGACAGAGAATGGCGTGTGCCTTGGACAACATAAAGTTTACGAGAAGTCCAATGAGATAACCGCTATCCCTGAGTTGCTTCAACTGCTTGATATATCGGGTTGTTTAGTCACAATTGATGCGATGGGATGCCAAAAGAAAATCGCGCAAAAGATCCTTGAAAAAAACGCTGATTACTTGCTGGCCGTGAAAGGAAATCAAGGCCGACTTGAGCAAGCTTTTGATAACTATTTTGATATGAGCATGCTGCAAAAACATGATGGTGATTCTTACAGTACCCAAGAAAAATCGCGAGGCAGACAGGAAACACGACTGGCTTTAGTGAATGAAGATTTAAGTGTTTTGGGCGATCTTGAGTTTGATTGGCCAGGGCTAAAAACGATGGGAATTGTGGTATCGATTAGACAAGAATCAGCAGTGGCCCAAGAGTCAGAAGTAACGGTGCGATATTATATTAGTTCGAAAGCGCTCAGTGCTAAAGAATTGTTAAATGCTTCACGCTCGCACTGGTTAGTCGAGTCGATGCATTGGATGTTGGATACTGCATTTGGTGAAGATGCTTGCCGTAAACGAGCGGAAGAACGAGCAGAGAATTTCGCAAGGATCAGACAGATGTGTTTAAACATGCTAAAAAGTGAAACGACACTAAAAGCGAGTATTAAACACAAAAGAGCGATGTGCGCGATGGATCCGGAGTACCTTTTGAAGGTTCTGGGAAGCCTTTATTTACGGGAATGTTCATGATTTTTCCGTGACGCTTACGGGCACGCATCTTGAGGTTGATCCCTACTATAGCCGGAATCTGACCAAAGACCGTGAAGACTTCTCCATTTAATTGAGATATTTGATGTGATTAAATATATAGATATTACCACTGATGGTTGTTCTGGTTTAGGGGATATGCAGGCATGGTTGGATTACCCAAAGTGTGGGTATCATGATGATGACTCCATCTTGATTGCAGGTTGGGTATTACCTTCTTCACCTTTGAGTGACAATGTACATATTATCGTACGAACTGAGGAAAACCAGCAGCATCATGATATTAATATAGATAGAGTAGCAAGACCTGATGTGTTCAAGGCAAAGTTACCGAACTTACAATATCCAATTAAAGCCATGCAGGTTGGCTTCTCAGCACGTATTCCCTTTAACCGTAGCGTAACTGCATCACTTATTATTGTGAAAAATGGAGAGGAGTCACTCTGGTGCAAGTTGAACATCGCTGTTGAAGATGCGCTTACATCCTTTGTTAACAAACTCACTCAGCGTGCCGAAGGCTCTGCGAGCACGATCATCCCTGATACCATAGTTTCAAATACAAAAATTTATTATCCGCATACATTTCAACAAACCCATATCTCCGTTATCCACACGCATCTAAATAGTCTGCGCAATGCGGTCAGTACCGATGAATTTATTGTCTCACTCTACCAAGTAAAAAATGGCTTCGTAAGTTGCCCAAAGAGCTCTTTAAATTTTGAAATCTGCAATTCAAGAACACTGAATGATGATGTATTTCTTTTCTGTAGAGATGAAAATGGGATTTTATTCATTATTCATCAACATGTCACATCTATCGATGGCGTTTATTACCCCAGTAAAGGAATATATTATAGCTTCTGCCATGATTCACAAAACAGACTAGTTTCCATTATTGAAGAAATATTGAAACACGCAAATAACTTCAAGGCCAATCAAATAAAAGAAACAGCATTCCTTATTGGTCATAGCCGCCCTTATCACTTTATGTATGATGGGATGCTGGGTCTTGAAAAAATATATCAAAAGATTAACGAGTTTGATGACAACACTAAGTTTTATACCTTAGAAAGCAATGCTTTCATCGACGCACACAAGGTATTTAATAGAAAAGCTTCGGCAAGCATTATTAATAGCAAAAATTTAACTCGACTTCAGCAAGAGGGTACTTTTTTTATAAAAATAGGATCCCTATTTGGAAGCGGTGCCAATGAGCCAGCTATTTATGAAAAAATAAAATCATTAGATGAGAAGATTATTCTATATGCACGGGATGTAAATAGTCATAACGATGACATCGCATCGGATATTAAAAAACATTTTCCTATAATATGGATTGGGGTTACCGGCCAAAAACGTGCATGGTTAGAGCAGATTGAAGGATACTCCAACATTATTAATAAGCTTTATCAATCCTTCCCCGGTATGGCGGTAGTATTTGATGGCTGGACCTCCTCTTTAGCCTCTCTTCAGCTAGATAAAATTGAATCAGATAATGACCGAAAAATAACCTATGAAATAACTCAAAGGATAGCACCTGATATCAAGGTGGTTGACTTGGTTGGCGCTACGATTGATAAGAAAATCTATGTTGGCTCCTTTGTTGATTGTGCCATTGTCAATTACTCAACAGGCTCCATGAATGTTTCCAGAATCTGCGGCCGCCCGTGTATCACACATATGAACAACAGCTTTGCTCCGGCTAGACATCAGCACATTCATAAAAATGCACATCCTATTCCTGATGAATATGTCACAGATGTCATAGAGGATGGTAGTAGAATAGATTCAACCAGTTATCATATCAACTGGGAACATATTTACGATGCTTTGGTTTCACATCTAGAGCAACAGAACATTATCAATAACAGATGGTGAACATATGAGTAGAACTGCCGCTTTTGCACCACTAAAACTAAATAATGAGCGTTTACCTGGCAAAAATACCAAGTTGCTCAGTGATGGGACGCCCCTGGTTTCCCTGATTTTGCAAACCTTGCAGAAGGTCAATAATATCGACGATATCTATGTATATTGCAGCAATGAGTCTGTCGTTGATTACCTCCCCCATGGCGTCAAGTTTTTAAAACGCTCCGCACATCTCGACCAGTCAACGACCAAGATCAATGAGGTCTTGAGCGCCTTTGCCAAGGATGTTCCCGCCGATGTGTATGTGCTTGCTCATGCCACTGCGCCATTTCTTAAACCAGAGAGCATCGAAACAGGCGTCAACAAGGTGTGCTCAGGTCAATATGATTCGGCACTGACTGTCCACAAGATGCAAGAGTTTGTCTGGAAAGATGGGCAACCGATGAACTATGACCTGGCCGCCGTGCCGAGAACTCAAGATCTGGACCCATTATTTATCGAGACCACAGGTCTGTATATTTACACTCACGACTTGATAGCACAGCGCAATACCAGGATCGGCGACAGGCCTTATCTGATTGAGGTATCCAGCATCGAGAGTCTGGATATCAATAATCCAATCGATTTCGAGATTGCCGACGCCGTCTATACCCATGTGTTAGCCAAAAGAAGTGATTTGTCATGAAAACACACTGCCATAAAATAATAGCGCTCATTAAAGAAAACCTGGTACAGATTGTCTCGCTGCGAGGACAATTAACCCTGAAGGCAGATAACAGCTACGTAAGCCAAGGGGATTTACTGGTACAGCAATTGGTACTGGATTATCTGACGCAAGCGCTGCCAGCACATCAACTTATCTCTGAAGAGCTGGCTCCCTTCAATGGGATCACTTGGGATCCACAGGGTAGTTATGTGGTGCTGGATCCCATTGACGGCACAGAGAACTTTGTCTCGGGGCTCAAGGAGTGGGGCATTGGCATCAGCATCTACACCCAGGGCGTGCATCAAGAGTCCTGCATCTACTTGCCTGAGTTGAATGATCTGCATATCACCGGTATGCCGATGACACATCATCGATCTCGTATTCGCGGCCTCTCTTCCTCCCTCACCAAGCAAGATTTGCTGCAACTGGAAGAGGGTTTTGAATACCGCATTATTGGCTGCTCCATGTATAACATGCTGGCCGCCGTGCGCGGTGCCTATGCCAGCTTTGAGAATGTCAAAGGGGTGAATTGCTGGGATATTCTGCCTGGCCTTAATTTCGCTTTGGAACATGGCTGTGAAGCGCTGGTCGATGGTGAGCCCTATCAGGGGCAGTTGCTGTTCCCAACCCAGAAATACAAGATCAAGATCAAAACGCGGCATGAGGTGCTGGCATGAATCAGGTATTGAAGCAGGTTGTCTCCCAAAAGCAGGGGCGTGATATCGTCATCATAGGTAAAGGACCCAGCGTCGACCAGATTGACCTGTCCCTGCTGAAACACTGTATTGTCATCAACACCAATGACTCCGAGCTTGTCTATCCGGGCGATGTCGCCGTATTTCACCATGGCTGGGTACTCGATATCTTTGATGAACAGGCGCCCCAGTGCAAATTGTATGTTTCTGACCGGTACCTCCCTGAAGGTGTTGAGCATTTACCTGCCGAATTCATACCCTATACTCCCGAGTCAGCAGATTTTTTGATTCAACGTTTCTTCTCTGAGACAATCCATATCGAAAGTGCGATTGTTGTAACGGCATTGAAAATTGCCAATCAGATTGCCAAGTCTCAGAATGAGACTAAGAATGTGTATCTGCTTGGTTTTGATTTTACAATAAAAGGTGGTTTTACCAGCAAGATCCCCAGCGCAGCCTTGCATGCCGAACCAGAATATCAAGAGCGGATCATTAGCAGCCAAGAGCAACTATTGCAGATGCTGCTGGCTGAGAAGACTCGCCTTAATATAAATATCAATCATGTAGGCAATAAACCTTACAGCGTCTATTCTGTCGATGCATTTAATCAGGTGTTTACGGCTCGCCACCGTGGCGTGGTTATGCCAAAACAAACTAAGACTTCCAACTCTCCATCAGAATATGGGGTGAAGGTGATCGCTGAGATTACCACTAACCACTTTGGTGATATGGATCGGTTGAAGTCGATGATTGTGGCCGCCAAGCAGGCTGGGGCCGACTATATCAAATTGCAGAAACGTGATGTTGAAAGTTTCTACAGTAATGAGAAACTGGACTCACCGTACAATTCCCCTTTCGGTACCACTTTCCGTGAGTATCGCCATGGCATTGAACTCAATCGAGAGCAATTTGCCTTTGTCGATACCTTCTGTAAAGAGATTGGCATCGGTTGGTTTGCCTCTATCCTGGATATGCCCTCTTATGATTTCATCCGGCAATTCGATCCAGACATGATCAAGCTGCCGTCAACCATATCCGAGCATAAAGATTACTTGGCGGCCGTTGCTTCTGACTTTACCAAAGATGTGGTGATTTCTACCGGTTATACCGATGAAGCCTATGAGAGTTTCATCCTTGATAACTTTACCAAGGCTAGAAACATTTATCTGTTGCAATGTACTTCGGCTTATCCCACACCGAATGAAGATACCCAGATTGGTGTTATACGACACTATTATAATTTGGCAAAAAAAGAACCACGTATTATTCCCGGTTTTTCAAGTCATGATATCGGTAGTCTCTGTTCTATGATGGCGGTTGCAGCCGGTGCAAAAATGATTGAAAAACATGTCAAGTTTGGCAATGTGGCCTGGTCTCACTTTGACGAAGTGGCCATAGATCTGGTGAACGGTGATTTTACCCAGTTTGTAAAAGACGTCCGTAAAGCGGAGAGAATTGTCGGCAGTGAAGCGAAGGTCATACAGGCGACCGAGCACCACAAATACTGGGTATCTCCCAAATAATATACTGTGGCTTAAAGGCGATACATGCTTCCGAACATCGTAAATATTGGGTAGATAAAATAAATTATTAATCAATGAATTAACCAGCAGAAGAAAAATATGTCTATTTATTCAGTAAAACATATCTCGTCCTCTAGTGCGAATATAAAGGCGTGGGCATTGGATATACCAGTGCATGGCGATGAGGCGACGATCGTGCATGGCCGACTGAACATTCGTGGTTGGGCTATTTCTCATCAAAATATGCCATTACATCTTGTCGTTAAATATAACAATCAAACTTATTCCTATCCATTTTCGGTAGCAAGGCCCGATGTGATACATGCGGTATTTCAAGAGCCTGCCAGGGAAAATTCATGAACATGCCCGTATTTACAGGCTTCGTAGTGTAGCAGGTTCTCAAATTTTGAACTTTATGAGTTAGCGCTATCACACAACAATCAATTATCCGATGATCGATTTGTAGATCATTTTCAGTGTTTTCTAATACCTCCATAGACAAATTGGAGGTCCAACGATGAGTAACCAGCACCCATTTATGCATTTCGATGCCATCCCAGATTATCGCCAACAAGGTAAAGTCGAGCACAAGTTAACTGATATCATTTTGTTAACAATTTGCGCGGTGCTTTCCGGTCAAGATGACTGGAAAGCTATCCATCTTTACGGCACTAGATGGTTAGATTTTCTCAAACGCTTTGGTGATTTTAGTCATGGTGTTCCCTCTGCCATTACCATTGCAAGAGTGATGGGAATGATTAGCGCGACACGCTTACAAAAGTGTTTTATCGAATGGATGAAATCCTGCTGTGAACTGACGGACGGTGAAGTGATCGCCATAGACGGTAAAACCGTGCGTGGCTCTTATGATGATTCCCGTGGGCTTGGTGCTATCCATATGGTTAATGCGTTTGCGACAGAGAATGGCGTGTGCCTTGGACAACATAAAGTTTACGAGAAGTCCAATGAGATAACCGCTATCCCTGAGTTGCTTCAACTGCTTGATATATCGGGTTGTTTAGTCACAATTGATGCGATGGGATGCCAAAAGAAAATCGCGCAAAAGATCCTTGAAAAAAACGCTGATTACTTGCTGGCCGTGAAAGGAAATCAAGGCCGACTTGAGCAAGCTTTTGATAACTATTTTGATATGAGCATGCTGCAAAAACATGATGGTGATTCTTACAGTACCCAAGAAAAATCGCGAGGCAGACAGGAAACACGACTGGCTTTAGTGAATGAAGATTTAAGTGTTTTGGGCGATCTTGAGTTTGATTGGCCAGGGCTAAAAACGATGGGAATTGTGGTATCGATTAGACAAGAATCAGCAGTGGCCCAAGAGTCAGAAGTAACGGTGCGATATTATATTAGTTCGAAAGCGCTCAGTGCTAAAGAATTGTTAAATGCTTCACGCTCGCACTGGTTAGTCGAGTCGATGCATTGGATGTTGGATACTGCATTTGGTGAAGATGCTTGCCGTAAACGAGCGGAAGAACGAGCAGAGAATTTCGCAAGGATCAGACAGATGTGTTTAAACATGCTAAAAAGTGAAACGACACTAAAAGCGAGTATTAAACACAAAAGAGCGATGTGCGCGATGGATCCGGAGTACCTTTTGAAGGTTCTGGGAAGCCTTTATTTACGGGAATGTTCATGATTTTTCCGTGCCGCAAGCCTAAGGTAGTAGGTATCCACCGTCTGGTGATGAAGGCCGGTTCCGATAACTTCCGCTCCTCTGCTATCCAGGGGATCATGAAGCGGATTAAAGCCAAAGGGATCGAAGTCGTCGTCTTTGAGCCAACCATCAAAGAGGATAGCTTCTTTCATTCCCGGGTCATTCGTGACCTCGGTGAATTTAAAGCCATCAGTGATGTGATTCTTTGCAACCGGATGGCTCGCGAGCTAGCTGATGTCACTGACAAAGTTTATACCCGTGATCTTTTTGGCTCAGATTGAAATGCCCTGAAAAAGAGGGGATATTCCCCTCTTTATTAGCAATGCGTACAGTTAATACTGTCACACATTTTTTAATTGAGAATTCATTTTGAAATTATTTGTCGCCGCAATTATTAAAAACGAAATGGATGCCCTGCTTGAGTGGATTGCATACCACAGGGTCGTAGGGGTTAGCGGATTTATTATTGCGGATAATGGCAGTAATGATGGTTCGCGTGCTTTTCTTGATGGGCTGGAAAAACTGGGCATCGTAAGCGTGCTGGATTTTCCTGATGTCGAGGGGCAAAAGCCGCAGTTACCCGCTTACGAACGTATTTTACGCACTTGTAGCACAGATATCGATTTACTGGCCTTTATTGATGCCGACGAATTCCTGGTACCACTCGATCCTGAACAAAGCATTGCCGCCAGTCTGGACAAATGGTTTAGCGATCCCTCCGTCAGTGCTGTCGCCCTGAACTGGTCGAACTTTGGCTCAAACGGGGAATTGTTTGCTGAAGAGGGTTTAGTGACCGAACGCTTCACCCAGCGTGCCCCTCAGCTGTTTAATGCCAATAAGAATTTTAAGAGCATCGTCAGGCCTAACAGCGCGATTCACTTTAACAATCCTCATCACGCCGAACTGCGCTATGGTCGCTATATCGATACGCTGGGCAACGATCTGGTCTTACATCCAAAACATGGCAGCGGCGTCAGCGAGGAAGTCATCTGGGGAAAGATGCGGGTTAACCACTATGTGGTTAAGTCTCTGGAAGAGTTCCTGCTCGGTAAGCATCTGCGTGGCAGCGCCGCCACGGCCAGGCGCGTCAAACACAAAGCCTATTTCAAAGCCCACGATCGCAACGACGAAACCTGCCTGCTGGCGGCGGCTCTGGCCCCTAAAGTCAAAGCCGAAATGGCAGCAATACAGGCGCAGCTGGATGCCTTACCCGCAGAAGAGAGTCCACAGAAAAGCGACTCCTGGCTGGCGACCCGCGTTAAAAAGTTAATCGGCTAATCTACGTTTTTTATTTCGACAGGAGTCAGAAGCGGGCTTCACCCGCTTCCGGGTAGTGAATCCACTCATGCAAAGCGATTACCATTGGCACCCTCTGGCGCTGCCAGATTCTTCTTTATCCCGTGCGGGCTGGTTTTTGATCCAGGGCACCCTGCGTGCCCGTCAGCCGCGGGGTGAAACCCGCCTGCGCTGGCAGTGTCAGGGCATCTGGCATGAGCAGATCCTGCCTATCACCCGCCGCGGTACCCTGCAGGAGCTGGTCTGGTTGCCGGTGGGCGCCACTCAGGTGGGGCTGCTCGCCAGCAGCGAAGGGGCGGAATGTGAGCTTAACATTGCCCGTTTTGCCCAGGTGTCGGCAGCAAACAGCCTCTGGCGCCGTCTGCGCCGGGTGTGGCCTTTTTATCAGCGCCTGAATGCACAAAAGCGCAAGCGTCTGGGGCTGTCGTGGCACCTGTGGTTTACCGATTTACAGCAGGCTTACACGCTGGTGGGCAAAATCCGCGACGACAGGCCGCTGCACGCCTATGAACACTGGCTGGCGAATTTCGATATCGTGCAGCCCGGTGAACGCCGTCTGATCGATCGCCTGCTGGCCCGCTGGGGCAACCTGCCCCGCGTCTGCCTGCATCTGGTAAACGGCGGCGATGAGGCATCACGCCAGCGCACGCTCGAAAGCATCGCGGCGCTCTGTTACCCGGCCACGCATATCACCGTGCTGGAGCACCCCTCTGATAGTGTAAGGCCAGAGGGAGAATGGCAGTGGGCCATTCCGGTTGGGCCGGAACTCGCTCCGGCCGCATTAGTGTGGCTGGCGCACCAGCTGCGCCAGACGCCAGAGGCAAAATGGATCTACGGCGATCACGATCTGCTGGATGAAAAAGGAAAACGCCACTCGCCGGACTTCAAACCGGACTGGAACGAAACCCTGCTGCACAGCCAGAACTATATCGGCTGGAGTGGCCTCTGGCGGGAACAGGGTACCTTCGCCATCCCGCAGGACGGGGGTGAAAACTACCGCGGCTGGTTGCAGCTGGCCCGGCAGCTCGCGCCCAAAGATATCGCGCATATCCCCGCCCTGCTGATGCACGTCCCGGACGCGCTGGTGCAGCACGATGGCTACGAAACCCTGGCAAACCAGCTGCAAGATTTACCCGTCGGGGTAACGCTGGAGTCAGCTCCGCACGGCATCTGCCGCTGGCGCTGGCCGCTGCCGGAACAGCTTCCCCGGGTGTCGGTGATCA
>ERZ773187.2553-NODE-2553-length-11202-cov-5.030681_pt1 | contig 11202 bp, 8 predicted proteins | sample MGYA00511242_ERZ773187 | MGnify/ENA primary metagenome ERZ773187 (study PRJEB29015, sample SAMEA2737744) | human gut metagenome | biome: human gut; feature: human-associated habitat; material: faeces | place: China | collected 2012 ... | reverse complement strand
GTTATCCTTTTTCGTCTCTTTCGCAAACTCCAGCCACGCCAGATAGCCTTGTGCCACCTCTTTGGTAATACCGAAACTGCTCACGGATACACATTTGCCTTCCGAACCTCCGTCTGGGGTACCTTTAGGATAATACATCACCCCCATGACCCCGAAAGGTGTGTCGGTATACAGATAGACACCATTCTCAATGTCTTTCCGCATGAATTTTTTCTCCACCTGGTCAAAATGGGCATCGATATGTGCGAAAGCCTCATGCTTGAACACCACTCCTTCCGCTCCCGGAGTCTTTTCGTTCTCATCTTCCACTTCCACCACTATATCATCCACTCCGTTGATGGTTACATTATACGTATAGTGATGGTCGCGCTCCACGCTGAAGTGATTGAGGTCTTTCCCGAAATTACCCAAATGGATATAATAACGGACATCGGCAGCAACCGTCTTGTCTGCATTTTCAAACCATCCGGTCAGTTCAATATAAGTAGAAGCTTTCGGAGCAAACTCAAACTTGTAGTGCCCTTTGTGATTATCGGCATTATCAGCATGAAAATCATCGGGAGCGGTCTCTTCCGTATTTTTATTGTCGGCAGTCTTCACCACCTTATCCCGCTGCCTGTATTCGGTAATCTCCACGCCGGATCTTACCTTGCGTATGTTCTCCGGCAGGTATATAGTAAAAGTGAGAGAATCCAGTAAACCGAAATTCACCGGCTTGGCATCTTCCACCAGGATACGGTCCCGCTCTTCTTCCGTCCACGCCTGTGCGGTGGGCGACACATAATGAGGTATATGGCGAACCGTGTAATCTCGCGCCGTAAACTTCACTCCTTTACCTTCCCTGATATTCATTGTAATCTTGCTCATCAGGCGTTTCAGCACAAACGAGTTGTCTTCATCGTGTTTACCGTCCGGCAACAGTGTATGAGTTTTTCCCTCTTCATCCGTATAACTGATTTGCCCCTGTTCGTTCACATGACATAATCCTGTATTGTTGTTCACCATACCCGTAAGCGGCAGATAACCGTCTACGCTGTGTATGTTTCCGTTCCACTTCGGGGTTGCTTTTTCAAAAAACTCCGCCTGAGTGCCCAGCGCATCCCCACCCGATACTCCCGGAAAGAAATTAAGGAACGAACTTTGCGCATTGCCCAACAGATAGATATACACATCGCCCACCGGAACATAGAACTTGATTTCACCGCACGTAGGGTCGTCATTATCGGCAATCCATCCGCCGGTAGCGCCTTCCAGCGGCTTATTGGACGGATTGGAGAACAGATGATAGGCCAACAACTCATTTTCTTCCGGATTGTCGCTCTTCGCTTCATATACAAAAGCCATCACGCCCGAAAGCTGGGAGTCATAATCAATCTCTCCACCTGCCGCACGGGTTGTAATCGTGGTAGTGATGCCACGTCCCACACCGAACGGAAGCCTCACCTCCACCCGCTTGTCACGGTCTACTCCCTGCAAGTCGTTTCCTTCGATGAACTCATCGGTGCAAGATGCAAGCGACAGGAGCGCCAACAGTCCCGCCGCCAGAATATGATTCACTGTTTTTTTCATCATGCTGTATATTTTTGTCTGTTATTCGTCTGCCTAATTAAATTCCACATCTCCGCCTCCAGCTTCCCACGGAACAATCATCCAATGTGCTGTCATAGCCACATGTCCGTGCATGGAAATAACGGAAAACAGCCGCAGGTTCATGTTGGCTTCCACTTCGGGCAAAGCCACATATTGCATATCAGCCTCATGTCCTTCCGTACCGTCACTTTCCACTTTATGTTCATGCGACAGTATTTTCAGATAATATCCCCTTGAACTCTCTGCTGACGGATTCTCAGGATAACGGTCTGCAATTTCATTGGAGTTGGCAAACAGATAAATCGGTTTGGCTGGCATCCACTGAAAGTTTTTCGTGTCTGTATTCCCGGCATGTGCCAAAGCCTTAATCTCGTTGATATGGGTCTTCTCCAGCAAGTTCTTTTCATACACCTCATATTCCGGTGTCCCTTCTTGCGGAGCGGTTTCCGGTTCCTCCGGCCATCCCGCACTCAGAATTACCTTGCCGTTCTTCTGATTCTTCGAGTCGGAACTTTCACCGGCTCCCTCCAGACAATTGAAATCTCCCGTATATTCGTACTTCTCTTTCGGAAACAGACACCCGTATTCCGGCATATTGTAGAGATACAACCCGCGCCCCATATAGAGCTGCCCCTCTCCGGCGTCTGCCACATCCGCCTTGGCAAAGTAAAGCTGTAGTTTCGCTATGCTGCGTTTCAGTTCCAGGTTTATCTCCTGATTATCGTGCGTAACTGTTCCACGATACTTACAGGTCATCGGCACAATGGCAGAGCGGTATTTTTTTCCCGTTTCATCCTTGTCTGTTTCCGTTCCGCCCGACATATATTCCGCTTCCGGCAGCCGGCTGAAAGTCAAAGACTCCAGTCTGTCCGGCGCAACTTCCAAGCCTTCGACCGGATGTACTCCCCCAGCTGTCTCACCGGGCAGTACAAAAATGTCTCCCTTGTTTTCGCTAAGCAGTTCTCCGGCCTCCTGCTCATTGGCCACTGCATAAAACCAGACTTCTCCCTTCGGCAATTTCCATTCAAAAGTATGAGCCGGCACATCCTCCCCGCCATAATAATACCCCACCGGGCTGCCATCCTGGAAAGCATACACCCTGAGCGTCTTCACCTGCGAGTCGAAATCATCCGTTTCTGCCGCCCTTGTATCGATTGAAAATTTCACCGTCACCGGTTCTCCCTTTCCGGAAAACATCCCTTCCTTTTCGTCCGGTGTACAAGCCGTCATTATCCCCGCCGTTGCGGAAAATATCCATATATATGAGTATTTCAGGATTTTCATATCTTCTCCTTCCTGTTTATGAGATTACCAATCTGCCGAAATATCCTTGCTGTCCCAATCGCCCACGCTCACTTTGACAGTAATGTCGGCATCACCGGCAGGTAGCGTTATTTTATAATGGTAAGTGTTCGACTTTATCCATTCCGTTGTCTGAGCTACATCCAAATATACTATCGCTTCTTTTGCCTCCGACAGCGGTTTGCCGTCATAGGCATACTTAAAGGTTACCGCCACATCCTCCGTCACCGGCTGTGGCAACAGCAACACGCCATCCAGCACGGTAGCGCTACTTCCGGCTTCTATCCGTACGCTCCCGCTGCGTACGAAAGGAGTTTCCTCTTCCGCACAGTTCACCCGGCTTTGCCATGTCGAGTTTTCCGGTGTCCACAGCAAGTCACCTTTATAGTCCACACCGAAAAGTCTGATGTCCGACACTTCCGCCAGCTTCTCCCCGGTACGGACAGTTAATTTCACCTGTGCCAGTTCATGTTCGAATGCCAGAAGCACGGGGGGCATCGTTCCGCCGCCCTCATAAGTCACATCCGGTTTTGTTGCCGTCATTAAATCAACGGCATCCTTCCCCATTCCGGAAGAATCAAAACCCGTAACCCTGAGTTCGCCTTTGTCGTTGCAGGAAACTTCGGTAGCGGCACCATCCTCTTCCATTTTTTCCGGATGCACCGCAAAAAAATCATAAGGTCTGCCTACAGCCCAGAAACGTTTTTCGCCATAGTTTCCCGACGGAGTAACCGAAGCGGCATCGAAAAACAGTTTCGGTCCGTCGCTTTCCCGTACCCATCCCCACAGTGTGAAATTATCCATACCCTCCTTGTCACTTTCCACCACGGCGCGGGTGACAACTTGTGTGCCAAAGGCAATCGGCACCTGTTGTTCCGGATTGTTTTCTTCCGTCATGCTATCGGAACAGCCGGCAGCGACCAGCATGGCCGTAACAAGAAGGGAATCCTTTTTAAAATTAAGTCGCATAGGCATTTATTTTTTATTTGAATAAGTAGTGACCGGGAGGGGAACATTCAACCCCGCCCGGCCTGTTATATTTCCGCAACCCGACGGATGGAAAAAACAGGTTTGCGGCGATTCAGTTTATTTTCCGGGGTTTGAATCAGGAACGCTTGCATCGAGGTCCTGAGAATATTCAACAAAATCATCCACTGTCACATCAAATGTGATAGGAACCAAAACAGGTTCCGGATCCGGATTTTCAGGATCGGGGTTTTCAGGGTTAAAGCCACCGCCTTCACCAAAGATAAGGGTATAAACATAACGCTTGCCCTGCTTCCAGACTTGTTCGGTTTTTCCGCTTATGTCCTTGGGTTCTCCTACCAGAGAGACGCCCACCCATGCGGTTTCCTCTTGTGAGTCCTTGTCTGGCCACAATTGTACATCAGATGCCGTATCTACCAGCTTGCATTTAACAAGCACACGTGCTGTCCCCGTGATTTTGTACTCCGGATTTTCATCTGTTCCACCGGTCTTCGTAATCCAGGGATTCAATGTCTGCGGCAAAAGGAGCAATCCCTTATAGCCATTGTCTGTTTTAACAGTCAAGTCCCGCACAGATGCATCTTTGGAACCTACAAAACCTTGTTCCATTATCGGAATAATATCAGCGGCATAGCTGTTCTGCTTTGCGTTCTCTTTGTTATATGCGATATCCCATGTTCCCCATGAGTCGTCAGTTTCCGTGTCTTTTTCAGTTTCCTGCCATTGGGTAGTAGTGCTCAAAATCGGCCAGGAGAATGTACCCTGTTTCTCTATTCCATCCACTTTCACCCCGTCTACAAACACTGTCAGGTTGGAATTGGTATTTTTGATTTTGAATACAATCTGTGACAGGGCATGGCGGAAGTTGACCGTAACCGGTTGTTTACCCTCATGTTCGGCTTTCTTTTCAGCCAGGTTCAAGGCATAAAGCAGGTCTTCATTGCCGGATACGTTATAGTCTACAATTTTCTTGTCGCCATTAACTGTAATGTCAACATTACCATTCTTCGTATCCATCGGACTATAAGAATAGAAATCCACAGTTGATTCCGGCCAGAATTTGGTATCACCGTATGTCCATATGTTGTCTGTTTTCGTCACATCATGATTCATATACTCCAATCCTTGTGTAAAGGCATACACGTGGAAGTCCTTGATACTGTTTGTCGTAGTAGCCTCACTTCCTGCACGGGTAGCTTTTCCTGCTACTGCACTCAAGCTGATACCTTCACCTCGGTTCATTTCTATCGTTTCGTCATTGGTACATGCCGTTACCAATGCCATGGCCGATAGTGCCATCAAAATTGATTTCGTCTGCATAACATTAAAAGATATAAAAAACTACATAATAATATCGTTTTCGACTTCCACCCAATCATCAACCTCCACATCAAATCCGCCCTCGTCCGGAAGCGGTTCCGGAAAGTCCGCATTGTCAATGATGATGTGCACATGCTTCCTGTCCGGTGCTTTATGTACTTGGTCAGTCACATCAAAGGTTGTATAGAATTTCTCCTTATTGGAATACCATACATAAAACATCATTTTGTGCGGACGGGCATTCTCTTCATGATGACCGAACGTATAAAACTTACCGGTCATTTTCGAACTCTCGGGGTGGAGTTCTGTTTCGAAGGGGACTGTGACACACTCCCTGTCCAGTTCCTCGTTGGCAAACAGCATGGAGGGAGCCATGCTCGACAATGACCCGCAAGCCTGCGTCATATACTCCATGTTCTTGACATTACGAACCTCATAGGTGTAGGTACATATCAGTTCGGCAGGATAAAGCTTGATGACATGCTCGCTACTTTCTATCCATTCGACCTTGTCTTTGTCTGTAAAGGGAACACATTCATAACTTAGCCCTGATTCGGTGATTTCCACATTTCGGGCGTTACTTCCCCACATCATGTCAGGGCAGATAACGACACGCTCGTCTTCCGAACCTTTGGCCGGAGGCGCATAATGGACACCGTTCCCATAAATGCTCTCAAATACGTTGCCATCCCGTGTATATCCCTCATGGGTGTCAAATCCTTCCATTCCTCTGAACAGTAAAGACTCCGTATCATTATTGTAACAGAGTATCCTGTACCTTCCCACTTTAATCTCTACCGGCCCTCCGTCTTTTCCTGCAAAATCGAACCGGATAGGGGCCCCACCCTCTTCAGGATAAAAAAACACACACATTCCTTCCGGGTTGGCTTGCGGGGCATTTTTCCAGTCAAAATCCACTCTGACCGTAACCACATGCGGATGATGGAAACAGAGTTCCTTGTGCTCGCATGAAAAAAGAATCATGACCAGCAGTGCGTAAACAGTCATTCGTATTCCGGTTTTCATCGTCCGCCTCCTTTCCCTTTGTTGAAGTTTCCCCTGCCAATCAGCCATACCAGCGATATTTCCGCCTTAGTAGGACCGAACCAGTGCCGTTCCTTGGTAGCCTGCCATACGTAACAGTTGTCTACCGGAGTATATTCGTAATAGGTTCCTCCCCAATACCCGACAGCGATAGTGAAGTCAATGTTCAGTCTGTATGCCACCGGCAGCGAGTAGCCGTATTCCACACCCGTGGAATAGTTCATTTTGTCCCAAAGTGTTCCTCCGGGTTTTCCACCCATATAGCCTTTTCCTCCTGTCTCAAAATCATAAGTAAAAATCTGCCCGTAAAGTCCCACATGATGTCCGGTAAGAGGCTTTTCCTTGGCGGCTTTACCGAACCATTTCCGAATGGCTATGTCACCGCCATAAGTTCTCCAATACCAGTGTCGCCGGTCTGTTTTCCACCAGGCATACATCCAGTTGGCACCTACACTCCAGTCTTTGCCAAGATAAAGTTCCACACCGATATTCGGTACAAGCAATGCGTCATACAGCATATTTGTCTTCACAGCAAGATACAGGTTTCGTGGCTGCGGAGGCATATATGGAACGAGAGATAGAGGTCCTGCCGGTTCGGGCTCGGGCACAGGCAGTTCAATGGAAGGCATTGGCATGGGAGCGATAGGATTCCATACTTTCTCATACCACAGGTATAACCGGGAGGCACGCAACTCCGGAAAATGTTTTTTATACATATACCAATAGGGCACTCCGCCACGCAGCTGCTGTATCCGCCGCAAATGGTCACCTTTTGAAAGATCGTCATTTGCCGCATCCTCTGCCAGTTCATGCAATAAATGCAGCGTTTCTTTTCGGTATGGCAGATCCGGATCATCACTCACAAGACGGATCAGACCATTCCAGTCTCTTCCGAGGAACACATTAGTTTTCAAAGAATCGGGTAATTCTCCATAGCGTGAAAGGTAATTGAACAACACATTGGCACGCTTTACTGACAAACGTCTATTCAGAGGGATACTGCCTTCCGGGGATGCACCACCTACTACCTGAATACGTTTCAATTGATAAACGGAATCCGCATAGCTTGTCCGTAGACTGTCCGCAATCCGGTCTAACGCTTCTTTGTTATTTCTACGGGATGGTTCCAATACGGAATACCCTTGTCTGAAATAGATTTTTACCGAATCCTGTATCTCTTGTGCCTGGATATGGCCTACATAAAATATCAGGAATACAAGTAAGATTTTTCTCGCTTTCATATTGATTCCATATTTGTATATAATTTATCAATACATCTCTAGGAGAAAAAGCATCATTTGTTTATTTTGTGGAGAGTATATACTTCTATAAAAAGCATTATAGTATTTTTTAAAACACCTTCAACTTCTTACAAGCAGCCTTCTTCTTATAAACAGCCTTCCCATGATTTAGGCATATTTACTCCACAATTCCCTATGGTAAATGTACCTCTCTTTTCAAGAGATGGGTTACCTTGTAATTATTAGCCTAATCATTTAAATATCAAGTAATTTTTATACTGTTCTTCTTTATAAAATCCGTTTTTGCTCAACAAATATTTCTTTTCGCTCAACCGTTTTTTGAGCATGAAAAATATTTTTTATCATTTATGGGGTGTTTTTCTATATTTCTTGTAATTTTGCATCAAGAAATTCATCTCTTGAAAAGAGAGGTCCATTCGCCCAATATGCTACTCTCTGCACAAGGATTTTAGAATCAGACTGTTCGCTTTATCTATAGTGGCAGTGTCCAATGAGGCCAGATAGATCCTTGTAGTGGTTTCCGAGTCATGCCCCATACCTTCACTAATTACAGAGATCGGAATATTCTTACTCCGAGCTGCGCTGGCCCAGGAATGGCGGGCTACGTAATGAGTCAAAGGAACGGATAAGCCTAATTCTTTTCCTATAGTTTTCAAATGTCTGTTGATACGATGGGAGGCATTGATATATTGTTTTCTCTCATCTACACCTGATTTGACGATGATGGGGAGAAGATATGGAGACTCAGGAATATTGTAACGGTCCACGATCTCCTGCATACATGGCTCCCATTTTACAAAAAGTCGCTGCCCGTTTTTTTTCCGCCGGTATGTAAGGATACTGTTATCAAGATCCTTCTTCCTTAAGAATGCCATATCGACCATGGACATCCCCCTTGTATAAAAACTGAAAAGCAGCATGTCCCTCGCAAATCTTTTAGCCGGATAAATTGACAGGTCCAACATTCGGAGCTGTTTCATCACACGCAGTGGAACGGCCCGCTTCGTTGTCCTCTCGACTCCCGTATAGACATATTTGAAGGGAAAACGCTGGGTGACGAGTTCCTTCTCTACGGCACGGTTGTAGGTCGCACGCAAAATACGCATGTAAAAGGATATCGTGTTCATGGAGATTTCTTTAGACTTCAGCCATGCTTCGTATGCAATTATCAGATCGAAATCCATATCCCTGAGCGGCACGTCCTTCCCACCCATAAATCGCATGAAACTGTTGAGCGCGGAGTTATAGGTCTCAACGGTCCGTACTTTTCCCAGATACTTCAGGCCATTTATTACTTCCCGCATAAAAACAAGAAAGAAAAGCCCGCGATCCTCGCCGTGAAAGGCGGAAGTTACGCTATCAGCAGTGAAAGCACCTCCCTTCCGTTCCAAGGCAGTGATGATATTCTCCAGCCGGTCAATATCTTCCGTTATTTTTTTATCTAATGACAAGAGATATTGTTGTCTGTCCTTATCCGGCGAAATGATGACAATCCGGGAATGACGTTTATCCCACTCGGCAGGAAACAACTTATAGGAAGTGTTGATCTGTCTTGCCACACGCCCGTGAATCACTTGATAATAAACCGTTCCCTCTCTGCCATCCACAGAGGAAGGTCTGAATTTAATTTTTACTGTAGCCATAAACTTCTGATTTAAAATTTTACAGGATGCAAAATTATCAGATACAATCACTTGCCTGTTTACGCAAAACATTGTATTTCAGAGAATAAGAATCTTATGATGACTAAATATAAAAAAGGGGAATGTAATGCCGCTTTTTGCCGGAAGGAAAATGCTTTACTCATTGGATAGGGGAGAGGTGAAATCAGCCCTCCTTCGTCCATAGCAGGTTTTGAGATATTTATGCAGCGGGAAATACTTGCTTTTATCGCTGGCTAAATGTATATTTGCAGCGTTAAAATTGTTCTTTGATTAATGCAAAAGAAAACCGAATATAGTAATTCGCTCGTTTCTAAATCGTTACCTGTAAATAGAATAGTATATTATAAATAGTTGTTTATCAGTTAGATATAAATTTTACTATGTTTCGCAAGGTGAAATATCAAATTCTTTTTAATTCCGCAAACATCCGCTATTTCTTTCAAATAGGCGTTAAGTTTTTGATTGCTGATTACCGGAAGTATTTTACCATTCGGCAACTTGCCTTTATACTTCTTCAATATCATTTTGGGAATATCCAGCAAGGGAACATTTACGTCCGTGTTAGTCTTTTGGCGTTTGGTGATTATCCATAAATTACCGTCAAAGGATTTACGGATATTATCTTGCGTAAGGTTGGCAACATCTATGTAAGCCAAACCAGTAAAACAGGAAAAGATAAACAAGTCCCTGACGTTTTCCAAACGTTCGGAAACCATCTTCTTTTTAAGGATGATTTTTATTTCGTCCTCTGTCAAATACCCCCTATCCACTTTCTCCAAACGTATTTTATAGTTGGCGAATGGGTCGCCTATCAGGATGCCGTTATTACGGGCTATCAGGATAATGCGCTTGAAGAACTGCATGAACTTGGCAGTCGTATTATAACCACATTTACAGGTGGTACGCAAATATAACTCGAAGTCAGTAATGAACATCGGGGTTATTTCCTTTATAGAAATATCCGATATATTATATTTGCTTTGGATGAACTCGGCAAGATGGCGGCGGGTCACTTCATATTTGCGATAAGTGGCAATCGTTTTGGATATGCCGACCAACTGTTTCACATCGTCATTGTGCTTTTGGAAAAGGTTAAGGATGGTATCGTGGTTCTCGCTATGCCCTAAAAATTCATTCTTCACCTTTTCGGCGGTAACATAATTGTCACGCCTTTGCAGTTCGTGATAAATGGTATTAAGGGATGCGTTTATATCATCCAGCAATCGGTTGATACGGGTAGCTTCCGCAGAACGTCCGGCGGCTTTGCCTGCCTTGCCATCCCAAATTTTGGGTTGAACGTCCACTTTAGAATTAAAACGGCTTGCCACACCATCAATCGTGATACGGACGAAAATAGGGTAACTGCCATTGATTTTTTGCTTGTCCTTTTTTACAAAGAAAAGAACGTTGAATGTACTTTTCATAAACTCACTTTTTTTGGTTACAAAACTACGTTAATTAGCTCAAAATGAAGTTTATACAGGCTCGCCAAATAGCGACAGAAGTTCGCCTTCGATCGTGCCTTCGGTGGCAAGCGCGTCGGCCACTTCACGGAAAGCCGTTTGAATGGCCTTCTCGTAGTCCGCAACCGCAATGCGCTCGTCGACGCGCGCGGCCTCAAGATTCGCGAGGTTGCGCCCGCCCGTAAAAATCGGCAATGTCACATTCGGGGTAAAACTCCACATGCCGGAGTCGCCGCCGAAGAGGTCCGAAAGGTGCAGAGCACCCGAACCGCCGCCGAGCGAGAGCGACACGCTCGGAAAGAAAGCGGCGCGCGCCGCGCCGATCGATGCATTGGCCGCACGCAGTGACCGTTCGGCCTGCAAAACGTCCGGACGATTGAGAAGCACTTCGCTCGGCATCCCTTCGGGCAAGGTCACCTTGAGAGTCGACGCGAGTTCGATGCCCGTCGGCAGTAGTTCTTCGGGAATCGGGGCGCCCACGAGGAGTTGCAACGCATTGCGATCCTCGGCCACGGCACGCTGATACGCGGCAATCGAAGCACGGGCGGCGGCTTTTTGTGTTTGTGTGTC
>ERZ773187.2547-NODE-2547-length-11221-cov-2.709923_pt1 | contig 11221 bp, 6 predicted proteins | sample MGYA00511242_ERZ773187 | MGnify/ENA primary metagenome ERZ773187 (study PRJEB29015, sample SAMEA2737744) | human gut metagenome | biome: human gut; feature: human-associated habitat; material: faeces | place: China | collected 2012 ... | reverse complement strand
GTACTTGCGCAGGTCAAGATAGAAACCGTAGTCCTCTTCCTTCAGGCCAAGCTCATGCATGCGGTTGCGCAGCGTCTCGAGGTCGTCCTCACGCTGGCTGCCGCCGATGATCTCGCCGATGCCGGGGACGAGGCAGTCCATGGCAGCGACGGTCTTGCCGTCCGGGTTCAGCTTCATGTAGAAGGCCTTGATCTCCTTCGGGTAGTCCGTGACGAAGACAGGCCGCTGGAACACGACCTCGGTGAGGTAGCGCTCGTGCTCGGTCTGCAGGTCGCTGCCCCAATGGACCGGATACTCGAACTGGTCGTTGTGCGGCTCGAGCAGGGAAATGGCCTCGGTATAGGTCACATGGCCGAAGTCGGACGTCATGACGTGGTGCAGGCGCTCCAGCAGGCCCTTATCCACGAACTGGTTGAAGAAGCTCATCTCCTCCGGAGCGTTTTCCAGCACATAGGAGATGATATACTTGATCATATCCTCGGCAAGGCGCATATCGTCGCTCAGGTCTGCGAAGGCAATCTCCGGCTCGATCATCCAGAACTCGGCGGCATGGCGCGTCGTGTTGGAGTTCTCGGCGCGGAACGTCGGACCGAACGTGTAGATGTTGCGGAAGGCCATGGCATAGGTCTCGCCGTTGAGCTGGCCGGAGACGGTCAGGTTCGTCGGCTTGTTGAAGAAGTCCTTCGTGTAGTCGACCTTGCCGTCCTCCGTGCGGGGTACGTTGTTGAGGTCCAGCGTCGTGACCTGGAACATTTCGCCTGCGCCCTCACAGTCGGAGCCGGTGATGAGCGGCGTATGGACATAGACGAAGCCGCGCTCCTGGAAGAACTGGTGAATGGCATAGGCAGCGAGGCTGCGGACGCGGAACACGGCCTGGAAGGTGTTCGTGCGCGGGCGCAGGTGCGTCATCGTGCGCAGATATTCCAGCGTGTGGCGCTTTTTCTGCAGGGGATAGTCCGGCGTGGAAGCGCCCTCGACCGTGACCTCCTCGGCCTGCAGCTCAAAGGGCTGGCGGGCGTCCGGCGTCTCGACGAGTTTGCCGCGGACGATGAGAGCAGCACCGACATTCGTCTTGGAAATGGCGGCAAAATTATCCATCGTATCATGATAGACGACCTGCAGCGGCTGGAAGAACGTGCCGTCACTCAGGACGATAAAGCCGAACGTCTTGGATGCGCGGACGGAGCGCACCCAGCCGCCGACGGAGACCGTCTTCCCGGCGTAGTCTGCGGTGTGCTTGAACAGGTCTCGAACAGTTACGAGCTCCATAATGACTTCAACCTCTCTTGTGTTTCAGGGTTCGCCGAAGCGTTGCGCTGAATTCGATTTGCAATCTATTATACTCGAATCATGCCCATATTACAAGCTTTTTCCCACAAAAAACGCCCCGACAGCGAAGTCGGAGCGCTTTTGAGGCTCATCCTGCCATGGTCAGATAGCCCTCGGCGGCCAGCAGCGCGGCGAAGCGGCGCAGTGCCAGTGCGGCCTTCTCGATGGGAATGTGATAATCCGCTGCTGTGTGGCGGAGAATGTCATCCTCCGGCAGCTTCTGCTGCAGAAGGTTCCAGAAATAGGCTCCCGGCCGGTTGATGCCCTTCACGGCAGGGACCTTGCCGCGGGCCTGCCCGGCGGCAACCAGAAAATGCTCGTCGCAAACGGTCACGAGCGCCACATCTTTCTGTAAGGTGTATGTCATGTTTGCGCCTCCATCAGGGTATCGCGGCACAGAGCGGCCGAGGCCGCGTCGCCGCGGTTTTGCAGCAGCCAGACGGGCACCTGCGCCAGCAGGCGCTCCTCCAGCGCACAGGCTGCGCGGACATCGTCCGTGTTTTTGCGTGTGAACAGAAGCTGTGTCAGAAGGGGACCGGCTGCCTCAGCCGGGAGCAGACGGCGCATGCGGTTCTCTTCGCTCTGCTCCAGCAGAATGATGCCGCCGAGCGGGGCGGCGTCCAGAGAGCCGAGGCCCTCCTTTCCGCGCCAGGGCGAGGGATGGACGAGGATGCCGTCCTTGCGGAATTCCAGCAGGGGCTTATCTCCGTTCAGAATTTTTATTTCGCTGCCGAAGCACAGCTTCCAGAGCATGTACTGCGTTGTTTTACCGGTCCCGCTGTTTGCGGTAAAAACCCATACGCGCCCGCGCCAGAGAATGGCAGCACCGTGGAACAGTATGCGGCCGTAGGGGAGCAGGGCATCGCAGACACGAGGACCGAGTTCCAGATATTCGACCTGCTCCGGCGTGGTACCGGCCTCGTAGTGCGGTGCGGCCTCTTTGAGCGCATCCTCCGGGACCCGGACGGCTGCGACCGGGTCGGCCTCCGTCCGGAACGGCTGAAAGCATGCCGCATAGGCCGGACTGCGCAGGGAAAGACGGACCGGAACCCCGGCCAGCACGACGGTCAGCTCCATAGATATCTCCTTACCAAATTGAGCGAATACAGTTACGGGGGGACTGTGCCTCTCCATAAGGTGGTTTATTGAATATTCGTGATCTCGCCTGCGTCATTGAACGTGATCTGCCTGCCGTCAGGCATGGTGAAGAGATACATGCCGGGACCGATGCTCTGCAGACCGCCGCCGCCCGAAACGGGAATTTCAATATTATTGGCTTTCAGGATGTCTGTCAGCTCTGCATTCATAATATCATCCATTGTGATTGCCTCCTGTTCTTACCCACGGAGGGTGAAGTACTCGTAGATCAGCGTGCGCGCCTCGCCGTAGACGGTCGTTCCGTCCGGCGTGACCCAGTACGGCGTGATCTCGATCGCAGCGCCGCGCTGCAGGCCCTGCAGGGAGTAGGGCATCGTCATCAGCAGAGCGTCACGGCTGACGCTGCGGCCAAAGACCATCTGCGCCGTAAAGACGCGGAAGCGCTCCGTCAGCTGCGGTACGGCGACGCGCTTTCCGTTGATGACAAAGCCCGTCTCTGCAAAGCCGCGCCCGTCGACGGCGGAGAGCAGCGTGATGCTGTTGCCCTGCAGGAAGCTGTTGCGCTGATATTCCACGCGCAGGTAATTATAACTGACGTACTTGCCGTAGAGCGTGCGGTTCTCCTGCACATTGGAAAGATCGGCAGGCGTGCGGTAGGCGTCGTCTGTATACCAGCCTGCGAAGACCTTGCCGCCAAGCTCGGCCGGGGCGACCTTGCCGCGCTGATCGCCCGTCGGGACGGTGATGCTGCGGGTGCTCGTGCCCTCGTGCAGGGTCAGCGTGACAGTTTTGGGCTCCGGCTCGGGCGGAGCGACAGGGGCGTCCGTCGCAGCGTCAAGGGAATAGGTCTCGGCGAAGCGGATGGTGGTTTCGGCAGCAGAGACTACCGTGCAGGCCGAGCCGGTCGTTTTAGCTGAGATGCCAAGACTCTGATGATCATCCGTTGTGCCGGTGCCGCGATAGGTGCAGGTGCGCACGCTCGTGCCGGTGACACGGATGCCGTCAAGCGTGATCCAATAGGGCTGGAAGGAGAATGCGGCGTCCTTCTGATAGAACGCGCCGTCCGTCCAGCGATACAGGCCAATGTAGCCGTCGTCGCGGCTGGTGGCCTCCAGCCCTTTGGTTGCATTCAGAATGCCGTTCCGAACGAACAGCTGCTGATAGAGCGTGCCGTTCTTGTTTGCATTCACGACGCCGTAGGCGATCGACGCGCCGTCCTTTTCGGACACATAGCTGCTGCCGCCGGACAGGAAGCCGACCTCCTGATAGAGCGTGCGGTCGATGGTCGTCAGCAGGTACGTTGCGATGACACCGCGCTCACCGTCCGAGCCGCCGTAGACATGCTGCCAGACGTTGTAGTTGCGCGGCGCGAGATAAACATCACTCGGCTCCCAGATGTAGTAGGTGGCTCCGGCCTCCGGTGTGAAGTCCATGGCATTCTGCCCGGCGGCAAAGCTCTGGACACTGTCTGCGCCACAGGCTTCGGCAGAGAATGCGCCGCCATAGAGATGCCCGGTGAGTACCTGCGCCGTGAGATCAAAATGCTCCGTCACGGCGTGGGTGTCGGTCTGAACGACGGTGCCGTTCTGCACATGCGCGACCTTGAAATCACGCCCATAGGCGAACCAGAGATCCTGATTGGAGCTCACGGCCGTCAGCGTGACGGTGGCGCTGTCGCCTTCGGTCAGGTTGCCGTCATTCAGGATATAACTGCCGTAGTAGGTGTAGCCGTCGAAGATCTTGTGGTCCACGGTATAGGGCGTGTTATAGTGCAGACCGGTCGAACCGTTCACGCTGTGGTATTCCGCAGGCTGGACCTGATGGGCGAGGGCGGGGGACTCGACCACGGTGCCCTGCGCGTTGACAGGCTGGCCCTCCTCGTTTACCTGATACCAGTGAACGAGCAGCTTGCCGCCGCCCACGGTGACCTCGGGCTTCGGAAATTCGGCTTCGGCATTGCGGCCGAGGTAGTCGATGTAGGAGAAGGTGGCCTGCTCATTCGTGAGAAGCGTTTCGCCCGTGGACGGGTTATAACCGGACTTGATGGTGACCCGGTACTTCATGACGGGCTTATCCTGCTCGCTGACGTTGCCGACCGTCCAATGAATGGCGCGGGCCGCGGAGTCATAGGAGGCCGTGCCCTGACTGATGTAGACGTCGGCGTTGCCCGCAGCATAGACGGCCATATCGGTCGTGATGATGGGCGCGGCGTCCTTGAAGACAAGCTGAACTTTGTCACCCATCGTGTCGGCGACGGAGCCGGCGCGGGCCGCAATGGAAATGCTGCCCGCAATTGAGGTGAAGGCGTCCTTCAGCGCGGTCTCAATGTTCGTCGAGGAGCCAATGGCAAAGTAGCCTTTGGTCGGATTCGTGGCGCAGGCTTTCAGGACCTGCTCGCCGTTCGTGCCGACCTGCAGAGCAACGGAATAGATCGTTGTGCCGTCGGCCTTCGCCTGATTCGATTCCCATATGGTGGCAATTCCGTGGGTGATGTAATCGTCACCGCCGTCACTTGCATGTTTACATCCTGTTATTTCCAGCCCGGAAGCAGCATCGGTAACAAATTCCACGCCGTTTCCGTCAACCTTGTTATAGTTACAATTGATTTGAGCAGTTGCCCAATTGATATTCGAAGTGGCGTATTTGGTAACTCCAATGAAAAACGTATAGTCTTTAAATTCAATATCTTCCGTGCATGTAATACTGCCGCCAATACGGTAACTGGCGGTTGGCTCGCCATCACTCAGCAGCACGATGCTCTTATTCTGCCCGGTGGATTCCGCGGAGTTCAGCAGGGTACGGGCTGCATGAAGGCCAAGCTGCGTAAAGGTGCCGCCGTCGTCATTATTTTGCGTGATGGCATTGATCTGCTGCTTCAGCGCAGCCCTGTTCGCGTAGGCATAAAAGCCTGTGTGCGTCTCCTTGAGATTGTAGACCACCAGCGCGATGCGCGTGGTGCTTTCCTCGGTGAGCAGCGTGTCCACGAAGGCATTTGCGGCGGCCTTCGTTTTTGTCATACGGTCTTCTTTGGATGTCTCGCTGGGATACATGCTGTTCGAATTATCGATGACCAGCACGACGTCGGAGGTTGTCTTATAATTTTTGCCCTGAATACCGAGCGTGACCTCCCATGTGTTTTCCTTTCCCTCGACAGCGGCAGCACTTTTGCTGAGCTGGATCGCGCCCTCTTCGGGCCAGACAGGCTGCTCACTGTTGTCTGCGAAGACGGCCTCGCCGAGCAGGGCCAGCGTCAGGACGACGATGAGCAGAGCAGCAAGCGTTCGTTTGATGCGTTTCATGGTGTTTCCTCCTCTAACGACTCTTCGGCAGGTGAGTGCCGCAAATTTTCTGCGTTCTGTAACGCAATGGACATTTTTTGTTTCTGAGAATAGCATATAACGCGATGAATGGTGCTGCAGTTTTGCGTTCGAAAAGAATCGGATAAAATGTTAAAGAATTTATCCGATGTAAATATCTATATCTGATATGGAGGGAAAACGGGACATAACTTTTGACCATAGTTTACTACATATGAAAGCCTTTTGCGAGCCCTTTCTGGCAAAATTATGTGAAAAAATATCGCGTTCCATATTAAACGATATTTCGATAGATTTCGAGGTTTCGCCCCAGACTGTGCAGTTTCAGAACGAAATACGGCAGATAACAGCAGACTCTTTTTGATATCCTTCAAAACTCTGCAATCTTGGCTAAAAGTGTTACAGACACTAACATGATTGTAACGTTTATCCTTGGAAGCATTTGTGCAATACTGCCAAAATTCTCGACAAAAATTTGGTCGGATTTGCCTCCGAAAAAGCCTTGCGGGAACTGGGAGCGTTGTGTATAATAGAATTATAATTTCAGATTGATAGCTGTAACGAAGTGCTGCGCGCACGGGCTTCCGACTATCACTCAGGGATTCTTGAGTGGAGATGTTGAACGAATGGTTCTGCATCCCCATTTTTGTTTTATTCACGCCATGGAAATCACAAACAGGAGGTACACGAGCATGTATATTCTTGGAAACGGCAGACTGATCACCCGCAGTCAGGCCCTTCCGTATCTGGAGAACGGCGCCGTCTGCATCGACGGGACGAAGATCAAAGCGGTCGGCGAGACCGCTGCGCTCCGCGCCAGATATCCCGAGGCGGAGTTTCTTGATGCACGCGGCGGCGTCATCATGCCGGCGTTCATCAACGCCCATACGCACATCTACTCTGCTTTAGCCCGCGGGCTTTCCATTGCCGGCAACAATCCCAACAATTTCTATGAGGTACTGGACGGTACATGGTGGGCCATTGACCGCCACCTGACGCTGGAGGGCACCCGTGCCAGCGCCAATGCCCTGTATATGGACTGCATCAAGCAGGGCGTTACAACAATTTTCGACCACCATGCAAGCTACGGCGAGATTCCCGGCTCCCTGCATACCATTGCCGAAAGCGCAAAGCGCTTCGGCGTGCGCTCGTGTCTATGCTATGAGGTCAGCGACCGGGACGGAGAAGAAAAGTGCCGGCAGGCGATACAGGAAAATGCGGATTTTATCGCGGAATGTGAAAAGGAACAAAATCCCATGCTGGCGGCTATGTTCGGAGGACACGCCCTGTTTACCCTTTCCGATAAGACCTTCGACCGCATGGTAGAGGCCAACAACGGCCGCACCGGCTATCATATCCATGTTTCCGAGGGTATGAACGATGTCTATGACAGTCTGCAAAATTACGGCCGCCGCCCGGTGCAGCGCTTGCAGGATCACGGCATTTTAGGTCCGAAAACGATTTTGGGGCATTGTATCCATGTGAACACCGCCGAGATGGAGATCATCCAGGAGACCGATACCATGGTTGTAAATAATCCGGAGAGCAATATGGGAAATGCTGTTGGCATTTCTCCGGTACTCCAGCTTTACCGGCACGGAATCCTGCTGGGAATGGGAACGGACGCCTATACAAATGATATGCTGGAGTCCCTGAAAGTCGCCCTCTGCTCCCAGCGGCATAATGCCTGTCTTCCCAACGTGGGCTGGTGCGAGGTCACGGATATGCTCTTCAAGAACAACGCAAAGATCGGCGAGAAATACTTCCCCGACACGCTCGGCGTGCTGAAGCCCGGTGCCGCAGCGGACATCATCGTGATGGACTATAAGCCGTTTACGCCGTTTTCCAATGAAAATATTGACGGTCACATGATCTTCGGCATGACGGGGCGGCAGTGCCAGACTACCATCGCCAACGGAAGGGTCCTGATGCTGGACCGGGAGCTTGTGGGCGTGGATGAGGAAGTGGAAAACGCGCATATTTTAGAGGCGGCCAAAAAGCTCTGGGGGGAGCTGAACCACCGCACGTACTGAAAATCGAAACGAGGTGTGAATATGTCTGAGTTAATGACCCCAATTCCCTTTCGCCAACTGATGACATGGATATCTGCGGAATATGCCCGGGACGGTTCCGTGTTCGGTGTGCAGCGGCCGTTTCATCCCAGCGGGAAAATGCTGCCCATTTTTGGTGAGACCATTGAAACACCCTTCGGTCCTGCCGCCGGTCCCAATACCCAACTGGCACAGAACATCATAGCGGGGTATTTTGCGGGAGCCCGGTTCTTTGAGCTGAAAACCGTTCAGAAAATGGATGGCGCGGAGTTGGCCGCCTGCATCAACCGCCCCTGCATTCTGGCAGAGGACGAATGCTATAACTGCGAGTGGTCCACGGAGTTGACGGTCCCGCAGGCCTTTGCGGAATATGTCAAGGCTTGGTGCGCCTGCAAAATGCTTGCCAAGCGATACGGCTTGGGCGATGCCAACGGATTTGTGTTCAATATGTCTGTGGGCTATGATTTAGAGGGCATCAAGGGTGAAAAGGTCGATACGTTCCTAAACGGGATGATGGACGCTGCCAAAACGCCTGTCTTTCAAGAGTGCATTGCGGTGCTCCATGAGCTGTTCCCGGAGGATAGTGACTATATTGATACGATCTCTCCCCATATTTCACGCTCTGTTACCCTTTCCACGCTCCACGGCTGCCCGCCGGAGGAGATTGAGCGCATTGCGAGCTATCTCATCACGGAAAAGGGACTGCATACCTTTGTCAAGTGCAATCCTACCCTGCTGGGGTATGAAACGGCACGCTCCATATTGGATGAAATGGGCTATGACTATATCGCCTTTGATGACCATCATTTCAAGGAGGACCTGCAATACGAGGATGCGGTTCCCATGTTCCGCCGATTGGAAAAGCTTGCTGCGGAACGCGGCTTGGAGTTTGGATTGAAGCTCAGCAATACATTCCCGGTGGACGTAAAGGCCGGTGAGCTGCCAAGCGAAGAGATGTACATGGCCGGAAAGAGCCTCTACCCGCTGACAACAGCTATGGCGGCGCGGCTCAGCCGGGAGTTTGACGGAAAGCTCCGCCTTTCCTATGCCGGCGGTGCGGATGCTTTCAACATTGACAAGCTGTTTGTCTGCGGCATCTGGCCTATCACCATGGCGACAACGGAGTTGAAGCCCGGCGGCTACCAGCGTTTTACGCAAATCGGGGAAATTTTGGAACGTTTTCCGTTCGAGTCATTCAGTGGCGTGGATTCGCTGGCTGTGAATGAACTGGCCAGCTCAGCCCGGCACGATAAATACCACCTGAAGGACATCAAGCCTCTCCCCCGCCGGAAGCTGACGGAGAAGGTCCCTCTGCTGGACTGCTTCGCTGCCCCCTGTGAGGGCGGCTGCCCTATTCGGCAGGATATTCCGGAGTATATGGAGCTGTGCCGTACCGGCCGCTATACGGAGGCGCTAACGCTCATTACGGAGAAAAATCCCCTCCCCTTCACCACAGGAACCATTTGTGCCCACCGCTGCCAGACAAAGTGTACTCGAAATTACTATGATGAATCCGTTCATATTCGGGAAACGAAGCTCGTGGCGGCGGAAAACGGATATGACGCATTGATGCGTTCTTTGAAAAAGCCTGCGCCGGTCACCGACGGACGGAAGGCTGCTATTATCGGCGGTGGTCCCACTGGTATTGCCGCAGCATATTTTCTGGGCCGAGCAGGAATCCCGGTCACGGTCTTTGAAAAGAGCAGCAGGCTGGGCGGTGTGCCGATGCAGGTGATTCCGGGCTTCCGTATCAGTGAGGCTGCCATTGAAAAGGATATTGCCCTGATGCAATTTTACGGTGCGGAAATTCGGCTGAATACACCGGCTCCCTCCGTAGCGGAGCTGAACGTCGCCGGATATACCCACATTTTCTTTGCGGTGGGTGCCGGAAAGGCCGGGAGACTGAATATCCCCGGCAACGTTGTCCCCGTCATTCAATGGCTGCGGGATTTAAAGGCCGGGAAAAAGGTCTCCTTGGGCCATGTGGCGGTCATCGGCGGCGGCAATACCGCGATGGATGCGGCCCGAGCGGCGATTCGCTCAGGGGCAGCGTCCGCAACGCTGGTTTACCGCCGCACAAAACGGTATATGCCCGCCGATGCCGAGGAATTGGAACTGGCAATGGCCGATGGCGTTCGTTTTTTAGAGCTGGCTGCTCCTGTTGCACAGGAAAACGGCAGGCTGAAATGTGAGCGGATGACCTTGGGCGCACCGGATGAAAAGGGCCGCCGCAGCCCGCTTCCGACAGGCGAGCTCATGAAGTTCGACTGCGATACGGTAATTGCCGCCGTTGGTGAGCAGGTCGAAGGCGAACTGTTTACCGCAAACGGAATCGCGGTAAACGATAAGGACATCCCCGGCTTCTGTACGAATTTGGAGAATGTCTATGTGGGCGGTGACGCCATGCGCGGCCCTGCCACTGTGGTAGAGGGAATCGCCGATGCACAGCGCTTTGCGGATATTGTAATCGGTGCACCTCATACGCTCAGTGTCCCGGAAAACGCCCACGTGACCCGGGAAGAAGCAATTTCCAAAAAAGGAATCCTTTCTCCGCCCACAGTGGGCTGCGAGGGAAACCGCTGTCTGCACTGCAATACCGTCTGTCAGGTCTGTGCTGATGTGTGCCCGAACCGGGCCAATGTGGTCATCGAACTCCCGGGTGGGCGGCACGAAATTCTCCATGTGGACCGTATGTGCAATGAGTGCGGCAACTGCGCGGTATTCTGCCCCTATGACTCCGCGCCCTATCGGGATAAATTCACCCTGTTCCTGACCCGGAGCGGATTTGATGAGAGCCAGGAAAATCAGGGATTCCTGCCGCTGGGCGGTGGAAAGGTACTGATTCGGCTGGAGGGTAAGGTATTCGAGGCAGACCCTGCCTCGGATGACCGCCTGCCGCCTGATATTGCCCTGTTAATCCGCACGGTGCTGAAGGAATACAGCTATCTCTTGTAAGAGTATCTCCAAATAAGCAAAAGACTCTCCCGGATCAAGCTCCGGGAGAGTCTTTTATTTTATCAAAGCGCTTTATTCCTTGATAGTACCGTCCGCATTGAAGACCGGCAGCTTTTCCAAGAACTTGATATCCGTGCGCTTGGCAGCCGCGCCTTCGGCAAGAACGGCAATTCTGCCGGTGACAATGCCGCCGGCCTTTTCCACCAGTGCCTCCATTGCTTCCAGGGCCCCGCCGGTGGAGATCACATCATCCATGAGCAAAATCCGCTTTCCCTGCAGCAGCGCGGCGTCATCCCGCCCCAGATACAGCCGCTGAAGTCCGGCAGTGGTAATAGACTGATCCTCCACGCAAATCGGGTCCTTCATATAAACCTTGGAGCTTTTTCTGGCAAGGAAATACTTCTTCGCGCCGGACTGGCGGGCCATTTCCTGAATCAGCGGAATGCTTTTTGCCTCCGCAGTAAACATATA
>ERZ773187.2544-NODE-2544-length-11252-cov-13.489060_pt1 | contig 11252 bp, 15 predicted proteins | sample MGYA00511242_ERZ773187 | MGnify/ENA primary metagenome ERZ773187 (study PRJEB29015, sample SAMEA2737744) | human gut metagenome | biome: human gut; feature: human-associated habitat; material: faeces | place: China | collected 2012 ... | reverse complement strand
ATTTTAATGATGGATTATCATGTGATTCTAGCCATAATCTTCCAAGTGAGTTTTCCACCATATATTTACAAATCCAATCCGGTGTAAAAATTTGAGTAGCTGCTGGAACGTTATTTTTAGTAATCTTAATATTTTTCTTTAAATCTGCAAACACTTTATCTTTCTTTTCAGAGTTATAGAATTGATACATCCATCCAATAATCTCTACTTGCCCTTCTTGATCTACATTGAAATTAGACTCAGGTATTTCATTAACTAATTTATAGATAACATCATTTGGATCATTATATCTAATATCAAATAATAATTCTGTATAATCGATAGTCTTTTCAAATAAGTCAGGTAAGTTATTAGATAATTCATTACAAGCTTTAATGAATAAGACTTTGAATAGTTCATCGATTTTATTTTGATCTTTTAAAGAAATGATTAATTCTCTTTCTTTTTGAGTATATGCAAAGTCTACAGAGAACGGACTTTGCATTAAATCTGATTCTTTTTGTCCTGCATTTTCTGATGATAATACTCTTACTCTTGATGGTAAATAGTCATTTACTTCCATGAAACGAATCGCAATGATACGGTTAAACCATGTGTATGCTATTTCTTCAATCGTTTCTTTAAATCCATCTGCATGAATCTTCTTAATTAGGTTTTCTCTTTGAGTTACCTCTTCTTTATTTAAAGTTACATTTACACCAATACTAGAAGTATAGACTTCAAAGTCTTGTCCTTTAGATGAAGGAGCTACTACTTTATCTTCATAGATTCCGATAGTAGCTGCTTTATCTTTAGTACTTTGAATTAATTTATTTCTAGCATAGATGGCATAATTCTTTATTGCTGTCTTATCCATCTCTATTCCCCCGTCATTATAGAGATAAAATCTCTATATCCTGATTCTTCTAATAAATTTACTAACTTGTAATCAATGTATGGAACTTTAATTTTTCCTGTCTTTGCATTTTCAACAAGTCCACATTCAATTAAAAACTTTATAAATGTTTGTCCTAATTTATAGACACTCGCATCAGAAATCTTTGCAGCATCCTCATACATGTTTCTTTTTTCTTCTATATATATACGAACATCATTGTTAATGATTTTTTTATCGCCTAACATCATCTTTTCTTTATAGACTTCCACCATAAAGTCATGAAATAAATCATCTTTTAACATTATCGATAATAGTACGATAATTTTTGCACTCTCTAAATCGCAATCACTTAGAAATGCAATTAGTTTTGGTGGTAATAAGATAATTCGATCATAAGTTGTATTTGCTATTTTTCTTTTACGATCATCAGATGGAGCCATATAAATATTTTCTTTTCTTGATAACTCACATAATTCTTCTCTAGATAAACCATCTTTGATATAAATTGCAGTCTTTCTTGATTCTTGAACCCAGAAAAGACTGGAAGTTATCGATGCATTATACTTCTTCATTTATTCATCCCCCTCATTAGGTAGTATTTCAATAATATCGCTAAGTTGGCAGTCCAATCCTCTACAAATCTTGACTAGATTAGCCATAGAGATAAATTCATTCTTTGAAAGTTTTGCTAATGTTGGCGGAGTAATACCACACAATTTAGCAAATTCTGTCTTATTAATTCCCTTATCAATTAGCAGTTTGAATAGCTTTTTGTAACAAACATCGTTCATATTTTATTAGCTCCTATTCTTTTATTACTTCTAGTTATTATTTTAACATATTCATAATATTTAACGAAGCGATAATATAAAGATATCTTGATTATTCATTAAGATAAATTGAATAAATTTAATTGTTTTTTTATACATAAAGTACACAACAACATAATACAATAATCTTGTATGATAATTAATTCACAAATAGTGGGTAAATCTATATGTTTTGTAGTTTTACTCACTATTTTTTTAAACATTTAAAAAACATGTCCAATTTTTTTCCATCTCACCGGCTATATGGTGAGGAGGATATTTTGTTTCAGCCTCCTTAGTTATAGGATTCGCTCTTTTCAATATACATACTGTTTTTTTTCGAAAAGAACGTTTTTTCCTTTAACAAATGGGAGGCTTTTTAATTATTTTCACTTTCTTTCTAAGAGTACTTGCCTACAAGGCACTCAAAGGACAGATAAGTGAAGAAATAAATACTCTTCGAATAATCAAATTTTCTATATAAAGAAGAAATTTTAAACATTTCTTTCTTAAGTACCTGCTTAAGAGCCCTTCAAACATGGAATTTGTGAAGGGGATTCTAAATTCCCTCTAACAAGCTAATTTCCAGAAAACTGATGTTTATTAAAGTTTTTGCGAAATATAGCCCGATAAAAGATTAACAGGAGGTAAATTACAATGGGTTATAATCACGGTTTAGCAGAGAAAATTGAAAAGAAAAGAAGAGAGAAGGAGGCAAAAATATTTAAAGAAAACAATACACCAGAATCAATTCAACAAGCTCTAAAAGATTATGATGATGAAGCATTTCTAAGTGATCGTCATTTTTGTGAACACGAAAATGTTACTGATAGTGTATTCTTTATTAACAAAGTTGCAGCACCAGTAAAAAAACAATATACAATCGATAACTTCTATGATGATTTTGAAAATGAATCATTTGCGATTTTTATTAAAAATAGTCCAAAAGATTTAAAACGTGTATTTTTTCTATTACACCAACAGTACACTTATAATGAAATCGCCCTACTAATGGGCATTAAAAAAGATACGCTTTATAAAAGAGTAAACCGTTATGCGAAAAAAAATAAAAAGAATGTCCAATTTTGACTACTTTCATCGGCTATATGGTGAAAGGGTAATAAATCCTTTTACTAGGTCTTTGAAAATTGCATAACAACTATTAGAACAAATCCCACTTAGCGAGCCCATTACTAATGCGCCAAGACTATTCTTATATATACAAGACTATTCTTATATATACATATAGATACGAGCGAAAAACATTAGGTTAATAAAAGTATTTGGCAATTACTAGCGATGATGCTATTTGGGGATAATGATATGCTTGCATGTATTTGCAACTAGGTGGTGATCCCACGTAGAGGTGAAATTCCTGTAATGAACATTGTGCTAATGTTCGTCTGATAGTAATCCCCTCTTTCCGGGTAAACAGGGTTAAATAGGAAATACGATTATTAATGAAACCAAACCAGGATTTAATGTCCTGGTTTTACATACTGGAGGAATGTAAATGATTAAAAAGGTAAAACGAGGAGACATCTTTCTTGCCGATATGAATCCAGCAATTGGATCAGAACAAGGAGGAGTTCGACCAGTATTGATTATTCAAAATAATATGGGTAATAAGCATAGTCCTACTACTATGGTTGCTTGTCTTACGACAAAACGCAATTCCAAAAAACACTTATCAACTCACTACTTATTACCATATATTAAAGGTTTAAAAGAACCATCTATGGTTTTATTTGAACAAATCTTTACGATCGACAAGTCTCGTTTAATAAAAAAAGTTGCTAGAGTGCCTTCAGCGTACATGAATACCATGACACGAAATATTAATTCGAGCCTATCTCTTAATCATAAGAAGAAGGTGAAAACCATAAATTTGCACAATGGCAACGATAAGAAAAAACAATTATATTAGGAAAGGAGGCGATAATTATGGACCAAAAATTGTTTATTGAAACACCTAGTTTCACCGGTAGAAATGTACCGATTGATGAGATTTCTAAAGTAACTGGTAAATCACCAACATTTTTAAGAGAAATGTTGAAGCGCGGCATTATGCATTTTGGATACGCTCTTAAGAACGAAGAAACATCATCATTTTCCTACTTCTGTCCTGATAAATTAGTTTGGGAAGAAACAGGATATTTTAATAGTAATCCTGGAGGTGATAAATAGTGGCTATTACAAGGTCACCTCGAGGGTTTGGATCTATCATAAAAATGGGCGGAAATAGAAGAAACCCTTATATGGTAAGAATTCAAATTGGTAAAAAGATAAACGAAGAAAAAGGAACTGTAATACCCGAGTATAAGATACTTGGGTATACAAAAACTCGAAAAGATGGAATCCTTATGTTGGAACAATATCATAATAATCCTTATGATTTTGCAAACAATGTCAAGTTCTATGAAATATACGAGAAAACATGTAATGAATTTCTTGTTGGTAAATCTAGATCAACTCATTTGGCATACGAAGCATCGTTTAAAGCTTGCGAAAAACTACACAACAAAGTGTTTAAGGACATCAAGGTAATTGATCTACAGCATGTAATCGACACATGTGGTAAGAACTATCCTACACTTCGAAAAATTAAGGTAATGCTAAACATGATGTATAAATATGCAATGAAGTATGATTTATGCGGAAAGGATTATTCTGAATATATCGATATATTAAAATATAAGGATAAAAATCCAGATAAAATCGATAGATTACCATTCACAAAAGAAGACATTGATGTGTTATGGGATTTAAGTAATGATCGTTGGTATCAAATTATTTTAATGTTAATCTATACCGGAACACGTATATCAGAATTCTTAGAATTAAAAAAAGAAAACATCAACCTTGAAGAACAATGGTTTGATGTTGTTAAAAGTAAAACAGAGAGTGGTATTCGAAGAGTACCAATAGCTGATTGTATTCTTCCCTTCTTTAAAGAATGGTATGAATATTCTACAATTGATTATCTAATATGCACACCTGAACAAAAGAAGATGTTATACAGAAACTACCGTGATGCATATTGGAGTGGCATATTAAACGAAATAAATATGTCACAATATACTCCACACTGCACTAGACATACATGCATAAGTTTACTAGCTGAACAAAAAGTTGATCCAACAACTATTAAAAAAATTGTTGGTCACTCTGGTGCAATGACATTAACAGAAAGAGTATATACCCATCTTGATATAAGTATCTTAATTGAAGCAGTTAATAAAATGTATAAGCCGGAAACAAAATAAAATCATAAAGCAGCAAAGACCACATACTAGCACCACATAGTAGTGAGAATATTTGCTGCTTTATTGCTACTTTATTGCTACTTTACGCGTTAAATTCTACTCAATTTTACTTGATTTTATTTAACTAAAACATAAAAAAAGCCCCATAAAATGGGGCTTTTCGAATCTCTGACGAAAATTTGATTAACGTTTAGAGAATTGTGGAGCACGACGAGCTGCTTTAAGACCGTATTTTTTACGTTCTTTAGCACGAGGGTCACGAGTAACGAATCCTGCAGCTTTTAATACTGGACGGTAGTCTTCACTAGCTTCCATTAAAGCACGAGTAATTCCGTGACGCATAGCACCAGATTGACCAGTGTATCCTCCACCTTGTACGTTGATAATCACATCAAATTGATCAACTGTGTTAGTGATTTCTAATGGTGATTTAACAACCATACGTAAAGTTTCCAATGGAAGGTATTCTTCCAAAGTTTTTCCGTTGACTACGATATTACCTGTACCTGGACGTAAAAAGACACGAGCAACAGATTTTTTACGACGTCCAACGCCATGATATTGAACAGTGTTAGATTTTTTCATATTCTATTCCTCCTTATCCTCTTACCTTCAATTCAACAGGTTTTTGAGCAGCATGTGGGTGTTCGCTACCAGCGTATACGAATACGTGTCCACGTTGTACATCACCTAATTTAGTGTGAGGTAACATACCTTTGATTGCTCTTTCAACCCATTCAACAGGGTATTTCTCTTTCATTTCTTTAGCTGTACGCACACGCATACCTCCAAAGTATCCAGAGTGGTTGTAATACTTTTCAGTATTCAACTTGTTTCCAGTCATTTCGACCTTGTCGGCATTGATCACAATTACATAATCACCACAGTCAACATTTGGTGTGTATGTAGGTTTGTGTTTTCCTTTTAATACATGAGCACAAGTTGAAGCCAAACGTCCTAAAGTTTGTCCGTTTCCATCAACTACATACCATGTACGTGTTACATCGGCAGGTTTTGCCATAGTAGTTTGACGCATATCTAATTTCCTCCTTGATTTGAGCGTTTACCGGGGCTCAAAAGGCCAGAGTTTAGCCATCTAATATGATATGCAATATCCCTATAAAAGTCAATGAAAAAAGCAAAAAGTTTAGCTTTATTTTTGCTAAACTTTAATCTTGTTTTCTTTTATTTTTTTATAATTAATCGAAGGAATATCATCTATGATTTCTACATCAAATTCAGATAGTTTTTCTAAAGCAGAATCATACCATTTTTTATTTAAATCGCCTACCTCATGTGCATCCATACCAATGATAGCCTTGACATCATATTGACCGGCAATTTGCCAGAATCTAGAATGTGGATACTCTTCATAGCCCATACGTAAATTATGCTGCATACCCAACACATTAAATTCTAATGGAACATTATAATCTTGACTTGTCTTACAAATTCTGTGGAATCCCTCTTCGATTTCTGGTGTTATTACACCACCCGTACTTCTTAAAATCAATTCTGGATGTGCCAAGTATGCATACATACCCGTTTTTATACCTTCCACACAAGTATCAAAATAGCCTTTAATATATTTTCCTTTCGCTCCACCTAAATAAAAATGATCCTCATCTGTACCATAATAATGATTGCCAAAAATCAAATAATCAATTTCATTTTCAATACAGAAATCCAATAACCAATCCATATATTTAGGAAAGTATTCTGCTTCTAAACCAAAACGAATCTCAATCTGCTTCTTATATCTATCTTTCAGATATAAAACGCTATCTTTATAATCATCAAATTCATCAAGCTTCATACGCATATGCGCCACAAAATCGGAGTCATATTTCCAACACGCATGATCTGAAAAGCCCAATACTTCAAAACCGTTTTGTATGGCAGTACGAACAAATTCTTCATCATTACCAAAGGCATGATGACAACGTGAAGTATGTGTATGAAAATTAGTTTGTTTCATTGTATTTTACCTCCACTAAATATAATCCGCAACTCGGTGCATTATAACGACATGCCGACTTATCTTTCGCATCTAACATTCCTTGCACATCATCAATATCTATCTTATGTTGACCTACCGCAATTAAAGTACCCGTCATCATTCGAACTTGATACCTTAAAAAACCTGTACCCTCAAAGATAAACTGCACATCTGTACCTTCTTCATTAATTTCAATATTTGAAATCGTTTTAACTCTAGGCTTTCTAGGATCGATTTTACTTGAGGCAAAACTCGTAAAATCATGAGATCCCAAGAATACTTTTGATGCATTTTTCATCGCCTCAATATCCAATTTTTTGGTTAATAAATTACGATATTTATAATTAAAAGGATTCTTTATATCGTACGAACAATAATAATCATAACGTTTGCCTACAGCACTAAAACGTGCATGAAAATCATCGGGCATTTCTTCCGTTTTTAAAATACGAATATCTTTAGGAAGCAATGCATTTAATGCTCTTTCATATTGAATAGCCGGAATATTTTTATTTGTTTCAAAATGAAAGACCTGACCAAACGCATGAACACCAGCATCCGTTCTTCCACTCGCAACAACATCCACATTCTCTTTAGTAATTTTATACAAAGCTTCTTCAATCACTTGTTGAATACCTAACGCATTCTCTTGTTTTTGCCAGCCTGCATAATTAAAACCATCATAGCTGACAAGTGCTTTTACAATCATAATACCCAAATACCAATACAAGCACAAAGAACGGCAACACTTAAAATCATTGAAGCATAATCGATAGTCTGCATCTTTAACACTTTGTAACGTGTTCTTTTTATAGAAGGATCATACCCTCTAGCTTCCATCGCATTCGCAAGTTGATCTGCACGATCAAAGGCAGAAACAAATAGCGGAACAATTAAAGACAAAATAGCCATGATTTTTTCTTTAATACTCCCATTTTCTAAATCCACACCACGACTTGCCTGCGCATTCATAATACGCTGTGTTTCTTCAATCAATGTTGGAATAAAACGCAACGCAATACTGATCATCATCGCAATAATATGAGCTGGTACACCAACCTTTTCAAAAGGCTTCAACAATTTTTCAATTCCCAAAGTCAAATCCAAAGGCTTTGTTGTTGCTGTTAATACAGTTGTGATAATGACCATCAACATTAAACGAACCACAATATACAACGTTTGATTTACGGCATCACTATAGATTGTAAACCCTTTGATTGAAAACAAAGGTGTTCCTGTTTTAATAACCAATAGGTTAATAGCCAACAAGAAAGCCATCATCCATAACATTGGTTTCATTGTTCTTAAGGCATATTGAATATTTAGTTTTGATAAATATAAACTAAATAAAATAAATGCACCAATGATCGCATATCCAAGGACTCCTGCAGGAATAAATATCGCAACCATTAAAAACAACATGATCATGATCTTAGATCGAGGATCCATCTTATGAACCACAGAATCTAATGGCATATATTGTCCTAACGCAACATTATTCATGTTTCTTCACCTGCTTTTCTATTGAATCCACAAGTGAATTCATATCCATAATATCTGGATCCATCTCAAATCCATTTTCTTCTAATTGCATCTTTAAACGCACAATACTAGGTGGATTAATACCAATCTCTTGTAGATATTCAGGATGCTTAAAAAATTCCTTCACATCCGCTTCCTGCGTTACTTCACCATGACTTAACACAATTACATGATCACAATAATTCATGACATGCTCCATATCGTGAGTTACTAAAAGAACGGTTTTGCCTTCCTTTTTATTTAAGTTCATAAACAAAGTCATCATTTCTTGAGCACCTTGAGGATCAAGACCAGCAGTTGGCTCATCTAAAACTAAAACTTTTGGATTCAATACTAGAATACCGGCAATCGCAACACGACGTTTTTGTCCTCCACTCAAATCAAAAGGAGAACGATCCAAATAACTTTCATCCAAACCTACAACAGGCAAGACTTTCTTTACTAGTTGGGAAGCATCTTCTTCACTTGTTCCAAAGTTTTTTGGCCCAAACGCAATATCCTTACCAATCGTTTCTTCAAACAATTGATATTCAGGAAACTGGAATACAAGTCCAACTTCTTTTCTCAATTGCTTCACATCTTTGATTTTCAACAAAGGCTGAATATGGAAACCACAAATATCCAAAGTACCCGCTGTTGGAATCAACAAACCATTTAAATGTTGAACCAAAGTTGATTTACCAGAACCCGTCTGCCCAATAATAGCTGTAATTTTCCCTTCTGGAATTGAAAGATCAATACCTTTTAATGCAGCACGCGAAAAAGGGGTATTTTCATTATATGTGTGCTCTAACTTCTTTATTTCAATCGACATAATTTTTCTACCACCTCATCTAAACGACATACATTTTCCTTAAAAATCCCACGCTTCTTTAATTCTTTAGAAATCTTTAACGCAAAAGGAATATCCAACTGCATTTTAGCTAGCTTATCTTCCTGTTTAAAAATATCCATTGGTGTTCCCTGCATCGCAATCTCACCATTTTCTAATACAATGACATTTTCAGATTGAGCAACCTCTTCCATATCATGTGTAATTGATAAAATAGTGATATTTTTTTCCTCATGTAACTTGCGAATCTGTGCATTAATACTTGCCTTACCTTGAGGATCTAACATGCTTGTCGATTCATCAAAAATTATAATATCAGGTTCAATTGCTAAGATGCCCGCAATCGCTACACGCTGTTTTTGTCCACCAGATAATTTAGTCGGCTCTGCACTTAAAAAATCCGTCATTCCAACACGACTTGCGACATCTTCAATAATCCCCTGCATCTTTTCTTGTTCTACACAATGATTTTCTAAACCAAAGGCAATATCATCTGCCACTGTAGAACCAATAAATTGATTATCTGGATTTTGGAATACTATTCCAACATGACTTCTCAATTCATATACACTTTCTTCATTTAGTTCTTGACCTAAAATTTGAATTTTTCCCTTTTTCGCTTCCAATAAACCAATGATTAGTTTTGCCATTGTACTCTTACCAGAACCATTATGTCCAATAATCGTTGTATAGCTTCCTTTTGGGATTGAAAAAGAAACATCTTTTAATATATCATTTTCCCCATCATAGGAAAAAGTTAAATGTGAAACTTCAATTGCTTCCATCACATATCCTCCACCATAAACGGAACTATTATACCATATTAAAATGGCTTGAGCACCCTCAAGCCACTATTTGTTAAAATGAAATCCTTTATATTTAGCACTCGTGTTTGTACATGCATTTACAAGTGTGTCTGACAAAATTTTTAAATCACTTTCATTTACACCCTCATGATAAACTACATCCACAAGTTTGTCTTCATCATCATACGAAGAAGTTAATCCATTTTCAGCAATTTCTGTTTGAAATTGTTTAGCCGCCTCCTTAGAATCAAAACTATATGTAAGTGTGACCGGAAGAATTTCTTCTACAGCATCTTTAAATCCCATAATATCCGATTCCATATTTTTTAATGGACTTACACTTGGTTGAATCTCTTTTTCAATAGGTTCATCAATATCTGGACATAAGAATTCATCTAGCTCTTCCAGTCTTTGTTTATCACGACGTACTTTACCAGCAACTGCACATGCACCAACTGTAATGGTTGCAGCACCTACTAAAAATTTAAAAAGATTCATAATTATTTCCTCCTTGTAATGGCAACTCCGTCTCCATAATCATAAAATGCTGTTTCATAATTGGAAAGTTCTGCCAAATACGTATGATAATCATGGATCTTACGAACCAATTGGCGGGTATTGCGATTGCGCGACAATTCAGGATGTTCTACAAGTCCATGAAAATTCATGTTATCTGATACAATTATACCATTCTCATTCAAATGGATACAGTATTTATCAAAAAAACGTCGATATTGTGCTTTAGCTGCATCAATAAAAATACAGTCAAACATACCATCTACATCTACTTCAAGAGCATCCCCTTCAATCAATGTGATTTGGTCAGATAATCCACTTTCCTCAATATTCTTTTTTGCCTGAACGATCATGTCAGGATTTCTTTCAATTGTGACAACTTTCATTCTAGAATCTAACTTAGCTACTTCAATAGATGTACGCGCAATTGCAGTTCCTAACTCCAAAAATGACAGGCATTGATTTTCTTTAAGTTTTTCTAACAAGAACTTTAACCCACCATCCATCATAATAGGCACTTGATGTTCTTTTGCGTATTGTTCTAAATCACTCATAAGTAAATTTTTCTCCTTCACTAATAATTAAACAGTTGGAGATAAACTCCT
>ERZ773187.2540-NODE-2540-length-11262-cov-5.655215_pt1 | contig 11262 bp, 8 predicted proteins | sample MGYA00511242_ERZ773187 | MGnify/ENA primary metagenome ERZ773187 (study PRJEB29015, sample SAMEA2737744) | human gut metagenome | biome: human gut; feature: human-associated habitat; material: faeces | place: China | collected 2012 ... | reverse complement strand
CGCCGCCAGTGGCGGAAACAGGGAGGAGCTGTTGGGGCCGCGGCCAGCAGGATGCGAGCGGCAGCGAAGCAGACGCTGGGAGCCGCAACCCGGGTTCCTTTAATAAAACTGGGCGGGGTAGGCCGCAGGACAAGTATAACACAGTTTCCAACAAAAAGATACATAAATAAATAGACTCCTGTCGGGCTATACTACTCCCAAAGAGATGAAAGGGAGCGTAACGCTTATGACACAGAGACAAAAAGCTCTTCTGAGCTGTGCCGTGGCGGCGGCACTGCTGCTGTCCGGCTGCCGCAAAGGCAACAGCAATTCCGGCAGCATGAGCAGTTCGAACGCCATGTCCGGCTCGTCCGGCAGCGCCAGCACCACCCAGACCGGCGACTGGAAGACCGGCCTCGGCATCCTGACCGAGGCTTCCGATGAGGCCCGTACCGGCACCATCCATACCATCGCTGCCGCCGTCCTGCTGGACGGAGACGGCAAGCTGGCCGACGTGATGCTGGATGAGCTGGAAGTGGAAGTTACCGCCGACGGCAAAGGCGTCGTCACCATGCCCACCGACTACCGCACCAAGCGCCAGAAAGGGGACGACTACCCGCTGGCAGCGGCATCTTCGCTGAAAAAGGGCTGGGCCGAGCAGGCCGATGACTTCGCTGACTACCTCACCGGCATGACGCCCGAGCAGGCATCCATGCTGGAAACGGATAAGGACGGCAAAGCTGTGGACGCCGACCTGCTGTCCGGCTGCACCATCCGGGTGGATAAGTACCGCGACGCCGTGGCGAAAGCCTGCACGAATGCGTCCGCCCTCGGCGCGGCGAAGGGCGACCGGGTGAGCCTCGGCGTGGAGGCGGAGAATGCCTCTTCGGACATCACCGCCACCGACGACAAGGATGTGAACGCAGAAGTTGACCTTACCGTCGTGGCCCTGACGCTGGATGCCGATGGCCGTGTGACCAGCGCCATCGGCGACATGGCAGAGCCTGCGCTGACCATCGCGGCAGACGGCGGCGTCACCGCTCCGGACACCGTCCGCTCCAAGCTTGAGCTGGGCGACAGCTACGGGATGCGGAACGCATCCAGCCTCGGCAAGGAGTGGTACGAGCACAGCGAGGGCTATTGCAGCTACCTCAAGGGCAAGACTGAGAAAGAGGTGGCGGACATCCCCGCCGACGGCTCGGACGCCGACCTCGCGGCCCTCTGCACCATCTCCATCGACGCCCTGCAAAAGGCCGCAGGGGATGCGTTTGAGAATGCGTCATTATAAATTGAACGGAAAGTCTGACCGTCACCGTGAGGTGGCGGTTTTCTTTTTGTCCTTTGTACAAATACACCGAAAACCCTATCGGAAAGGGGCGGTCTGCGGGCAAAACGCGAAAAAATCGGTTTTCCTCTTGCCAAACGGGGCAAAACGCGCTATTCTATAGTCACAGTTTAACAATTTAGCATGGTAAAGCGGTAAAACGAAGCGCCGCTTTTGCTGGATATGAGGGAGGAAACCATATTATGAAACGTCTGGTATCTGCTTTTCTGGCCGGTGCGATGGCACTGAGCCTTGCCGCCTGCGGCGGTTCTGCATCCACTTCTACGGCTGCTTCTTCTGCCGCCGCCTCTGCCGCCCCGGCAAGCTCCGCGGCCGCTGACAGCGACCTGGCTTATATCCAGTCCAACGGCAAGATGGTCATCGGCTACACCGTCTATGAGCCGATGAACTACACCGACGCAGACGGCAACTTCACCGGTTTCGATACTGAACTGGCCACCGCCGTCTGCGAGAAGCTGGGTGTTGAGCCGGAGTTCGTGGAGATCAACTGGGACACCAAGGAGACCGAGCTGGCTGCAAAGAGCATCGACTGCATCTGGAACGGCCTGACCCTCACCGATGACCGGGAGGAGAACATGGCCTGCACCAAGCCCTACGTCAAGAACGCCCAGGTCGTGGTGGTGAAGGACGGCACCGACTACACCTCCACCGCCGACCTCATCGGCAAGACCGTGGTGGCCGAGGCCGGCTCTGCCGGTGAGACCACCATCACCGAGAACGCCGACCTGTCTCAGGCTGATTTCATCTCCAAGGCTGTTCAGACCGACTGCCTGATGGAAGTCGCCGCCGGCACCGCTGACGCCGCCATCCTCGACCTGACTCTGGCCTCTGCCATGATCGGCGAGGGGACCGACTACGCAAACCTCAAGATGGTGGATGAGCTGAACGTCGAGGAGTACGGCGTGGCCTTCCGCAAGGGCAGCGACGTGGCCGAGGCTGTGGACAACGCTTTCGACGAGTTGAAGGCTGATGGCACCATGCAGACTCTGGCTGACAAGTACGGCCTGACTCTGGCTGAGTAACTTACATTATAAACGGATAGGTGTAGTGATTCTGTGACTGTGATTTTGGAGCGTCTGACCGGCGCATTCGCGCTCAACTGTGAGCTGTTCTTTCTGACCTTGCTGTTTTCGCTGCCGCTGGGCCTTGTGGTGGCCTTTGGCTCCATGAGCCGGTGCGCACCGCTGCGGGGCGTCGTCAAGACCTTCGTGTGGGTCATCCGCGGTACGCCGCTGATGCTCCAGATCATCGTCATCTACCTTGGCCCCGGCCTGCTGGGTATGACCAACCCCTGGCCCTCCGGCTCTTCGGGCCGTCTGGTGGCGGCGGTGGTGGCTTTCGCCATCAACTACGCCTGCTACTTCTCTGAGATTTACCGCGGCGGCATCGAGGCTGTGCCGAAAGGCCAGACCGAGGCCGGTCAGGTGCTTGGCATGACCAAGAGCCAGATCTTTTTCAAGGTCACGCTCCTGCAGGTCGTCAAGCGCATCCTGCCCCCGATGGGCAATGAGGTCATCACGCTGGTGAAGGATACCTCGCTGGCGAACGTCATCGCCAACAAGGAGATCATCATGATGGCGAAGGAGTACAGCGCCAAGGGCCTTATCTGGCCGCTGTTCTCCACCGCGATCTTCTTCCTCGTCTTTGTCGGCGCACTCACCCTGCTGCTGGACTGGGCCGAGAAAAAGATGGACTATTTCCGCTGCTAAGGAGGATATGAACTATGGCATTACTCGAAGCCTCTGGCATCGGGAAGAATTTCGGCGAGACGAAAGTTCTCAAGGACATCTCGCTCACACTGGAACAGGGCGAGGCGCTGGCGATCATCGGCTCGTCCGGCTCGGGCAAGACGACGCTGCTGCGCTGCCTGAACTTCCTTGAGCGTCCCGACACCGGCGTCATCCGGGTGAACGGCGAGACCATGTGGGACGCCGCCGACCCCGCCACCCAGCGGGAGAGCGAGGTGCGGAAAAAGCGCCTCCACTTCGGCCTCGTGTTCCAGAACTTCAACCTCTTCCCCCAGTACACCGCGCTGGAAAACGTGATGCTGGCGGGGGAGCTTCTGGCGAAGGAGCAGCCCGGCTACAAGGCCAACAAAAAGGCCATCCACGCCCAGCTGGAAGCACAGGCCCGTGACCTGCTGGCCCAGATGGGCCTGTCGGAGCGGGCAGGCCACTACCCCCACCAGCTCTCCGGCGGTCAGCAGCAGCGGGTGGCCATCGCCCGCGCCCTGGCGCTCCACCCGGACATCCTCTGCTTCGATGAGCCCACCAGCGCCCTCGACCCGGAGCTGACCGGCGAAGTCCTCCGCGTCCTGCGGGACCTCGCCGACCGCAAGACCACCATGATCATCGTCACCCATGAGATGCACTTCGCCCGGGACGTGGCCGACCGCATCCTGTTCATGGACGGCGGCGTCGTGGTGGAGGAAGGCCCGGCCCGCCAGCTCATCGACCACCCCCAGGAGGAGCGCACCAAGCAGTTTTTGGCGCACTACTCTGAATAAGACAGACTATGGCCCTCCCCGCTCGGGAGGGCTTTTTTGCGCCATTCACGCCGAAAACACCACGATTCGCGCAGTTTTTATTTACATTCTCCGGATTTTTTGGTAAGCTTGTATCGAAAAAGGCTGATTTTTCAAAAGACGAACAGACCAAAGGAGGACAGACTATGAGACTGAAAAGCGCACTCCGGCGGGGCGTGGCCGCCGCCGTCATCGCGGGCATCGTGGTGAGTTCCGGCATCCCGGCCTATGCGGCCCGGTGGGACATCGCCAACGGCGACATCACCGTGAAAGCGGGCGACGCCGAAGGAAAGAACAAGGTCTCACAGGGCGAGACCATCGACAAGGACGACACCAACACCGTCATCACCGGCGAGTCAGATAAGAACACCGTCACCATCGACACCTCCAAGGGCGACGTGGACGTCACCTTCGACGACCTGAAGATCGACGTCAGCGGCAAGGCCGAGGGGGACGTCAGCGGTGACGGCCCAGTCGATGCGGGCAAAGCCGCCGTCACCGTGCAGGGCGACCACGATGTGACCATCGAACTGGACGGCGACAACGAGCTGAAGAGCGGCAGCTATCATGCGGGTCTTGAGAAGAACGAACACGAGTCGAAAGGCACTCTGACCATCAAGGACGACAACGATACCAAAGGCGCGCTGACCGCTGAGGGCGGCTTCGGCGGCGCAGGCATCGGCGGAGGCATCGAGAGCACCGGTAGCAACATCACCATCCGGGGCGGCACCATCGAGGCTGTGGGCGGGAGCAACGCGGCAGGCATCGGCGACGGAGCAGGCCACGCGTCGGACGACACCGACGACCCGAACCCGGGAGACCTCTACATCTGCGGCGACGCCGAGGTGACGGCCAAGGCGGGAAGCCAGATGACGGACGCCAAGGCCCCGGCCATCGGCGGCAGCTACGGCGAAGTACCCACGGAGAACCTTTCTGACGATGAACATAAGGTGACGGGAGGACGGCTGACCCGTCTGAACGCGGACGGCACCGTGATGGAGGGGATGGGCTACGACTACACCTCCACCCCCAAGCCCCAGCCGGACGACGACGAGGACGACGATGATGATGACGTCCCGCCCCCGGTGCAGGAGAACGCTCCCGAACCCCTGCCCGGCGGCATGGTGGTGGGCGGCTTCTTTTCCAGCCGGGTCACCATCCAGCGGTTGGATTCTGCTTTGGCCATTATTGAGAGCACCGACCCCATGGTCGGCAGCGTAAAGGCCGGCGACGCCGGAGAGGTCCTCACCCCGGGGGGTGTGGTGCTTATTGAGAGCGCCGCTCCCCGCTCCACCGTCACCACCGACATCTCCAGTCTCCGGGAGGACGGCGTGGAGGACATCTTCTTCCGCTATGAGGACACCATGACCCACTACAGCGTGGACAAGATGGCCGACGCGGCGGGCGAGGACGCTGACGTGGAGCTGAAGCAGAACAGGGAGAACATCAGCCTCCGGCTGGACGGCGAAACGCGGGACGACCTGTCGGAGCGCTATCTGGAGTGGGTGCCGGTGCAGACGCCAGAGCCGCAGGAGCGGCTGATATTGACCCACGAAGGGGTAGAGCAAAAAACGAGTGAAGAGCTCAGACGTGAACGCGACGAATTACGGAAACAAGAGCTGGATATGATGGACTTCCAACTCGCGAAAAAAAGGGACGACCTCCCGAGTTTGGATTGGTGGCTCGAGCCTGCGAGAGAGGAAACGCCGGGAATCGGGCATGACGAGTCCCTGAAACAAGAGCTGGATATGATGGACTTCCAACTCGCGAAAAAAAGGGACGATCTCCCGAGTTTGGATTGGTGGCTCGAGCCTGCGAGAACGGAAACGCCGAGAATCGGGCTTGAGGAGTCCCTGAAACAGCTGGCTTCCCGATTTGAGGCCATCGCTCCCGAGGAGGATAAGCCACGGCTTTTCCTGCTGGAAACCACCGTCCCGGATGGCACAAAGTATACCAATCTGTTGGAGAGTGACCTGCGGAGCTATACCGACCTTGGTGACGACTGGGACGACCTGCCGGATACCCAGGGTGAGATAAAGATCTGGCTGCCGGAGGACTTGGAGCATCTCATAAGCCCCTCAAAGGAGAGCCTGAGCCGCATCGACGGCATTGCATGATACACAAAACGAAAGGAGATGTACTATGAGACTGAAGAGCGCACTCCGGCGGGGCGTGGCCGCCGCCGTCATCGCGGGCATCGTGGTGAGTTCCGGCATCCCGGCCTATGCGAAAACATGGAACATCGCCGACGGCGACATTACGGTCAAAGGTGCGAGCGATGAAAGCGGAAACTATAACAATGTCAAGCAGGGTGAAAAGGATTTCGAGAAGGATGAGGGGGAGACCGTCATCACCGGCGAGTCGGATAAGAACACCGTCACCATCGACACCTCCGAGGGCAACGTGGACGTCACCTTCGACGACCTGAAAATTGACGTCAGCGGCAAGGCCGAGGGGGATGGCAGCGGCAAGACCGAGGGGGACGTCAGCGACGAGACCGAGGGGGATGGCAGCGATGACAGCCCAGTCGATGCGGGCAAAGCTGCTGTTCGGGTCGAGGGCGGCGGCGATGCCGCCATCGAGCTGGACGGCGCCAACGAGCTGAAGAGCGGCAGCAGCAATGCGGGTCTTGAGAAGAACGGCAATGAGTCCTCCGGCAAGCTGACCATCAAGGACGACAACGACACCAAAGGCTCCCTCACCGCCAAGGGCGGCGAAGGCGGCGGCGCAGGCATCGGCGGCGGCTACGAAAGCGGTGCCGGAAACATCGAGATCACCGGCGGCACGGTAGAAGCCGTGGGCGGCGAGGGTGCTGCCGGTATCGGCGGCGGTGTGTACGGCCCGGGCCGCGACATCGAGATTTCCGGCGGCAAGGTGTCGGCCACGGGCGGCAGCTACAGCGGCCTTGAAGAAGACCCCCGCCCCGGCGCGGCAGGCATTGGCGACGGCGCGGGTGCGTGGTCTGAGATAGCCCCGGATGCGCCGCCCAGCAATCCCAATCACATCTATATCTCCGGCGACGCCGAGGTGGAGGCCAAGGCAGGCGCAAGCACCGGCGGCAAAACTGCGGCCATCGGCGGCGGCATAGTCGGCGAGATCCCCAATGACGCCCTCTCTAACGACGACCACAAGGTGACGGGCGGCAGTCTGACCCGCTACGACCCCGACGGGAAGAAGATGGAGGACTACAGCTACGACCGGCGGACGCCCTCCCAACCGGAGCAGCCGGACAAGCCGGAACAGCCGGACAAGCCAGAGCAGCCGGACAAGCCGGAACAGCCAGACAAGCCAGAGCAGCCGGACAAGCCGGAACAGCCCGATGATACCGAGAACGACGAGGACGACGACGAGGACGACGACGAGGACGACGCTCCAAGCGTGCAGACCGGCGAGGTGCCGGACCGTGTGAAGCAGATGTACGAGACCGTCGGCGTGATCACCCATCTGGATGGCACACAGGAGCTTGGTAATGTGGCCACGGCGGAGTATGACCCGGTCAACAAGGTCCTGAGCTTCGATGCCCACAGCACACTCTTTCGGATGACAGGCGACTCGCTGCGGGAGCTTGCAAAGGAAGTCCATGAGCTTCGCATCCGGTTCCTTGATGGGGAAGGGCGGGAAATGGAGGCCGTCATTCCGCTGGCCCGGATCAAAGATCTGGTCGGCGTGAATGGTGCATTCGAACTCGAGTTGTCCCATGAGGGGCGTTATCAATTCCATGTTGTCGGGCAGACGGGATATGATAGAAAAACATTCTCGGATGAGACCGCCCTGCGCCGAAACGGCAAGGAACTGGTCCTCGTGTACCGCGTTGGCGATGAGGAGCAGAAAGCGCAGGAGACTGCCCGGGTGGAAGAGGCGATCGCCCGCCGCAAGCAGGAGAAAGAGCAATGGGGAACGGTCCTCTCCGGTCGAGAAAGCAGCTCCCTGAGCGGACTGCCCGAGCTGACTCAGCCGGGAACGGGTACCGTCGGCGGCGTGACCGACTTCAGCGCAGCCCCGAAGGATCCCACCATCATCGACATGGGCTCCATCGCGGTCCGTCCGTCCGAGCAGCCCGCCTCCAACCCGACGGTGTGGAAGACATTTACCGGTAACATCGTGAAGCTCGTGGGCGGGAAGCAGGACAGCAAGAAGGACGACCCGGCCCCCTCCGTCGGTGGCCTCAGCGGGCCGACGACTCTCTCGCCGGACAGCCTCACCACGGTCCAGCAGCCGGAAATAAGCACCCAGCAGCCGGAGACAAGCACCCAGCAGCCGGAAACAGGCGGATGGGTAACGGACAGTCAGGGTGACTGGGTGTGGAAGCCGGGCAAGGATGACAGTCAGCCGCCGGATTTGAGAGGAGATTGGGAGACGAGAAAATGGATAAGGGACAGTCAGCCGCCGGATTTGAGAGGAGATTGGGAGACAAGAAAATGGGTAAGGGTCAGTCAGTCGCCGGATCTTGCTTGGTGGAATTCCTTTTATGACTCCATACGGAAGTACGATTATGAAGGCTGAGAGGGAGTGCAGCAGGAGGGCCCTGCCGCTCCCCTGCGCACAATCACCAAAAACCACCGATAGAAAATAGCAATGTTGTACGAAGAAATCTGAGAAAAACCCCTTGCAAAATCACGATGAGCTGAGTATAATACCACTCATGAAACGCAAAACGTCCTGCCCCTCGTCCGGCAGGGCGTTTTTGTCGGTAAAAATCCGGCAAAGAAATGTTAAGTGACCGCCCGGGGAGGGGCTTTGTATGACAAAAGACATGACACAGGGCAGCCCGCTCAAGCTCATCCTTGCCTTTGCGGTGCCGCTGATGCTGGGTAGTCTGTTCCAGCAGTTCTACAATCTGGCCGATACCATCATCGTGGGCCGTTTCGTGGGCGTGGATGCGCTGGCGGCGGTGGGCAGCGTGGGCGGTCTGAACTATCTGGTGCTGGGCTTCGTCAACGGCATCGCCTGCGGCTTCTCCATCCCCATCTCGTGGACCTTCGGCGCGAAGGACTACAGAGAGATGCGGCGCTACACCGCCAATACCGTCTGGCTGAGCCTCTTTTTCGCCGTCGTGCTCACGGTGGTGACGGTGGCCCTGACCCGGGCGGTGCTGGTCTGGACCAACACCCCCGACAACATCATCGACATCGCGGACATCTACATCCGCACCATCTTCTGGGGCATCCCCTTCACCCTGCTGTACAACGTCACCAGCGCCCTCATGCGCGCGCTGGGCGACAGCAAGCGGCCTCTCTATTTCCTGCTGGTGGCCAGCGTGCTGAACATCGGCCTCGACCTGCTCTGTATCCTCATCTTCCGGATGGGGGCGTTCGGTGCGGCCTTCGCCACCGTGTTCAGTCAGGCGGTGGCGGGCATCGGCAGTCTCATCTACATCGGCCACCACTACCCGGAGCTGAAATGGAGCAGGGAAGAGGGCCGTCTGAGCGCCAGCCACTGCCTCAAGCTCTGCAATATGGGCATCCCCATGGGCCTGCAGTGCAGCATCACTGCCATCGGCAGCGTCGTGCTGCAGGGCGCGGTGAACGGTCTGGGCAGCAGCATCGTGGCCGCGCAGACCGCAGGCAGCAAGGCCGCCCAGTTCCTCAGCGTGCCGCTGGAGAGCATCGGCACCGCCATGACCACCTACGCCAGCCAGAACATGGGCGCTCACGACCTCAAGCGTGTGGACCGGGGCGTCAATACCGCGCTGGGCATTGGCTGCGTCTACAGCGTGGCATCCTTCCTCATCCTGCGTGTGCTGGATGTGCCGCTTATCAGCCTCTTCCTCGAGAGCAGCGAGGTGGAGATCATGGCGAATGCCCGCAGCTTCATCTTCTGGAACAGCGTGTTCTACATCCCGCTGGCCGTCCTCATCATCTACCGCTACACCATCCAGGGCCTGGGCTATTCCGGCCTTGCCATGTTCGCGGGCGTGGCCGAGATGGTCGCCCGTGCCATGGTGGGCTTCTGGTTCGTGCCGCTCTGGGGCTACTTTGCGGCCTGCATTGCCAACCCTGTGGCATGGTTCTTCGCCTGCTTCTTCCTCATCCCGGCGTACTTTGCAGTGCGCAAGCGGCTGACGAAAGAGCTTGCCGCAGCGCGGATGGAGGACTGAGGGGAACTTCGCTCAAGCCTCTCCCTTTGGGAGAGGTGGCATTGCGAAGCAATGACGGAGAGGGCAAGCCCGGCAAGAAAGAGCCGCAGGCGCAGCGATAGGCAGGCTCTTTGTCAGAGCGATACTATCGCAGCGCCTGTGATTCTCGGTCAGCAGCCTTGCCCTCTCAGTCGGGCTTGCGCCCGCCAGCTCCCCCAAAGGGGGAGCCTTTAACGGAGAGGCCTCCGTGAATTTGTGGAAAATGCACGATTGAAAAGAAAGGAATTTGTAAATGTGATAAAAATGAGAAGAAGATATTGACAAAAACGATGGGTGGGGTATAATGATAGCACAGGCCGACAGCCGGAAATGGATGGCCTGCCTGTATAATTCATTTTTATTTATGGAGGCAAAAATCATGAAAATGGCAAAGAAACTGCTGGCCGTCGTCCTCACTGGTGTTATGGCACTGTCCATGCTGACTGGCTGCGCTCTGAGCGACAAGGTCAAGGCTAAGGCAATCGAGGATGCACTGAACTCTTCCTCTGTGCAGGTTGCCACCACCTACAACCACAAGAAGGATCTGGACTCCAAGGCCGAGGCTGCTTGGAAGAACACCGATGTTCTCAACAAGACCTACACTGCTGACTCCAACGCATTTGTCGGCACCGACAAGCTGAGCACCTCTCAGGGCTACTCCTACTTCATCGCCAAGATGACCATGAAGAGCTCTGACGCCAAGAAGGCTGTTGAGTGGACCGCCATCGCTAAGAAAGTGGACACCGCCGCTGTCGCAGGCATGCAGAACAGCACCTCTGGTGAGTACAAGCTGGACGGCGCCAAGACCGGTACCCAGACCAAGAACAAGGTCAACTTCGGTGTTGCTTTTGTTGACAATGGCAAGAGCGGCGATGAGAAGGTCGAGTACGTCGTTATCGTCGTCAAGAGCACCAAGAACGCCTAATCACCCCTGTTTCTTCAAATCATTACAGACCCGGTCTGTGATACACATTGAGAAATGACTCCAAGGCCCGGAGCGGGAACGCTCCGGGCCTTGGTTTTTTTGGAGACGGGGCGGGGCGGAGCGGGGGAGTCGGCCTTTACAATCTCCGCAAAACATGGTAAAGTAAAGGTACTCTGCTTTCAACAGGAAAAGCAGGCCCGGCTGCGGGGAAAGCCGCCGGGACAACGACTCAACACGACACGGCAAACCAGCCGCGGACGGAAAGGATGTACTTACAATGGAACAGAGCGAAAAGACCCTTGACATGATCGTCAATCTCTGCAAGAACCGTGGTTATGTGTTCCCCGGTTCCGAGATCTACGGCGGTCTGGCCA
>ERZ773187.2532-NODE-2532-length-11293-cov-29.092098_pt1 | contig 11293 bp, 10 predicted proteins | sample MGYA00511242_ERZ773187 | MGnify/ENA primary metagenome ERZ773187 (study PRJEB29015, sample SAMEA2737744) | human gut metagenome | biome: human gut; feature: human-associated habitat; material: faeces | place: China | collected 2012 ... | reverse complement strand
TGCTCTGTATAAAAATCCAAGAATGAAATCAGACAACGATTTAATCAGTGTTTCCCTAGAAGCAATCAGTGATTGAAACAGCGCAATTAGCAAGCTGACCGTTCTGCAGGAGAGATCTCTCGGCAACGCTTTCGATGACGACGACGCGAAGTGCTATCAAAATTCTGCGGCGCTTCATTATTTTTTGCACCGCACCACCATTTCGCATTTCGCATTTCTCATTTCTAATTTCTCATTCAAGCGAGGCTTTCAAACGGAATCAAAGGGCGACCCGCCCCGCGGGCTAACTCTGAACCTTGAACCCATCAACCTGCACCCTAAATCATTTGACACCCGAGCAGTCTTCGCCGTACAATAGACATACTATAAAGGAGGAATAGCATGTCTGTTGTCAGCCGTTGGCTGCTTTTTTTAGTGGCTTTATGGATCCAATCTGCCGGCATCGTGCTGGTGGTGAAAAGCTTTCTCGGGACTTCTCCGATCTCCAGTCTGCCCTATGTCATGAGTGAGACTTTTCCCTTCACGTTCGGGGAGACAACCTTTGCGGTCAATATGGTCTTCCTTCTGGGACAGATGCTGATATTGAAAAAGAAATTCCCGAAGGTGCAGCTGCTGCAGGCGCCCATGACGATGATTTTTGCGGCCTTCATCGACCTCTGCATGCAGGCTTTCGGAAACATCACGCCGGACGCTTACTGGCAAAAGCTCATCACTCTCTTACTCGGTGCGTCTATGGTTTCTCTGGGGGTGGCACTTCAGGGCATCGCGGACGTCCTGAAGCTTCCGGGGGAGGGGCTGGTCTATACCGTTTCAGACACCTATCACCTGGACTTCGGCAAGGTCAAGATCGCAAACGATGGGATCCTCGTGACGCTCGCCATCTGTCTCTCCTATGTGGAAATCGGGAGCATCGAGGGCGTCCGTGAAGGCACGCTGATTTCCGTCTTCATCACCGGCATCATCGCCCGCTTCTTCCTCCGCCACCTGAGTGGCTGGGAAGAGGGGAGACGTGTGCTGAGGATCAGTTAGAAGGGAAATTTTCAGGTCAGCAAGGTGTGGTGCACTATTTCATCGTTAAATAAAAAGAGATTCCGAAAAATCGGAATCTCTTTTTGCTTGCGGGAAACTATTTCAATTCGACAGCAGAAGAAATCTTCGTCTCCTTCTCCGCTTCTTCATCCTTGCCCACACAGTAGGAGGCGAAGAGGGAGCCGGACACATTGTGCCAGACGGAGAAGATCGCGCCCGCGATGCCGCCGGCCGCTGTGAAGTACATGAGAGCCAGCGTGGAAGCCAGACCGGAATTCTGCATGCCGACCTCGATGGTCATAGCGCGGGTCTGCGCCTTATTGAGACCGAAGCGGTGGGCGCAGACATGGCCGAGCAGCATGCCGCAGAGGTTATGCAGGATGACGACGGCGAGGATCACAAGGCCGTTGTCAAGGATGGTGCGACCGGAGAGGGAGACCACGCAGCCGACCGTGATGATGACGACCAGCGCTGAGAACATCGGCATGATCATATTCACCTTCTTCACCTGACGTGGGAAGAAATAGTTGATGCCGACACCGATGATGAGCGGCAGGAGCACCATCTTCACGATGGACATCATCATGGACATGAAATCGATATCGACCCAGGCACCGGCAATGAGCCACACCAGGAATGGTGTGACAAATGGCGCAAGGATGGTATTCACCATCGTCATGGATACAGAAAGAGCGACGTCGGCTTTGGCGATGTAGGAAATGACATTCGAAGCCGTGCCGCCGGGGCAGCAGCCGACCAGGACGACGCCGATCGCGATTTCCGGCGGAAGGGCGAAGAGATGAATCAGTGCGAAAGCAGCGGCCGGCATGATGATGAACTGCAGCACCGTGCCGATCGCCACATTCTTCGGCTGCTTGAATACATTCTTGAAATCACCGGGGGTGAGGCTCATGCCCATGCCGAACATGATGATACCGAGCAGCGTCGGGATCTTCGGAGCGAATGGCTTCATCACTTCCGGCCAAAAAATACTGAAAATGCCGATCAGCACGACGCCGATGGACATGTATTTCGTGCAAAAACGAACGATGAGAGAAAGCATAGAGTAGCTCCTTTGAGTAGAGTACAGCTGTTCAACTGTTTTGGAGTTGGCTTAGGGTTCAAGGTTCAAGGTTCAAGGTTCAAGGTTCAGGGTTCAGGGGTTGCCCTTGTGGCGTGTCGCCTTTTGATTGCGTGCGAAAGCGGGGGAGCGGGTTCAACAGGTTCAGAGGGTTCAACGGGGTGGGGCGGCGCATAAAAATCAGAAGCGCCGCGGAGTATTGAAATAAGCGTAAAGAGCGTCCCCCCTTGAAGAAGGGGGTGCCCGAAGGGCAGGGGATAGACTGCCTCGAAGAGGCAGAATTCTGCAGAATGGTAAGCAAACATATGGGATAACAGGTAAAAGACCTAGGGAAACACTGATTAAATCTGACAACGATTTAATCAGTGTTTCCCTAGCGCAGATGGGATGGTCACGCTACGATGAATTGTGCCTCTTCGAGGCACTCTATCCTGCGCCTTTGGCGCGGCCCTTCTTCAAGGGCCTGCTCAGATGGGCTCAGATGGGGAAAACCTCAAACCCAAAAGCGAATTATCCCAGGATCACATTATCAATGAGTCTTGTCTTGCCGAAACGGACAGCGAGAGCGAGAAGGACCTGACCTTCGATCATTTCTCCGACCTCCGGAAGACCCGGCATGCCATACATTTCAACATAGTCGATATCGCTCATCGGTTCGGCTTCGATCTCCTTCGTCACCTGATCGATCAGCTTCTGCTTATTCCTTTCGCCGGCTTCGAAGGCTTCCTTTGCATGGGAAAGGCTTCTCGAGAGGACAAGAGCCGCGGTGCGCTCTTCCTTGGAAAGATAGACATTTCTGGAAGACTTCGCAAGGCCGTCTGCTTCACGGACGATCGGCATCAGGCGGAGCTCCACATTCATGAAGAGGTCTTCCACCATGCGCTGAAGCACCTGCGTCTGCTGAGCATCCTTCAGGCCATAGTAAGCACGGTCGCATTCCGTCAGATTGAAGAATTTCGTGCAGACAGTCGCTACGCCGCGGAAATGGATCGGGCGTGTGCGTCCGCAGAGGACCTTCGTGATCGGGCCGGTGACTTCCACCCACGTCATATCCTTATGCGGATACATTTCAGCGGGAGACGGAGCGAAGAGAAGATCTGCGCCGGCGGCTTCTGCGACCTTCGCATCGGCTTCGAGCGTTCTCGGATATGCTTCGTAGTCTTCGTTCGGTCCGAACTGGGTCGGATTCACAAAGACAGAAGTGATGACAAAATCATTTTCCTTGTGAGCGGCCTGAATCAGGGATGCATGTCCTTCATGAAGTGCTCCCATAGTGGTCACAAGACCGATGGATCTCCCATCCTTCTTGCACTGGTGGACGTACTCTTTCAGCTCTTTGATGGTGTGGATGACTTTCATAGTAGATTCCTTCCCGGAAGCAGGGCTTCCCGTCAAATGCTTGGGTGAGTGCGGATCTTTCCATCAAAAAAACCGCACCCTAAATGAATGCGGTTTCAGAAACCAGCCCTTGCCAGCAATACCAGCTTGGCAGGAAGGCAAATTAAAAATACATCCCAGAGGGATGCATTCTGATTTGAAATCTCTGCATTCGTCTCGGTTATAAAAAATCCAAGCGATATTAAAGTTTGACAGACGGTGAGATCATAGAGCGCCCGATGGCCTTTCCTCGATACAGTTCAGCTGATACTGCTCGAATGGCCGAGGATTCATGCTGCCGTCCTGATTTCTTTCAGACTCCCTTTGGGATATCCATAGAGCATGGACGGATCTCACAGGGGAAGCATTGATCCCATCAGACTCTGCGACTTGACCAGCGTCTCCCTTGTTCTGTCAGAGAAAGAATACTCTATCAGGGTGGGATTGTCAAGAGGAAAGGGGAATGGTCCGATGGAGCGATCTTGCGCGCGCAAAGTCGTAGGCTTGGCTGGAAATGATAGAATGCTGACGTTATTTATCGAAAATATTAGAGATAATAAAGCATATATTTCTATACATAACGCATAAATTAAGAAAAATGCTTGAAAAATGAGCGCTAATCATGTAACATTAAAATCATCATTATGATCATTTTCAAAATGATGAGCTTGCGGTTAGCCGGTTCAAAGCGTATTCTATCTCTTCCGCCGTCGAAACACGGACAGACGGGTGGGGGCGAGGAATAAATGTCTGTTTCTTTGGAGTCTTGAGAAAGGAGGGAGAGATGAAGAAATTATTTTTAGCCTGTCTGTTTTTGCTCGGGTTTTGTTTCCTGCCGTTTGCACACGCATCGGCGGCGACACAGTCATCGGATACGATGATATTGGAATGGCGAGCAGAGAAGGCGTGGATCGACAAGGGCGACCTCTGCCTGCGTGGGACATTCACGAATAAGAGAAAGGATCTCAGTATCACGAAGATCAATCAGTTCGTGACCGAGATCACCTTCACGCGCGCGGATGGCAGCAAGTATCAGTACGTCGCCATGCCGACCAAAATGCCGCTGGTCAAGATTTCAGCCGGTGGCACTAGAACCGTGACTTTCAATCTGGGGCATTTTGAAGATACTTGGAAGGATTGGGTCGCGACTGAGGATTATACATTCACCTACATTACAGGAAAACGCTGGTAAGCAGCGAGAGGGAAATTGATGATGAAAAGAAAAGCATTACTTACCTTAATGGCAGCATCGATGTTGACAATCGGGGGGGGTACTCTGATTCATGCTGCATTCGATGAAAATTTAAATATGTATACGCTCGATGCCGTTGTCGTCGAGGCAGATAAGACGAAGAATAAATTCGGCGATACCATTACCGAGCAGTCGTACTATCGTACCGGCGGTGATGTGAAGGTCATCACGAGAGAAGAAATCGAAAAGCGTCACTATACAGATATGACGGATGCCATTAAACGTATTCCAGGGGTTACTTTTGTCAATCCTGGATATCGTGGTGGTGAATATGGCTATGCTTCATTTAACAACAGTATGGCGATTAACGGGGATTCCCGCGTGGTTGTTTTGGTTGATGGACGTCGCGTAGACAATAGTACAAGCGAACAGTTTGGTGCTAGCAATGCAGGTGGTACTAAGGCGTTGGTCGATTTGAACCAGGTTACTAATATTGATAATGTTGAAAAAATTGAAGTCATTAAAGGACCGGGAGCCTCTGCATACGGGGCAGATGCAACTGGCGGCGTTATCAATATTATTACTAGAAAAGGCGGAGTGAAAGACACGGGGACGATAGATCTTTCTACTGGTTCTTGGGATAAGCATGTGTATAATCTGACTTATTCAGGATCCGCAGGAGAAGATCACTCGTGGAAGTATTTTATCGCTGCCAACAGACAGATGTCAGGTGATACCAAATATCATGATGGTGTTACCGATAAAGATTATACGTATAGAGGCACGAAGTACAAGGAAGATGGGGTTAGTTTCCGAGTTGACAAGGAATTTGATGCTAATCATAATTTAAGAATTTGGTATAACCACAAGGATGGAAAAGATGGTTATCCAATCGTTGCGCCAGATTATACACGCTGGAGCCAGCAGGATTGGGTAGATATTATAACTAGGTACAACAATGGAATAAAGCCAATCAATAATCCTGGATATAGAAATTTGTTTGTTTTGGATGCATTAAGCGGTTCGTTTAATTCATATAATAACAACGATTTAGATGTGACATATACATTTAACAAAGATAATGGCATGGAAAGTTTTGTCAGGGTATATAATCAGACCCATCACTATTGGGGGCGAGATATTTATCCTACATGGTATTCTAATACGAAGTATCCGGAAACAAACGGTTTTGTTCCATTCCCAGGAGCACCTGGCTTTGATGAGTTTATAAAGAATTATGATTTTAGTGCTAAAACAAAAATCTATCAGAGTGATTATACAGAAAAGACACGCGGCATTACATTACAATATGGTAAGTCCATTGGAAAGAATGATGTACTTGGCTCCGTGAATTATGATATTTCCAAGTTGGACGGTGAATCCTATGGAGATGAAACGCATACAAAGAAAAGAAGTGTAAGAGCTTTTCTTCAAGATAAAATCCATATTACGGAGAAATGGGATTTAACCCCATCCGTCAGATATTTGCGTTACAAGACCGCAGCAAATAGCTATAGTGATTATAATGGCGTTAAGTATTCCGGTTCTGAATCTGTTATCACTCCAGCCATTAACACAGAGTACGCTTTCAATGATTCCATGAGTGCATATGCTGGTTGGACTAAGGTATATCGTCCGGTTAAGTCATATGATTTGACTTTTAAAACCCCAAATGGCGAACATTTGGATGATGAAAAAGGGAATGTATACACAATTGGTCTTCGCAAGGAATTCGGGGATTCTACGACTTTGGCAGTACATTATGATTGGACTGACATGAGTAATGCAGTTGCTAAATACTCTGTTTGGAGTGAAAAAGAACAAAAATGGACCGGCAAGGCCGTTAATGCGAAAGAGACGAAGAAATCCTTTAATGTTACATTAGATCATCAGATTGATTCACATTGGTCTGTTGGGATGGCATATACTCATATGAAGGACCGTTGGGAAGCGCAGAAAGGAATGAATAATGATCCAGAAATTTCTACAGATAAGGCCTTTAACGTAAATACTTTGATTAACGTACTTCGACCACAGAATCATTACACAGCAAATTTGACTTATGAAAATGGTAAGTGGTATACAGGACTTTTAGTTAACTGGTATACAGGCTGCAATCGAACCGCATTTTCGGATAGCAGATTCTTAGTCCTTGATTGGAACTTGAACTACGAAGTAAATAATAATTGGTCGACATATATGACAATTGCCAATTTGACTAATGAAGGATATGAAAATGCCTACATGGCAACTTATGGTGTTGGAGCTGCGCCGCAACCAGGAAGGTCTATTATGGTCGGCGCAAAGTATAAATTCTAATTCATAAACAATGCGCGAAAAGTGCGCCTGCTTTCGCAGGCGCACTTTCACCATTTTCAAGGATCTTTTATGGTATGTAAAACTAGCTGAGGCGATGGACAGACGGGACGTAGTCCCCCTCCGGGAGAAAGGTGGTAGCGAAGCTACCAAAGGGGTGTGCAAGCGAACTGTATCGCTAGGAGCGAAGCGAGGTTGTATGGTTTTCTTAAATGACGAGGATATGCGCGTGGATTGGGATAGTAGTCAAATCTCATGCAATATCCTTGGCATTTAGAAAACCGTACAACCGGCCTGACGGCCGAGGGAAAACAAGCCAACCTCGCTGCGCTCGGGAAATACACCCCCTCTTTGGTTCTCCCCCGGAGGGGGAGATGGCCCGATGGGCCGAACAATGTCATGCAATACCTTTGGCATTAAGAAAACCGTACAACCGGCCTGGCGGCCGAGGGAAAACAAGCCAACATCGCTGCGCTCGAGAAATGCACCCCCTCTTTGGTTCTCCCCAGAGGGGCGATGGTCCGAAGGACCGAACAATGGCATACTTTCTATTTGTTCACAAAAGACTCTCGTCATCATTCGGCATTATTGCTACAATGAAGTCAAGCTATTACTTTTGATTTCCTGAAAGGAGCACATGATGCAGAACCCACCTTTGAATCGGACGATGAAGGGACGAGCGTCTTCCATGCGTCGGCACATGACAAAGGAGGAGTTTTATCTTTGGTATCATTTCCTACGCATGTATCCGGTGAAGTTCCGGCGGCAACGGGTGATGGGGGCTTTTATCTGTGATTTCTACTGCCATAGGGCGCGGCTGATCGTCGAGCTGGATGGGGCACAGCATTACTCTGACTATGGGAAGAGCTATGATGCATGGCGCAGCGAGAAGTTGGAAAAGGATGGATGCAAGGTGCTTCGGTTTTCGAATGGTGATATACATGAAAGGTTTTATGGCGTATGTGTCCTGATCGACCGCGCTGTGAAGGAACGAATCAAGGAAATGGAAGAATGAAAAAGATATGGATAGCGGCGGCGCTTCTTTCCTGTTGCCTTCTCTCGGGCTGCAGTCCGATGGTGAAGGAGGGGGCGCCGCGGACGGAAGCGGTGGTGGAGGATTCGGCTCATTACCCTGTCACCGTTGAAACGTTAAACAGTCACGGAGAGATGCGGGAGGAAACGTTCAGGGCGCCGCCGAAACGGGTGGTGTGCATCTGGCAAAACTCTATCGAGAATCTTATGGCTCTTGGCGTGGGGGATCGGATCGTGGCAGCGATGGGGCTGCCAGATGGGAGCTATCTCCGTCCGGAGTATCGCGAGACGTATGCGAAGATTCCGTATACGAGTATGGAACATCTGGACATGGAGACGGTGATGCTGCAGGATCCGGATCTCATCGTGGGCTGGGCATCGTCTTTCGATAAGAAGACGCTCCGCGGGACGGATTTCTGGGAAGGCCGCGGTGTCGGGACATACATAGCTCCCGGTTCTTCGTCGAAAATCAAAATACAAACGATCGACTATGAGTATCAGGATATCTTGAATCTCGGGAAGATTTTTGACCGGGAGGAGAAGGCTCAAGAGCTGGTCTCTAAGATGCAGGATGAGATCGAGCGTGCGGAAGGGAAGGCGCAAAAAATGGGGCATCATCCGCGGGGGCTTATCATCGAGTATCTGGGGAAGGATATCACGGTCTACGGAGAACGCTCGCTTGCAGGAAATATCCTTACGTCTATGGGCGGGGAGCTTCTTGGTGTCGGTATGCGTACGATCAGCAAGGAGCAGCTGATCGAGATGGATCCCGAGGTACTTTTCATGGTGGTCTGCGAAAATGCGTATGATCAGATGGATCAGATGGTAGAACGTCTGTATCAGGATCAGGCGCTGCAGGGCTTACGCTGCGTGAAGGAGAGGCGCATTTATCCGCTTCCTCTTTACGCCATCTACAGCGCAGGCGTGCGGACTTATGATGGGATACAGATTATCGGGAAAGGGCTTTACCCGGAGGAATAATATATGAAAAATTATCTAAAAGACATCGGCTTTGCCGCTTTCTTGCTGGTTTTAGCCGTGCTTCTCTTGCTCTCGCTTTTCTGGGCGCTCAGCATCGGGACGGTGAAGCTGCCGGCCGGAGATATTTATGATGCCGTGCTTCACCAGTTCACGAGCGGGATGCCGATCGAGGCGACGGGGCAGGGGCCGGTTCATGATATCGTATGGCTTCTTCGCCTGCCGCGGCTCGTCCTGGCAGCACTCGTCGGAGCAGGGCTTGCGTCCTGCGGGGTCATCATGCAGGCGATCGTGAAGAATCCTCTGGCGGATCCGTACATCCTGGGGATCTCTTCGGGGGCGTCACTTGGCGCGACTTCTGCGATCCTTCTGGGCGTCGGGGCAGCGCTGGGACCGAATTTTGTCGGTATCGCTGCTTTTATAGGTGCCTTTGTGATTTCGCTGGCGGTACTCTTTATTTCGAATCTAGGCGGCCGGTCGAACTCGATGAAGCTGCTTCTGGCCGGTATGGCACTATCGGCGGTGTGCGGGGCGTTTTCCAGCTTTATTGTGTACTTTGCCAATAATAAGGAGGGGATGCAGACGATCGCGTACTGGATGATGGGAAGTCTTGCAGGGGCGCAGTGGGGAGAGCTCGCGGTGATCGCGCCGATCATCATAGCTTCGATCCTTTTTTTCTGGACGCAGAGCCGTGTGCTGAATCTGATGCTTCTTGGCGATGAGTCAGCGATCACGATGGGGACAGATCTCCACGCGTACCGGCAGTGGTATCTTCTGATTTCTTCTCTCATCGTAGGTTTTGCGGTGTACTCAGCCGGGATGATCGGCTTTGTCGGACTGATCGTTCCGCATGTCATCCGCATGTTCACGGGACCGGATCACAAGAGGCTACTTCCTGTCGCAGCGCTTGTGGGAGCGATCTTCCTTGTCGTGGCGGATGGTCTTTGCCGCGTGATCATCCCGCATACGGAGCTTCCGATCGGTATTCTGATTTCCATGATCGGCGCGCCGAGCTTCATTTATCTGATGATTAAGAAAACATATGGATTCGGAGGGAGCGACTGATGGAGATCCTGGCAGAAGCGGTGAAGTATTTCATCGGGAAGAAAGAGATCCTGAAGGGGATCGACCTTGCCCTTCATCCAAAGGAGTTTCTGGGGATCATAGGGCCTAATGGCAGCGGAAAGAGCACTTTTCTGAAATGCGTGTATCGTGTACAGAAGCCGACGGAGGGGACGATCCGCTTTGACGGAAAGCTCCTAGATGAGATGTCATATCGTGAGTCGGCACTGAAGCTGGCGGTGGTGGCACAGCACAATTATTATAATTTTGATTTTTCCGTGCTCGATGTGGTGCTGATGGGGCGCTCGCCGCACAAGAAGATGATGGACAGGGACAATGCGGAGGATTATCGTCTGGCGCATGAATCGCTCTCTATCGTCGGGCTCTCAGGCTTTGAAGAACGTAATTTTTCGACGCTCTCCGGGGGTGAGCAGCAGCGCGTGATCCTCGCAAGGGCGCTCACGCAGCAGACGGAATGTCTGGTCCTCGATGAACCGACGAATCATCTTGATATCAAGTACCAGCTGGAGATCATGGACATCGTCAAGGGGCTGGGACATACGGTGGTCGCAGCGGTGCATGATCTGAACATAGCAGCGATGTACTGTGATCGTCTGATCGCGATACAGCAGGGGAAAGTGGTGGGCGTTGGTACGCCTCATGAGCTCTTGACGGTGGATTTCATCAAAGCGCTCTATGATGTCGATAGTGAGATCCATTATGATGAAAAAACGGGGCGCATGAATATCATGTACATTCCGCGCCATTGGAAGGAGGCCGATGATGAAACGGATCGTGATTTTAACATGTCTTAAGGCAAGCCGTGTCTGCACGGGGGCGGCTTGTTTTCAGGCGTTCAACCAGCGGACGAGGTCCTTTGCCCGCTATGGGAAGGAGCCGCTAGAGATCGAGGCTTTCATGCGGTGCAGCGGCTGCGGGCATACCCTGGAAAATGACAAGGGGCTCCAAGAAAAGGTGGAGCGGATCGTAAAGCTGCATCCGGATGCGGTCCACCTCGGGATCTGCTGCTGTCATGATGGGAGAGATCAGGAGCTGTGCCAAGAGATCGAAGCACTTGCAGGTATCTTCCGGGAGAATGGCATCGAGGTCGTGCGGGGCACGCATTCGGAATTTTGAGTAAAAAAGAAGGGGCTGTGAAGAAATGAATTCCCATTTCTTCACAGCCCCTTTTTACTTTGCTTTCATTTGGTTCAGGGTTCAAGGTT
>ERZ773187.2531-NODE-2531-length-11297-cov-9.098381_pt1 | contig 11297 bp, 9 predicted proteins | sample MGYA00511242_ERZ773187 | MGnify/ENA primary metagenome ERZ773187 (study PRJEB29015, sample SAMEA2737744) | human gut metagenome | biome: human gut; feature: human-associated habitat; material: faeces | place: China | collected 2012 ... | reverse complement strand
TCTTCGAAAAGCTGATTGAAAAGCAACTCTCCTTCTTCTGGCGTCCGGAAGAAGTGGACGTTTCACGCGATCGCATCGATTTCCAGGCATTGCCAGAGCATGAGAAGCATATCTTCCTCAGCAACCTGAAATACCAGACGCTGCTGGACTCTATTCAGGGACGTAGCCCGAACGTGGCGCTGCTGCCGTTGATCTCTATTCCGGAGCTGGAAACCTGGGTTGAGACCTGGGCGTTTTCCGAGACGATCCACTCACGCTCCTATACCCATATCATCCGTAATATCGTTAACGATCCGGCGATTGTGTTTGATGATATCGTGACGAACGACCAGATCCTGAAGCGCGCAGAGGGCATCTCCCACTTCTACGACGATCTGATTGAGATGACCAGCTACTGGCATCTGCTGGGCGAAGGTACGCACACCGTTAACGGTAAAACCGTCACCGTGAGCCTGCGCGAGCTGAAGAAAAAACTGTACCTGTGCCTGATGAGCGTGAACGCGCTGGAAGCGATCCGCTTCTATGTCAGTTTCGCCTGCTCCTTCGCCTTTGCTGAACGTGAGCTGATGGAAGGCAACGCCAAAATCATCCGCCTGATTGCCCGTGACGAAGCCCTGCATTTGACAGGTACTCAGCATATGCTGAACCTGCTGCGCAGCGGTGTAGACGATCCGGAAATGGCCGAGATCGCAGAAGAGTGTAAACAGGAGAGCTACGACCTGTTCGTTCAGGCTGCAGTGCAGGAAAAAGAGTGGGCAGAGTATCTGTTCCAGGGCGGCTCCATGATTGGCCTGAACAAAGATATTCTCTGCCAGTACGTCGAGTACATTACCAATATCCGTATGCAGGCGGTGGGCCTTGACCTGCCGTTCCAGACGCGCTCTAACCCGATTCCGTGGATCAACACCTGGCTGGTGTCCGATAACGTGCAGGTTGCGCCGCAGGAAGTGGAAGTGAGTTCTTATCTGGTCGGTCAGATTGATTCTGAAGTCAACACCGACGACCTGAGCGACTTCCAGCTCTGATGAGCCGCGTGACGCTTCGCCTTTCCGGTACAGAGGTTATGTGCCGGGATGAGCACCCCTCCCTGCTGATTGCTCTTGAGTCGCATCAGGTTGAAGTAGAATACCAGTGTCGTGAAGGTTACTGCGGCTCTTGCCGCTGTCGCCTGGTGTCCGGTCAGGTAGACTGGATTGCCGAACCGCTGGCCTTCATCAGCGAAGGGGAAATTTTGCCCTGCTGCTGCAGGGCTAAAGGGGATATTGAGATCGAGATGTAACAGCGATTACATCGCGTAGTAACACGCTTTGACCTGTTCCCAGTCACGCTTCGGAATCGGATCCAGATATTTTTCCAGCTGCCGGAAGTCGTGATTCGCAGCCTTATGGCGGCGCAGACGACGGCGGCTCTTCTCAAGATCGAGAAATCCTGCCTCGACCACCCCTTCGGTCTTCACATAGATATGACGTACATAGCAGCAACCATGCTGGCGGTTAACGCTATGCATTTTTTTGAACGCCAGGGCGACCGCTTTTAGCATGGCGTCACGCACCTCGTCCGGGAACGGCGTAATTGCGTGCTGATGATACCAGTCAGCAATACTGATAAATCCCGCCATATCTTCGGTGACCAGCAGGGCACGCCATTCACCCTCGACCTTCATCGCTTTGCCATAAACGATCTTAGGAACGATCACACCCGCTTTTTCCAGATCGTGGATAACGCTGATCTCACGAACAATGGTGGGGCGGCCAAAAGGGTAACGTAAGGAGTGGAACAGATGGTGCGTCATGCGTTTGACATACAGCTTTTTGCCGTCACGCTCGACACATTGCACGCCGCTCATTCCCTTACGCCGAAAGTTCGGTTCTTCAACCCAGTCGCCTTCTGTGGCCCACCAATGGCTAAATTCTTTATCTTTTGCAGCCATGTTCATGCTGTACCATCCGTTACTATTCACAGGTAAATAATCAGCCTTATGATAACCAACATGATTAGGAAAAATCTCAACAATTTGTGTCGGGAAGCAGACAATGTCCCACTTAATAAAGGCTTTATTCATGGCAGGCAGGATAGGCGAACGGAGTAAGGCTGCGTAAAGGGTTAGTGGCGAGGGTTCGGCGGTCCCGGCCTGCGAAATCGCAGGCCGGATGAGGTTACGTCTGTCATTAACGCTTGTGGTTCAAAAATTCCACAGCCTTATCGGGGAAATCCGTAAACAGCCCATCTACGTCTGCCTGGTTGTACAGCACGTTATAAAGCTGGTTCACGTCCGTCGCATAATCAGGCAGCTGGTCGGCTCGCACCGTAAAAGGATGGACCTGCATATGGTTCGCATGCGCCTCTTTGACCATCGCCGTCAGCTTTATGTGACCCGGCGTTGAGCCCTCCGCCACCAGCATGTGGTAATCCGGCCCGATGCCGTCGGCGTACTGGGCAATCTGCTTCATCGCGCCCGGCTTAAACATCCAGTCGTAGTTGTAGTTAACCCACTTGCCGTCCGGCTGCTTCTCCTGCGTTTCATTCCAGTCGGTATAGGCAATCAGCTGCACCAGGTTGAGATCCATCCCCCGCTTCGGTTCCAGCTCGGTTTTAATGCGCTTGAGTTCAGCCGCATCAAAGCACTGGAGGTAGACCTTATCCTTCTTACTGGTGTAGCCGTACTGCTTCAGCACATCCAGCGTTTTCGCCGCAATGTCCTTCCCTTCCTGATGATGGAACCACGGCGCTTTGATCTCCGGGTAGATGCCGATGTTTTTACCGGTAGAGTGGTTCAGCCCCTGCACAAACTCGATTTCCTCTTCAAAGGTATGAATGCGGAAGTCGGATTTGCCCATCGGGAAACGCCCCGGATAGACCTGTACCTTCTTGCCGTTTTCAATCTCGAAGCCTTCGGTAAATTTCAGCGAGCGGATCTCGGCAAGCGTAAAGTCGATGGCGTAATAACGGCCGTCCTTACGGGCACGGTCGGGAAAACGGTCGGCGACATCGGTAACGCGGTCAAGATAGTGGTCATGCAGGACGACCAGATGGTCGTCCCGGGTCATCACCAGATCCTGCTCAAGATAATCCGCCCCCTGCGCGTAAGCCATCGCTTTCGCGGGCAGCGTATGCTCGGGCAGATAGCCGCTGGCGCCGCGGTGGGCAATAACAATCTTATCTGCCGCCAGCGCCGAGCCTGTCATGGCACCGGCCAGCAGCAGGCCGGTAGCGAGTTGAGTCAGTTTCATCGTAATGCTCCTTATTGACGACGTGCCTGTATTTCGGCGTGATGACGTTTTTCACCAATCATGACAACAATCAGCAGCAGTACCGCCAGTACGCTACCGCCAATCATGACCATGAAGCCGCCATCCCAGCCGAAGAAGTCAACGGTATAGCCGACAATGGCGCTTGCGGCGACCGAGCCGCCAAGGTAGCCAAACAGGCCGGTAAAGCCTGCCGCCGTCCCTGCTGCTTTCTTCGGTGCCAGCTCAAGGGCATGCAGGCCAATCAGCATCACCGGGCCGTAGATCAGGAAGCCGATCACAATCATACAGGCCATGTCCACGCCCGGGTTGCCCGGTGGGTTAAGCCAGTAAACGACGGTGGCGATGGTCACCAGGGTCATAAAGAAGACGCCCGTTGCACCACGGTTGCCGCGGAAGACCTTGTCCGACATCCAGCCACAAATCAGCGTGCCCGGGATACCCGCATATTCATACAGGAAGTAGGCCCAGGAGGATTTATCCAGCGCGAAGTGTTTCACCTCTTTCAGGTAGGTTGGCGACCAGTCGAGGATGCCGTAGCGCAGCAGGTAAACAAAGACGTTAGCGACCGCGATATACCACAGCAGTTTGTTGGGCAGCACGTATTTCATGAAGATCTGTTTGGCTGTCAGCTCCTCTTCATGCTGTTCGCTATAGTCGTCCGGATAGTCGTTTTTATACTCTTCGATTGGCGGCAGGCCGCAGGACTGCGGCGTATCGCGCATCAGGGCGAAGGCGATAATCGCCACCACGATCGCGCCAAACGCCGGCATGTAAAGCGCAGCTTTCCAGTCGTTGAACCATGCCATCCCGAGCAGGAACAGCAGCGGAGGGATACCGCCGCCCACGTTATGCGCGCAGTTCCAGACCGACACAATCCCGCCACGCTCTTTCTGCGACCACCAGTGCACCATGGTGCGTCCGCACGGCGGCCAGCCCATCCCCTGGAACCAGCCGCAGAGGAACAGCAGCACAAACATAATCGCGATACTGGAGGTCGCCCAGGGCACAAAGCCCATAAACAACATCACTGCGGCCGCCAGAATCAAACCGGCTGGCAGGAACACGCGCGGGTTCGAGCGATCCGACACCGACCCCATAATGAACTTGGAAAACCCGTAGGCGATCGAGATCCCCGAGAGCGCAAACCCTAAATCACCGCGCGAGAAGCCCTGCTCCACCAGATACGGCATGGCGAGCGCGAAGTTTTTACGTACCAGATAATATGCCGCGTACCCGAAGAAAATCCCCAGGAAGATTTGCCAACGCAGACGGCGGTAAAGCGGATCTATCTCTGCCTCTGGCAGACGCGCCCGATGCGGCGCAGGTTTAAAGATACTGAGCATGACAGCCTCCGTGGCCTTGTGATGAATGAGAAGGTGCTTCGCACCCGATTCCAGAGGCGGGGATGTTAAGAAATCACGGTGATTGTTACTGTGAATCAACGCACAGATTGTTACAGAAATATGACAGAATGCGCAAAATAGCGCATGAAATCACGTTTCACTTTCGAATAACGCGCGTTTATGTTCGAAATCAAACAAACCACATTTTTAGTGTGGCTAAATGATAAAAAACGAACATAGAGGGAAGACAATGACGGTTCTCGATCCTCGCTACAGCGATGTAATAATCATTGGCGGCGGCGCAACCGGGGCCGGCATCGCCCGCGACTGCGCCCTGCGTGGCCTGAGCGTGACCCTGCTGGAGCGCCATGATATTGCGACAGGCGCCACGGGCCGCAACCACGGCCTGCTGCACAGCGGCGCGCGGTACGCGGTAACCGACGGCGAGTCAGCCCGGGAGTGCATTACGGAAAACCAGATCCTGAAACGCATCGCCCGCCACTGCGTCGAGCCGACCAACGGACTGTTCATTACCCTTCCCGAAGACGATCTCGCGTTTCAGCAAACCTTTATCACCGCCTGTACGGCCGCAGGGATCCAGGCCGAGGCCATCGACCCGGCGCTGGCGCGTCGGCTGGAGCCATCTGTCAACCCGGCCCTCACCGGTGCGGTGAAAGTCCCCGACGGCACGGTCGATCCGTTTCGCCTGACCGCCGCCAATATGCTGGATGCCCGGGAACACGGCGCGCGCATTCTGACCGGGCATGAAGTCACCGGGCTTATCCGCGACGGCAATACTGTGCGCGGCGTGCGGGTGTTCGACCCGCAATATAACGAGCGCAGCGAACTGTACGCCGCCGTGGTTATCAATGCGGCGGGGATCTGGGGGCAGCGCATCGCGGAATATGCCGACTTATCCCTCCGCATGTTCCCGGCGAAAGGTTCACTGCTGATCCTCGACCATCGCATCAACAACCACGTCATCAACCGCTGTCGTAAGCCTTCCGACGCCGATATTCTGGTCCCGGGCGATACCATTTCGCTTATCGGCACCACCTCTACCCACATCGATTACAGCGAGATTGACGTTAACCGGGTGACGGCCGAAGAGGTGGATATTCTGCTGCGCGAAGGCGAGAAACTGGCTCCGGTGATGGCGCAAACCCGCATTCTGCGTGCCTATGCGGGCGTGCGGCCGCTGGTTGCCAGCGATAACGACCCCAGCGGGCGCAACGTCAGCCGGGGAATTGTCCTGCTCGATCATGCCCAACGTGACGGCATGGAGGGCTTTATCACCATCACCGGCGGCAAGCTCATGACCTATCGCCTGATGGCGGAGTGGGCCACGGATGCGGTCTGCCGCAAGCTTGGTAACACCACGGCGTGCGTCACGGCAGAACAGCCCCTGCCCGGCTCGCGTCAGTCCACCGAGAAAACGCTACAGAAAATCATCTCCCTGCCCGCCCCGCTGCGCGGCTCTGCTATTTATCGCCACGGCGACAGAACGCCGCAGTGGCTTGGCGAGGGGCGACTAAGCCGCAGCCTGGTGTGCGAGTGCGAAGCGGTGACCGCAGGCGAGGTGCAATATGCCGTCGAGAATCTGACGGTCAATACGCTGCTCGATCTTCGCCGCCGCACGCGCGTCGGCATGGGTACCTGTCAGGGCGAGCTTTGCGCCTGTCGCGCCGCCGGGCTGCTGCAACGCTTTCACGCCACCACCTCAACGCAGTCCCTGACCCAGCTCAGCGATTTCCTCAATGAACGCTGGAAAGGCATTCAGCCCGTTGCCTGGGGCGATGCCCTGCGCGAAAGCGAGTTTACCCGCTGGGTTTATCAGGGACTTTGCGGCCTGCAGAAGGAGCCACATAATGAAATTTAATACCGTTATTGTCGGCGGCGGGCTGGCAGGGCTGCTGTGCGGGATCACGCTCACGCAACGTGGTCTGCGCTGCGCCATCGTCACCCGCGGGCAGAGCGCTTTGCACTTCTCTTCCGGATCGCTGGATCTCCTCGACGATGCCTGTCGCGGCGCACTTGCCCCAGAGCATCCCTATAGCCTGATCGGCGAGCACAACATTGCCCGCCTGGCGCAGGAAACCGAAAGGTTGCTGAGCGCCTGTGGCGCGCGGATGCAGGGCAGCGCTGAGAAAAATCACCAGCGCGTGACGCCGCTCGGAACCCTGCGTTCCGCGTGGCTCAGCCCGGAAGAAGTTCCTGTTGCCCCATTCAGCGCAGAACGCGTGATAGTGGTGGGAATTGGCGGTTTTCTTGATTTTCAGCCGCACCTGGCGGCGGCCTCGCTCTGTCAGCGCGGCATTAACGCGACGGCGGCGGAAATAGACCTGCCCGAACTGGACGTGCTGCGCGAAAACCCCAGCGAGTTTCGGGCAGTGAATATCGCGCGGCTGCTGGATAACGACGATAACTGGCCGCTGCTGTATGACGCGCTCAGGCCGCCCGCTGAACAGTGTGATGCCCTGTTGATGCCTGCGTGCTTTGGCCTCACCGACAACCGACTCTGGCGCTGGCTGTCGGACCGCCTGCCGTGCACGCTCGGCTTGCTGCCGACCCTTCCCCCTTCCATACCGGGTATTCGGCTGCACACGCAGCTTAAGCAAAAATTTATTGCCCAGGGCGGCGTGTGGATGGCGGGTGACGAGGTGAAAAAGATCACGCTATCTGATAACGAGGTCAGCGAGGTGTGGACGCGAAACCACGGCGACATTCCGCTGCGCGCACGCGCCGTGGTACTGGCCAGCGGCAGTTTTTTCAGTAACGGGTTACTGAGTACCCGCGAGGGGATCCACGAAGCCATTCTGGGGCTGGATGTCCGGCAGAGCGCCTCCCGTTCGGACTGGTATCAGAGTGATTTCTTTACGCAGCAGCCCTGGCAGCAGTTTGGCGTGATTGTCGATAACCACCTGCACCCGCAGCTCAACGGCCAGTCGCTTAACGATCTCTACGCCATCGGCTCGATTCTGGGCGGCTACGATCCGATTGCCCAGGGCTGCGGCGGCGGCGTGTGTGCTATCACGGCGCTTCATGCCGCAGAGCAGATTATTCAACGCACGGAGGCAGAACAATGAGCGATAGCCGTTTCGAAAGCTGCATAAAATGCACGGTGTGTACCACGGTCTGCCCGGTCAGCGGCGTGAACCCGCGTTATCCTGGCCCAAAACAGGCCGGGCCTGACGGCGAGCGCCTGCGTCTGAAAGACGCCGCACTCTACGATGATGCGCTGAAATACTGCATTAACTGCAAGCGCTGCGAGGTGGCCTGTCCGTCAGACGTCAAAATCGGCGACATCATCCAGCGCGCCCGGGCGCAGTACAGCACGCAAAAACCGACGCTGCGCGATGCGATCCTCAGCCATACCGACCTGATGGGCAGCGTTTCCACGCCCTTCGCGCCGCTGGTGAATGCCGCCACCTCCCTGAAACCGGTACGCCGGCTGCTCGACGCGACGCTGAAAATTGACCACCACCGCAGCCTGCCGAAATACTCCCACGGCACCTTCCGTCGCTGGTACAAATCGGTGGCGGCAGAACAGGCCCGCTTTGCCGATCAGGTGGCGTTCTTCCATGGCTGCTACGTGAATTACAACCACCCGCAGTTGGGAAAAGACCTGCTGAAAGTGCTGAACGCGATGGGTACGGGTGTACAGCTCCTCAGCAAGGAAAAGTGCTGCGGCGTGCCGCTGATTGCCAACGGCTTTACGGACAAAGCGCGCAGGCAAGCCCGCAGCAACGTCACCTCCCTGCGCGATGCGATCGTCGGGAAAGGGATACCGGTCCTGGCTACCTCGTCTACCTGCACCTTCACCCTTCGCGATGAGTACCCCCACCTGCTGGACGTGGATAACACCGATCTGCGCGGCCATATTGAACTGGCAACGCGGTTTCTGTGGCGCATGCTGGACAGCGGGAAGACCTTACCGCTGGGCACTCTGCCGCTGAAGGTGGTGTACCACACGCCGTGTCATATGGAAAAGATGGGCTGGTCGCTGTATACCCTGGAGCTGCTGCGGCTGATCCCGGGGCTGGAGCTGACGGTGCTGGATTCGCGCTGCTGTGGGATAGCGGGCACCTACGGTTTTAAGCGTGAAAACTATGACACGTCGCAGGCAATTGGCGCGCCGCTGTTCAGGCAGATAGAGGAGAGCGGCGCCGATCTGGTGGTGACCGACTGCGAAACCTGCAAATGGCAGATTGAAATGTCCACCAGCAAACGCTGCGAACATCCCATCACCCTGCTGGCAAAGGCGCTGGGCTAAGCGTTGCCGGGGCGGTTCGCCCCGGCTCATCCGTTACTCAACAAACAGCGAATCAACCACATTGATCCAGCCATGCTCGCTGGCGACCGGTTTGTCGTTCAGCCAGCGCCGCAGCATGTTGAGCGCCATCATGGCACACACCTCCTGACGCACCGCCTGGCTGTGGCGGGGGATACTCATTTTTACCTGCAGCGCATGGGTCCCTTCCGGCGTCGCGAGAGCAAAATTAAGGTGCTCGTCATCCACGCCGCCGACGGCCAGCGCCAGCCCGGCGAAATGCTTAACCCTGCGCTCGGCCGCCCAGCGCGCGGTCTGCGCCAGCGTTTCCTGCTGGAACGGCACCACTTCACTGGCCAGCAGCGGCGCATCCGCCCGAGAAAGCTGCAGCGCCAGCAACCCGCCGGTGAACTGTTCGCTCAGCGTGACGCTTAGCTGGCGAGCCTTCAGGGTCCGGGCAATCTGCGCAGGCAGCCCTTCCGTTCCCTCAAAGATCAGGCTCTCTCCCGCCACGCGCTGCACCTCAGGCCATAGCGCCAGCATGGCCTCCTTTTGCGTCGCCGGGCCGGTCAGCTTCAGCTCAATAATCGGCATGGAGGAGCGGTAGCCCATCGAGACGCCTGGCGGCAGCGGCAGGCTGTCGAGGCGCTGGGCAAGATCGCTTTCAGAGCGGCCAAAGGTGGTCAAACGCAGACACAGCGGCGGCTCAGGCAGAGTGAAACGCGCGCGCAGGCGCGGCAGAATTTGCTGCTCGACCATCACTTTAAATTCAGGCGGCACGCCCGGGGTGAAGAACATCAGGCAGCGGTTAAGTTTAATGGCAAAGCCACAGGCGGTGCCGACGGGGTTATCCACCAGCTCGGCGCTGGCCGGGATTTCGGCCTGCTTGCGGTTGCTGGGGGCCATGACGCGACCGCGATCCGTGAAAAAGCGCTCCATCTGCGCCAGCCACGCTTCGTGGAGGACCAGCCCTTCGCCTTTCGCCGTGGCGGCGGCCAGCGCGCTAAGATCGTCCCCGGTTGGGCCAAGGCCGCCGTTCACAATCAGCACGTCAGCGTGCTCGCTGCGTTCGCGCAGAATGTTCACCAGCGACTCAAGGTCGTCGCCTACCGTATTGCGGCGCGTTAACGGTAATCCCTGTTCAAAGAATAAATCGGCGAGCCAGGCCGCATTGGTATCGATAATTTGACCATGCAGCACTTCATCGCCGGTGGATAACATCTCCACGTTAATCATTGTGTTCTCCCGCTTTAATAGTCAAAACACTATAGCGCAATTGGGAGAGGGGGGAAGCGATAAACTGGCGCGGCAGGCCGCCGCGCCGGGGGGATTAGAAGCCTGCGCTCACGCCCACGTATGGGCCGTCGGCCAGGGCGTTGTCGCGGTTGCCGTTTTTACCGGCCAGGTTCAGATAGCGGTAGCCTGCTTCGATGGTAACAGGACGCATGATGGTCCAGCGCGCACCGGCGTTAGCTTCCTGATAGCTGTCGATACCGCTGGAGAGCGAGTCCGGAGAGTAGTAGTACTCGCCGAACAGGCCGAAGCTGTCGCCAATTTTCCACTGCAGCCCGCCGCCAACGGCCGCCGCGTACCCTTCGTCACCGTCGTTCGGGTTGGTGTAGATACCTTTACCGCCCACGGTTGCCAGGAATGGCCCCAGCGGAACGTTAAGGCCAAGGCCGAGGCTTGCCGCATCGCCATCGTCGTCGTTATGCGTCCAGCCGCCCGTCATCGCCAGGCCGGAGGTTTCCGTCCCCAGGCCAAAGCCCAGATGGGTGTACTCTTTACCCGCCGAGCCGTTAAAGGAAATTGCGTTTGCTGCTACTGAAACAAACATCAGGCCTGCGCCCAAAAATGCCACTTTTTTCATTGTCGTGTCCCGCACGTAATAAGTAGAGATCTCCCAAAACCGCGAGATTTTAACCTGCGTGTCTTTGGGATCAAGCACTCTGTGTGCGTCAGGCAATTAGTTTGTAACGGTTTGATAATTTCGGTATTTACAGCATCAATAAAAAGCGCATTTTCACTGCGCGTTAACTGAAGGTGGGCGCTTACCCTCTACAACATCTCACCGGGTCTGGCGATGTACACCGAACAGCCGGATTTCGGCTAACTATCTTCTCAGCAGGGCATTAACCCACTGTTTTAACGCCTGGCGGGAGATCTTTATCCCGCCATTTTTTAGCTCTGGCGGCAGCGCCAGCCAGTGGATCGGCTGTTCGAAGCGCGCCAGCTTGCCCTGAACCCACTCCGGTAATTCCGTGATGTCCGTGTCCGGCTCACATTCCATGACCGCGACCGGGCGCTGCCCGAACTCTGCGTCGTCCAGCGGGACGATAAACACCTGGTTTACCTGCGGATGGGTGACGATGATGCGCTCCAGCGATTCCGGCTGGATCCCCTCTCCGCCGCTGAAAAAGAGATTGTCCATGC
>ERZ773187.2517-NODE-2517-length-11378-cov-8.538815_pt1 | contig 11378 bp, 8 predicted proteins | sample MGYA00511242_ERZ773187 | MGnify/ENA primary metagenome ERZ773187 (study PRJEB29015, sample SAMEA2737744) | human gut metagenome | biome: human gut; feature: human-associated habitat; material: faeces | place: China | collected 2012 ... | reverse complement strand
CCTATATCAAGAAGGTCATCGGCACCGAGGAGGCAAACTTTGCCCGCACCATCGACGCCGGCATGAACATCCTGAACAACATGATCGACGGTCTGGAAAAGGCTCACGAGCACCTGCTGAAGGGTCTGGACGTCTTCAAGCTGAACGATACCTTCGGCTTCCCCCTCGACCTGACCAAGGAGATCGCTGCGGAGCAGGGCATCGAGATCGACGAGGATGGCTTCCACGCCGAGATGACCAAGCAGAAGGAGCGCGCCCGTGCAGAGCGCCTCAAGAAGAACATCTCCGGCTGGAGCGAAGACCTGTTCGGCACTCTGACCGCTGAGCCCACCGAGTTCGTCGGCTACGACACCCTCAAGAGCGACAGCGTCGTTGTGGCTCTGAGCGACGAGGAGACTCTGACCGACGCCATCGCCACCGACGAGCAGGCCAAGGAAGGCGTGCTGGTCGTTCTCGATAAGACCCCGTTCTACGCTGAGATGGGCGGTCAGGCCGCAGACCACGGCGTCATCACCGGCGCTGAGTGCGTGCTGCGCGTGCAGGACGTCAAGAAGACCCCCAAGGGCTACTATGTCCACACCTGCACCCTCGAGAGCGGCATCGTCCATGTCGGCGACCATCTGACCGCCCGCGTGGATAAGGAATACCGCATGGCCATCGCCCGCAACCACACCGCTACCCATCTGCTGCAGGCAGCTCTGCGCGAGGTCCTGGGCGACCACGTCCATCAGGCAGGCTCCTATCAGGACGCTTCCATCACCCACTTCGACTTCACCCACTTCAGCGCTGTCACTCCCGAGGAGCTGGTCCGTGTGCAGAAGATCGTCAACGACAAGATCTTCGAGTCGATGAATGTCACCGTCAAGGAGATGCCCATCGAAGAGGCCAAGAAGCTGGGCGCTATGGCTCTGTTCGGCGAGAAGTACGGCAAGGTCGTCCGTGTTGTTGATATTGAGGGCTGGTCCACCGAGTTCTGCGGCGGCACCCACGTCAAGAACACCGCTCAGATCGGCGGCTTCAAGATCGTCAGCGAGAGCTCTGTTGCTGCTGGTATCCGTCGTATCGAGGCTGTCACCGGCCGCAATCTGCTGATCCGTGCCAATATGCAGGAAGCTATGCTGCACACTGTGGCTAACACCCTGAAGGCAAACAACGTCGCCGCTCTGCCCGCTCGTGCGGAGGCTGTCATGGCTGAGAACAAGGCCATGAGCAAGGAGCTGGAGGACATCAAGGCAAGGGTCGCTGCTTCCAAGGTCACCAGCCTGTTCGACAACGCTGAGACCGTCGGCGACGTCAAGATCGCTTCCGCTTACTTCACCGGTACCTCCGGCGACACCCTGCGCGGCATGTGCGACACCATCCGTGACAATGCCAAGGCTGCTGCTGTGGCTGTTCTGGTGGGCAAGTCTGACGACAAGATCACCATGGCCGTTACCGTGACCAAGGACGCTCAGGCAAAGGGTCTGAAGGCTGGCAATCTCGTCAAGGACATCTCTGCCATCGCAGGCGGCAAGGGCGGCGGCAAGCCCGACTTCGCTATGGCCGGTCTGAAGGACGAGACCAAGATCGACGAGGCTCTGGCCGCTGTCAAGAGCATCGTGGAGAAGCAGCTGGGCTAAGGAATAACCTCTCCGTCATCGCTGCGCGATGCCACTGCCCGGGTTGCGGCACCCAGCATCCGCAGCGCTTTGCTTGCGTCTTGCTGGCCGCGGCCCCAACAGCGACTCCCTGTTTCCGCCACTGGCGGCGGTCGTCGTTGTTGCTCCTATCGAGGGGAGGCCTTGGCATGGCGGAAAGCTTCACCTCTTCGCCAGAGGCTCCCCTCGGTAGGGGAGCTGGCGAGCGAAGCGAGACTGAGAGGTTGACTCATTAAAAAATCTGGAAGGAGCGATTCCCATGGAAGATTGTCTGTTTTGCAAAATTGCAGCGGGGGACATCCCCTCGAAGAAGCTCTATGAGGACGAGCAGGTGGTGGCATTCTATGACATTGCCCCGCAGGCCAAGGTGCATTTCCTGGTCATCCCCAAAAAGCACATCCCCTCGGCCGCTGCGCTGACCGAGGAAGACGGCGCTCTGCTGGGCCATGTCTTTGCGGTCATCGCAAAGCTCGCCAGGGAGCAGGGCCTCGACAACGGCTACCGCGTCATCTCCAATGTGGGCGAGGACGCCGGCCAGACCGTCAAGCATCTGCACTTCCATGTTCTGGGCGGCGAGAAGCTGCCTGTCTGATTCCGAAAAAGTAAGGGAGATCGTTGAATATGGCTAAGACTTATACGCTGAATGTCGCGGGTCTGACCCGTGAGCTGACCATCTGCAAGGTGAACGACCACATGGACATTGCGGCCTTCATCATGCTGGGTGACGCCGAGCTGACGGTGGCTGCTGCCGCTGAGCTGCTCAAGAAATGCCCGGATTTTGACATCCTGCTGACCGCTGAGGCCAAGGGCATCCCGCTGGCTCACGAGATGAGCCGCCAGAGCGGCAAGCCCTACGTCTGCGCACGCAAGGGCGTCAAGCTGTATATGCCCGACCCTGTTGTCGTCGAGGACCAGTCCATCACTACTGCTGGCAAGCAGAAGCTGGTCATCGACCGTAAGGAGCTGGACAAGATGAGCGGCAAGCGGGTGCTGGTCGTGGATGATGTCATCTCCACCGGCGGCTCTCTCAAGGCTCTGGACGAGCTGGCCGAGCAGACCCAGTGTACCATCGTGGGTCAGGCCGCCGTTCTGGCCGAGGGTGATGCTGCCCAGCGCAAGGACATCATCTTCCTCGAGCCGCTGCCTCTGTTCCTCCACTAAACCGATATGCGACGCCCGCTCTGCGCGTTCTGCCTGAGTGCGCTGGGTGTGTTAGTGTTGTGCTCATTTTTGCCGCAGATGGGGCTTTTGCTGCCGTCTGCGGCAATTTTTGTTGTCTTCTGCCTGCTGGTCTGGTGGAAAGGCGGGGCCGCGAGAGGGTATGCGGTCTGCCTGCTTCTGGGCGCAGTGCTGGGCGTCGGCATCATGAAAACGACCGGCGCGCGACTGGCAAAGATACAGGACGCTTACGCCGGGAGAGACGTGACCCTCACCGCCGAAGTGGAGAGCACAGGCCGCGCCTACACGGCGGGCCGGGTGAGCGCCGTGCTGATGGTGGAAAAAGTGGACGGGGAAGCTGTCCACTTCCGGGTGGAGTGCGCCAGTCTGCCCAAATGTGAGGCCGGAGGCCGCATCCGGGGCCGCTTTTCGCTGGATGTGCCGGATGCCACCCAGCGTCTGGACGACTACGCCGACGGCATTGTCCTCAGCGCGGAATATCTGTCCGGGATGCTTCGTCTTGGGCAGAGCGAGAGCTTCCGCGCCAGGACGGCGCGGCTCCAGACGGCGCTGAGCCGCGCCCTGCGAAAAGGCATGGCCGAAAACACCGGCGGCGTTCTGGCCGCGATGGTGGTGGGTGACCGGAGCCATCTGACTTCGACTCTCCGCAGTGCCTACCGGGGCGCGGGGCTTTCCCATGTGCTGGTGGTGAGCGGCCTCCACGTCACCATCTTCTGCGGCCTGCTGGATGCTCTGCCCCACAAGGAGCGGGAGCGGAGCCGGGCTTACCGCCGGATGCGGTCGGTGCTCCGGGCCGGGACGGCCCTTCTGCTGGTGGGCATCACCGGCGCGACGCCCTCTGTCCTCCGGGCGGCGGTGGCGGTCTGGGTCAGCTCCCTCGGCGTCTGGGTGGGAGGCCCGGCGGATACGCTCACCTCGCTGGGCGCGGCAGGCGTCCTTATGTGTCTGGGCAACGGATACGCAGTCTATGACGTGGGCTTCGAGCTGTCGTTTGCGGCAGTGATGGGAACACTGGCCGGTGCTGAGTGCGCAGGGCGTGGGCGGGAGCGCTATTACGACAGAAAGAAGAAACGGAAAAGCCGCCGGGAGAAACCGCCCCGCGCAGTGCTCCTCTTCCGGCGCTTTGCGGGCGGCGTGTGGGACTCGCTCTGCGTCTCCCTCTGTGCCTCGGCGGCGACCTTCCCGGTGCTGGTGCTGCGGGGGATGAGCACGACGGTCTGGGCCGTGGCGTCGGGTGTGGCCGTCCTCTGGCTGGTGGGGCCGATGCTGAGCTTCGGCCTCGGTGCAGCTCTGCTGGGTCTGACCGCGGAGGGCCTGCCTTTGTTTGAGATCATCCGCCGCCCGGTGGCCTTCTGTGCCGAAGGGCTGGCATGGCTGATGAACGAGTGGGCTTTCCGGGTGTCCGTTCTGCCGGGAGCGTCCCTCTGGTTTGATGGGACCTATGCCGCACTGGTGTGTCTTGTGCTGATCCTGCTCTGCGCAATGGCAATGCGGCGGCACATCCGGCTCCGGGCAGCTCTGCCGACGGTCATTCTGCTGGCGGCGCTGGCCTTCGGACTGGAAACGGCTCTGAGCTGGAATGTGGTGAACATCGAACTCGTGGGGACCCGGGCTGCGCCTGCCGTCGTCATCACCCAGAGGGAGAAGGCAGTCGTCCTCTTCCGGGGCAGCAGCATCACCCAGCGGGCGGTGGAAAATCAGCTGGAAAAGCGGGGCGTGAGGACGGTGGAACTTCTGGTTGACCTGCGGATGCAGACGGAAGAACCCTGCCGTATCGAGGCCCAAAAGCGCATCGAGGCTGCCGCTCTGGCCGAGAATACCACCCGCCGTGCTTCCTGCGGCGGGGTGGACTTGGAACTTTTCCGCACCCGGCAGGGCTGCATTCTGCGGATGCGTGTCGGCGGGCAGAGGTTCATCACCCTCAGCGGCACGGTCCGGTCTGCAAAGCCCATCCGGGCCGAGTGGCTGCTGGCCTCGTCGGCAAGGCCGGACAATATCCGATACACCGACTGCCTGACCCTGAGCAGCAAATACCGCTGGATGGAAGAGGACGCAGAGCCTGTCTCGCGGCTGCGCCTCCGTCTCGAGGGGTGAGCGCTTTTCAAAGCGGGCAGAGTATGATAAAATAAAATAATCCTAATATAAAGGAGCCGATCATTTGGCAACGGAAACGAAACTCCGGCAGCTGGCCCAGGGTGGCTGTCCGGTCTACTATTTTTATTCCAGCGAGCGCTATCTTGTCCGACAGGCTGTGGCCCGGGCGGCAAAGCTTCTGGCCGAGGGTGAGGACGAAGAAACGACCGTTCTGGACGGTGCTGCGCCCGAAATCGAGCAGCTCATCATGGCGGCAGGCACCATCTCCTTCTTCGGGACGCGGCGCGTGGTGCTTCTGCCCGAGGTGGACCCCGCCGCCTACAGCGACAAAGACCTTGACGAGCTGTGCGCCACGCTGGCCAGCCTCGAGAATGCCGTGGTGGTGCTGGGCAGCGTGTTCGAGATGGAGCGCAATAAGCTCAAGCTGGGCAAGCGGGCGCAGAAGCTCATCGCCCAGTGTACTAAGGTCGGCTTTGCCGAAGAGCTGGCCAAACCCAAGCCCTACGAGCTGAAGGTCATGGTGATGGACCGCGCCAAGGCACAGGACACCACCCTCTCCGAGGGTACGGCGGCGGCTCTGCTGGAACGCTGCGGCGAAGACCCGTTCCTTCTCGAGAACGAGGTGGACAAGCTCTGTGCTCTCTCCGGCTACCAGACCGTGACCACGGCCATGGTGGCCGAGATGGGTACTGTGAGTCTCGAGGCCGACGTCTTCGAGATGATACGGATGATCACGGCGAAAAACGCCACCGGTGCCTGCAAAAAGCTGCAAACGCTTCTCCGCCTGCAGCAGGAGCCCATCCCCATCACGGCGGCCATGATCGGCAGCTATGTGGATCTCTATCGGGTCAAACTGGGCGCAGCCAAGCGGAAGAGCTACAGCACCGTGTTCAAGGATTTCGGCTACAAGGGCAGCGACTACCGGCTCAAGCGCTCTGCCGAGACAGCCAGCCACTACACGCTGTCCCAGCTGGAAGCCTGTATGCAGATCTTGCTTGAGCTGGACAAGAGCCTGAAAAGCCAGCCCGTGAGCGCGCAGACTCTGCTGGAAACGGCGCTCTGCCGTCTGGCGATGGCGGGAGGAAGAAGATGAGCGAGAAACTGGAACTGCTGCACACCGACCGTGTGCTCATCGTGGAGGGCAAATACGATGCGGCCCGTCTCTCCCACCTGACCGACGCCATGATCCTGCTGACGGACGGCTTCGGCATCTATAAGGATAAGAAGCGTCAGCAGCTCTTCAAACAGCTGGCCCACAAAAACGGCCTTATCCTCCTGACGGACTCCGACGCGGCGGGCTTCCGCATCCGCACCTACATCACAAATCTGGTGGGGGAGAAGAACGTGGTGCAAGCCTACGTTCCGGCCATCCACGGCAAGGAAAAGCGGAAGGCTCAGCCCGGCAAAGAGGGGCTTCTGGGGGTCGAGGGCGTGGACGATGCCCTCGTTTTGCAGGCGCTCCGGGACGCTCTGGGCGAAGAAGCTGGCATTGCCCCTGCAAAGCCGGAGGGGCGGCAAATTACTTATACCGACCTCTATGAGTGGGGGCTTTCGGGGACGGCGGGCTCGGCTGAGCGGAAAACAAAGCTGCTCTGCGCTCTCGGCCTGCCGCCCCGGCTCTCGAAAAAAGAGCTGGTGGAAGCCCTCAACCGCCTTTACAGCTACGAGCAGCTGGACGAAATGCAGTCGGAACTGCTCAAAACATGAAAATACAGCAAACTCTCCCAAGAAAAACATGAAAAAGATTCAAGCGAGACTTCTGGGAGATTTGCCGTAACCTGTGATATAATCAATATACTGTGCGCCCGTCGTGGACGAAACGACGGGCGCAGATTTTTGCAAGGTGCAATAAAGGAGACAATCAATGGAACGCGAAAAACTCAAATCGAGACTCGGGTTCATCCTCCTTTCCGCTGGCTGCGCGATCGGCATCGGAAATGTGTGGAAGTTCCCTTACATGGCAGGTCAGGGCGGCGGCGGCGCTTTTGTGCTGTTCTACCTGCTGTTCCTCGTCATTCTGGGTCTGCCCATCATGACCATGGAGTTCGCCGTGGGCCGTGCCAGCCACAAGAGCCCGGTGCGCGCCTATCAGGCACTCGAAAAGCCCGGTCAGAAGTGGCACATCCACGGCTACTTCACTCTCATCGGCTGCTACCTGCTGATGATGTTCTACACCACGGTGGCCGGCTGGATGCTCCACTACTTCTACATGACCGCTGCCGGTAAGCTGGTGGGCCTTGACACCGACCAGGTGGCCGGTAAGTTCACCGATATGCTGGCAAGCCCACTGACCATGGGCTTCTGGATGGTGGTCGTTGTGGCCATCGGCATCTTCGTCTGCGCCCGCGGTTTGCAGAACGGCCTCGAGAAAGTCACGAAAGTCATGATGATCGCCCTGCTGGTCATCATGGTGGTGCTGGCAGTCAACAGCATGTTCATGCCCGGCGCAAAGGAGGGCCTGACCTTCTTCCTCGTACCCGACTTTGAGCGGATGAAGGAAGTGGGCATCGTCAATACGCTGGTGGGTGCCATGAATCAGGCGTTCTTCACCCTGAGCCTCGGCATCGGTGCAATGGCCATCTTCGGCAGCTACATCGGCAAAGAGCACGCCCTGCTGGGCGAGAGCGTCCGCGTCGTGGTGCTGGATACCTTCGTCGCCATCACCGCCGGCCTCATCATCTTCCCGGCCTGCTTCACTTACGGTGTGGACCAGACCAGCGGCCCCAGCCTCATCTTTATCACCCTGCCCAACATCTTCGCAAATATGGCGATGGGCCGTCTGTGGGGCAGCCTGTTCTTCCTGTTCATGGCCTTTGCGGCACTTTCCACCGTGCTGGCCGTCTTCGAGAACATCATCTGCTGCGGCATGGAGCTGACCGGCTGGAACCGTCAGAAGTCCAGCCTCGTCAACTTCTTCCTCATCATCGCCCTCTCTCTGCCCTGTGTGCTGGGCTACAACGTCTGGGCCTGGGACGGCTTCGCCATCTTCGGCGGTGCGGTGCTGGATGTGGAGGATTTCCTCGTCAGCAACCTCTTCCTGCCGCTGGGCTCCCTCGTCTACCTGCTGTTCTGCGTCACCCGCTGGGGCTGGGGCTGGGACAACTACAAGAAGGAAGTCAACACCGGCGACGGCCTCAAGATGCACGACTGGATGCGCGGCTACCTGACCTATGGCCTGCCCCTCATCGTCCTGTTCATCTTCGTGTTCGGCCTGTACGATAAGTTCATCGCCTGATAAAACAAAAATACGGGATGCTGCATTTTACAGCATCCCGTATTTTTTATCGCTTTATTTCACATACCGGCCTTCGCAGATATTCTTGCAGCAGGCGCTGATGGGGAACCAGCAGCAGTCGCGGCAGATGTCGGCGAGGATCTCTGGCGTGGCTTTGGCGTCGATCTCGCGAATGAGGTCCTGGTAGACGTAATCCTTTTCCTCGAGGCCGAAGTATTCCACGGTCTTTGCATCATAGCGCTTGACCTTTTCCTGCGTGTCGCAGAGGTCAGTCCCCAGCTTGTTGGGGCAGCAGGAACAGAGCGTATCCGTGGAGAAGGTGAGGCGGATGGTGGTGCCGGGAACATCCCGCAGCTGATGCACCACGTCGGTCATGTGGGCGACAAAGTTGTTGTCGTAGCCTTTGCCGGAATAGCCCTGTGTGCAGAGCAGATGATGGGGACGAAGTACGATGCTCATGCTTTCAGCCCCGGAATGCGCTTCCGCAGATTCAGGCCGATGATGCAGGCCAGAACTGCCTTGATGATGGCAGTGGGGATGAAGGGCAGGACGCAGGCGGTGATACCCACGGCGATGGTGCTGTGGGCGACCACCACGAACATTGCAACGCCCACCACATAGTTGACCACCGTGCCGACGATGACAGCGGTGACGAAAGCACCCTTGAAAGCGTCACGGTGCTCCACGCCGAGGCCGATGATGTAGGCCATCAGGGGGAAAGAGATGAGGAAGCCGCCGGTGGGGCCGACGAACTTATCGAAACCGCCGGAGAAGTTTGCCAGCACCGGCACGCCCACGGCACCCAGCGCCAGATAGACCAGCGTAGCGATGGCGGAAAGCTTGGAACCCAGCACCACAGCAGCCAGCGTGATGGCGAAGGTCTGCATGGTCATGGGGACGCCCAAAGGCATCGGGATGGAGAGCTGGGCCATGACGGCGATGACGGCGGCGAACAGACCTGCATAGCAGATGTCCCGCACAGAGAACTTGGACTTGGTGGCCGAAGCGGCCTGGGTGGTTTGACTCATAATGAATGCTCCTCCTATACTTGCGGCCCCGGGGGCCGGTGTCTGGCCCAAAGCGGCCATATTCCCAGTATGGCAGACTGCAAACGCTGCGTCAACTTTGGATTCACGGAAAGGTTTACAATTCGAAACGAAAAACAAAACAGAAAAATACACAAAAGATGTCGCTTTTGGTTGTGAAATGTGCTATACTAAATCTTAGCTATAAGAAGCACACCAGTGATATAGAGAGAGGAGAACATCATGCAGCATGAAACCGTGATCGTGCTGGACTTTGGCGGCCAGTACAATCAGCTCATCGCGCGCCGCGTCCGCGAGAATAATGTCTACTGTGAGATCTATTCCTATAAGACGGACCTGTCCGTCATCAAGGCGAAGAACCCCAAGGGCATCATCTTCACCGGAGGCCCCAACAGCGTCTATCTGGAGGATTCGCCCACCATTGACCCCGAGATCTTCAGCTGGGGCGTGCCTGTGCTGGGCATCTGCTACGGCAGTCAGCTCATGATGCACCTGTTGGGCGGCCGTGTCTGCCGCGCCCCGGAGCGCGAGTATGGCAAGACCGAGGTCTTCGTGGACAACAGCAGCAAGATGTTCACCGATGTGCAGCCCTCCACCGTCTGCTGGATGAGCCACAACGACTATATTGAGCAGGCTGCGCCCGGTTTCAAAATCACTGCCCACACCGTCAACTGCCCGGTGGCCGCAGCTGAGAACGAGGAAAAGGGGCTGTACGCCGTCCAGTTCCACCCCGAGGTGCTCCACACCGCTGAGGGCAAGAAGATGCTGCACAACTTCGTGTACAACGTCTGCGGCTGCACCGGCGACTGGAAAATGGACTCCTTCGTGGAGAACAACGTCGAGGCCCTGCGGAAGCGCATCGGCAGCGGCAAGGTGCTCTGCGCCCTGTCCGGCGGCGTCGATTCCTCCGTGCTGGCTGCCATGCTGGCCAAGGCCATCGGAAAGCAGCTGACCTGCGTCTTTGTTGACCACGGCCTGCTGCGCAAGAACGAGAAGGAAGAGGTCTGCTCTGTCTTCGGCCCCGGCAACGCCAACGGCTTTGACATCAACTTCATCTGCGTGGACGCCCGTGACCGCTACTTTGCAAAGCTGGCCGGTGTCACCGAGCCCGAGCGCAAGCGCAAGATCATCGGCGAGGAGTTCATCCGCGTCTTTGAGGAACAGGCAAAGCAGATCGGCAAGGTCGATTTCCTCGCACAGGGTACCATTTACCCCGATGTCGTCGAGAGCGGTCTGGGCGGTGAGTCCACCGTCATCAAGAGCCACCACAACGTCGGCGGCCTGCCTGACACCGTGGACTTCAAGGAGCTGGTCGAGCCGCTGCGCAACCTGTTCAAGGATGAAGTCCGTCAGGCTGGCCGTGAGCTGGGTCTGCCCGAGTATCTGGTCAGCCGCCAGCCTTTCCCCGGCCCCGGTCTGGGCATCCGCATCATCGGCGAAGTGACCCCCGAGAAGGTCGCTATCGTGCAGGACGCCGACGCCATCTGGCGTGAGGAGATCGCCAAGGCCGGCCTTGATAAGAAGATCAGCCAGTATTACGCCGCTCTGACCAATATGCACAGCGTCGGCGTTATGGGCGACGAGCGCACCTACGACTACGCCGTGGCCCTGCGCGCTGTCACCACCACTGACTTCATGACCGCCGAGAGCTACAATATGCCCTGGGACGTGCTGGGTACTGTCACCAGCCGCATCGTCAATGAGGTCAAGCACGTCAACCGCGTGTTCTACGATTGCACCGGTAAGCCGCCGGCCACGATCGAGCTCGAGTAATCTGCAAGCCCTGAAAAGTATTGATGAAACGCAATATTTTTGGAACTGAAAGGCTTTCTGATACTGCTTTGATACTATCAGGCGATTATTCATAAAGAGAGACATGAGAATGCCCTCTGAGAAACGGTAAGTTTTTCAGAGAGCATTTTTGTGTCTTTTATTCTTTACGCCACTTTTTCTTCGGCTCGTAGCGTCCGCAGCCGTCGGCGGTTTGTGGCCAGTTGAGCTTCCATTCCAGATACTCTTCCTTGGTAATCTCGCCCTCCCGGAGCTGCTTCTCCCGGAGCTGCTTCTCCCGGAGCTGCTTCTTACGGAGCTGCTTCTTACGGAGCTGCTTCTTACGGAGCTGCCACTCCTTTAAGAACTCATCCAGCAGGCGATAGCGGAAACTGACTGCCATGTGCTTTTCCGGGA
>ERZ773187.2497-NODE-2497-length-11462-cov-3.121154_pt1 | contig 11462 bp, 10 predicted proteins | sample MGYA00511242_ERZ773187 | MGnify/ENA primary metagenome ERZ773187 (study PRJEB29015, sample SAMEA2737744) | human gut metagenome | biome: human gut; feature: human-associated habitat; material: faeces | place: China | collected 2012 ... | reverse complement strand
CGACCGGCGGCTATGTGAGCATCTATCCCCACCACACGGACTATATCGCCGCGCTGGACATCGGCCGCGTCGTCGTCACGAAGGACGGCGAGCCGCGGCATGCAGCCTGCGGCGGCGGCTTTCTCAGCGTGGAGAAGGGCGAGGTACGTCTCGTCGCCACCACGTTCGAATATGCCGATGAGATCGACGTTGCCCGTGCCGAGGCCGCAAAGGCCCGCGCTGAGGCTCGCATCGCAGCGGCCACGGAGGAGCGCGACATCAAGCTGGCCCGCGCCAAGCTCAGCCGCGCCCTGAACCGGCTGCATATCGCAGGAAAATGACCGCAAAAAGGCCTGCTGCAGAACTTACGCTGCAGCAGGCCTTTTTTGCACCGTTCTGTACCATGTTCCGCCTTGACATTCTCCGACCGATTGTGTAAAATTATTATGAACAGGATATGCCCTGTCATTCCTGAATCTGTTTGAATCGAGGTAATTTCCATGTCCATGATCCAGTGCCCGAACTGCAAAAGCATGGTCGACAACAGCGGCGCATTCTGTCCGAACTGCGGCACTCCCATTGCGGCTGCCCCTGAGACTCCCGTTCAGCCCGTGCAGGCGCAGCCTTCCCAGCCCGTCTATGTTGCAGCGCCCGTTCCCGAAAAGCGCGGTGCGCACGGCTGCAGCATCGCCGGCTTCGTCTGCGGTCTGCTTGGCCTGATCTTTTGCTGGACCTACATCGGCCTGCTGGCCATTCCCGGCCTCATCCTCAGCATCGTCGGCATGTCCCAGAAGAACCGCAGCAAGGGTCTCGGCATTGCCGGTCTGATCCTGAGTGCCATCGCCCTGTGCATCTGGCTCATCGTGCTGGCGGCCATCGGCATCGCCGTGCTCTAAGCCCTGGAAAGAGAGGAATCTGTTATGAGATCATTCTGTGCCAACTGCGGTGCCCCCGTCGAGGAAGGCGCTGCGTTCTGCGGCAGCTGCGGCGCACCTGTTCAGAACGCCGTAGAGCCCATGCAGCCCGCCGTCCCTGTGGAGCCGCCCGTCGCTCCCGTCGAATCCCAGCCTTCCGCACCGGTCGAGTCTGCCGCTCCCGCGCAGGCCCCGGTATACCCTGTCTACCAGCAGCCGGTCTACGTCCAGCCTGTCTCCCCGCTGAAGGGCAGCAACGGTGTCGGCGTGGCCTCGTTCGTCATGAGCATGGTCTCGCTCGTCGCCACGATCGCCGTGATTGCCATCATTTCCAGCATCATGGATTCGGTCAGCTCCTTCTATTTCAGCTTCAGCGAGCTCCAGACGCTGTGCACCAGCGGCATCGTGCTGGCCATTCTCGCACTGCTCGTGTCCATCGTCGGCCTCATCCTCGGCATCGTAGGCGTCGCCCGCCGCAATGTCAAAAAGGGCATGGCCCTTGCCGGCCTGATCATCAACGCCGTGGAGCTGCTTGCCGACTTCGTCGTGATCGCCATGATCGCCGCCATCATCAACGAGCTCTTCTGAGCGCGTTTCCCGGCACATATTCCGCGCGGCTCGGCTCCGGGCCGCGCGGTTTTTATTTGGAAAGGAAAAACGTCATGGATCAAAATCTTCGGCTTCTCTTTACGGAAATGCTCCGCCGGACCGGCCGCTGCCGCGCGCTGTACGACGGACCGGAGGGCATGCTGCTGCAAACGGGCGGAAACGGCCTTTTCTGCGGCATTCCGGATGCGGACGCTCTGCTGCGCGTACTGCGGGGCGTGACCGTTCCGAAGGACGCGGGCTTCACCGTCTTCTCGCACGAGGCCGCCGACGCCGTGCAGCGCGAATTCGGCCTGCACGCTCAGGAGGCCTATGAGACGCTGCTGTACCTGCAGCCGTCGCCGCCCGAGGTCCCGGCCTGCTCCATCCGCCCGCTGAAGGCGGAAGACGCCGCGGAGGCGGCGCGCTACTATCATCTGTTTGACGATCCCCTGCCCTATCTGCGCGGCCGCGCGGAGGCCGGAGCGCTGTGGGGCCATTTCACCGCCGAAGGGCGGCTGGCAGGCTTCCTCGGCATCCATTCCGAGGGCAGCATGGGCATGCTCGAGGTCGTGCCGGAGTTCCGCCGCCACGGCATCGCGCAGGCGCTGGAGGCAGCGCTCATTCGGCTCCATCTGGAGCGCGGCTGGCTGCCGTACTGCTTCGTTGCGCCGGATAACGTGCCGTCCCTCTCGCTGCAGGCCAAGCTCGGGCTGACGAACATCCACATCCCGGCCATCTGGTTATTCTAAGGAAATGAAAACGGGAGGAGCCGCGGATTTGGCTCCTCCCATTTATAATATCACGCGCCAGGCCTCGGCCAGCCGCTGCAGCGACCATGCCGCATTGGCCGGGCTCGTCGACGGCAGGACGACGGCCGGGCGGCCGAGCAGCGGCTCGTTATAACGGCGGTAGTATTTCAGCGACGTGTTCCCGTTGCAGAAAATGCGTTCGATCGGCGCATGCTCCGTGATGATGCGCAGGTCGTTCGGCACAACGTCGCGGATGCTGCTGTCGGACGAGCCGGTGATGGTGCACTGCCCAATGGAGTCCCACAGCGCAAAATGGTGGCGCAGGGCAAGCGCGCGCTTCTCCTCCACGGTCTGCGGTGTCGGCTCGCCGGTCAGCAGGGCGAGCAGCGGCCAGAAGCGGTTCTGCGGATGGCCATAGAAAAACATAGCCTCCCGCGACTTGATCGACGGGAATGAGCCGAGAATAAGCACGCGGGACTCCGCGTCAAACAGCGGGGGGATGGGATGCACCTGCGGCATGGGCGTCTGCGGCATGAGATCAGCCTCCTGGTCTAAGAAAACGCTGATTGAAACAGCGCTTCCCCTAAAAGCTGCCCTCATTGTAGCCCGCGCCGCCCCGATTGTCAAGCGTCCTGCGCAGCACGCGCCGCAGCCAGCTGCCGTCCTGCTGCGTCAGGGCCTGCAGCAGCACAAAGGCCGCGAGCAAAACCGTCAGGAACCAGCCGCCGCGGCACAGGAGCCGCACAAACCATCCGCCCATCGCCGGAGACGGGGGCGTCAGCAGCAGGGCAAGGCCGAGGCTCAGCAGCGGCAGAGCAAAATCCGCCGTGCGCGGCCGGTGCTCCGTCACAACGAGCAGCCGCCGGATGCTCAAATACAGATTGATGGCATGCGTCACGGCAAACACCGCCACATAGCCCGCAACGCCATGGCGCGGCAGCAGGACATAGAGGAATACGACGTCCAGAACGGATGTCAGCGTGTTATAGCGCACGCAGCTCAGCTGCTCGGCGAGGCCCTTGAGCATTCCGTCGACAATGGCATCAAGATAGAGCATCAGCACCATCGGTGCAAAGATGCGCAGGTAGCGCCCGGCATCCGCGCTATGATAGATGCACTGCCCCAGCTCCTCCGCGCAGACGAAGAAGAAGCCCGCCACGGCTGCGGCAAACAGTATGGTCATGCGGATACACTTCCCGCTCAGGTCACGCACGCGCAGGCCGCGTGCCATGGCCCGGCAGCGTGAAAGCTCCGGCACCAGCAGATCGGAGACGGAATAGAGGATGGCAGCCGGGAACATCAGGATGGGGAACACCATACCGTGGATCGTCCCATAGCCCGCCATAGCCTCCTCCGTCGAGCCGCCGTAGCGCGCAAGGCCGATGGGGATGAGCAGCTGCTCGGCCGTGTTCAGCCCGGCGCGCAGGGCGTCGTTCAGCGCCAGCGGGACGCTCAGCCGCAGCAGGCGCTTTCGCATCGGGATGTGCTCGCGCGGGACCCGCCGCATATCGCGCCGGTAGCGCAGATACAGCAGTGTGAAGTCAAAAATACACCCGGCGGAGCTGCCGAACGTGATGGCGCAGCACGCCCGCGCCAGATCGTCCCCGGCCCAGAGGTACAGCAGGGTGACCGTCAGCCCGACGGACACCAGCCGCTCCGCGATCTCGATGCCGACGAGCTGGCGGATGCGGGAGCAGGCCGTGTAATACCCCGTCATGATCCCGCACAGGCAGGAAAACGGAAGCAGCAGGCCCATGACCCGCAGGCTCGGCGCAGCGCGCAGGTCGCGCAGCCACTCCATTGCGAAAAAGTCCGACAGGAAGAACAGTGCCGCACCGGAGACGGCGCTCACGAGGATGCCGTATTGCAGGCAGGCACGCATGGCCGCGCGCACACCGCTCAGGCGCCGGTGTCCGAATTCCTCCGCCGCCAGATACATGGCTGTCACGCGTACCCCGGCCGTCCCCGCCAGCATGGCAAAGACGCCGATGGTCGAGATGAGCTGCATCAGGCCCAGCCCCGCCGCGCCGATGCGCACGGAGAGAAAGACCTGAAATGCGATGGAGATGAGCCGCAGCAGCAGGTTCGCCGCCGTCAGAAGCAGCGCGCCGCCCAGAATGGAGTCGTTCCGCTCCATGCCCTCACCTCCCCTGTCCAATATATCAAAACTCCCCCGGAAACATGCCTGTTTCCGGGGGATCAGATCGGTTATCATGGAAGCGTTGCAGGGTCGGGACATGCCCCGACCGGCGCGGAACTCACGAACGGCAAAGGCCATCGTTAAAACGGTAAACGCACCCGAATCGTCATTCCGAGGAGCGAAGCGACGTGGGAATCTCGCAGTACCCGGCCGGATCACAGGAAAGCCTTGGCGAATCCGCCGGGCGTTGCAGGAGATTGCCACGGCCCCTTCGGGGCCTCGCAATGACAAACTTGAAGGCACTGCGCCAATGAATTTGTGCCGCAATCATTGCCTGCCTGCACGGCGCTCAGGCCGCTGCATTACCAGTCCCGCAAGAAGTCCCGGACGGCTGCACGGGCAGGCTCGCAGGTCATCAGGTCGCCGTCGAGGCTGATGCGATGATAGGCCGCCGCGCGCAGGAAGCAGACATCCGGCTCCGTTCCGGGCAGCACATGGTCCCGGAACGCCGCCAGAAAATTCTCCCGGCCCGTATTGCTGACAACGATGAATTTCTTCGGCACGGCAAGATAGCGGTCCGCCAGCTCGGCATGCCCGTTGAAGCAGCACTGGCTCCGCTCGTTGAACAGGAAAAAATTGGAGCACGGAAAATCGCAGTAATTCGGCACGATGAACACGGTGCGGTCCGCCAGTGCCGCCGCCTCGTTCAGGCGGAACGCATCGTCCGCAAAATAGGGGCAGGCCTCGCGCTGCCGGAAGCACTCACAATGGCAGGCGCCGCAGCCATGCACCGAAAGTCCGGAAAAATCGAAGCGGGTCAGACCCTCCGCCCCGAGCGTTTCCTGCACACAGTCGGCAATGGCAGCGCAGTTCCCATCCGCCCGGCTGCTGAAGGAGATCACACACGTTTTCATTCATTAACCCTCACTTTCGCTCAGAATTCGCCCGCTGCATACATCAGCGCGGACAGGGCGCACAGTGGGGCCGTCTCGCAGCGCAGGATGCGGCTGCCGAGCGTGCAGATCTGCAGGCCGGCCCTCTGCGCCTGCTCCACCTCGCTGCGCTCCAGACCGCCCTCCGGCCCCGTCAGCAGGGCCGCCGTGCGGAACGGCGCGGACTCGATGGCGGCGCGGAATGTGCGCTGCTCCTCGTTCTCATAGAAGCAGACGGCAAGCTCCGCCTGCGCAGCCCGCTGCAGCGCCGCCTCATACGACGGCAGCGCCAGCACCTGCGGGATGCGGCCGCGCCCGGACTGCTCTGCGGCCGAGGCAGCGATCTTCTGCCAGCGCTCGAGCTTTTTGGCAAGCGAGCGTTCATCCGGCCGGGAGACGCAGCGCGCGCTCGGGAACGCGACCAGCTCCGCCGCGCCCAGCTCCGTCGCCTTCTGGATCACATGCTCAAATTTATCCGCCTTGGCAAAGGCCATATACACACTGCAGAATACGGCCGCCTCGCTCTTTGCAGCCGTGTGCTCCTGCACGACAAGGCTGACCTGCCCCGGAGCCACGTCCGAGACAACGCAGTGCCACTCCTCGCCCTCGCCGTCGCACACCGTGACGGCATCTCCGTTTTTCAGGCGCAGCACACGCGCATGCGCGGCATTCTCCCCCGTCAGGACCAGAAAATTCTCACCCAGCTCCGCGCGCGGAACAAAAAAACGCGGCATAGCGCTCTCCCCTCCCCGCCTTTGCGGCGGTGTTCATAATTATTGTTTGTTATTGTAGCATATTGGTAGGCATTGTGCAAGCCCGCCCGGCTCGCGCTTGTATTTCGCCCGATTTTGTGCTATTATTTTTCGGGAAAGGGGGCGAACACGCATGGACGATCTGCTGAGCGGGCTGAACGCGGCCCAGCGGGAGGCCGTCACGGCCACAGAGGGCTATATCCGTGTCATCGCGGGCGCAGGCTCGGGCAAAACGCGCGCACTGGCGCGGCGCTTCGCCTACCTTGTGAACGAGGTCGGCACGCTGCCCGGCAACATCCTGTGCGTGACGTTCACGAACAAGTCTGCCGCCGAGATGCGCCAGCGCATCCACGCCCTGACGGGCGACGAGGACACGGGCTATATCTGCACGTTCCACAGCTTCTGTGTGACCGTCCTGCAGGAGGACAGCCACGCCGTGCAGTATCCGCGGCGCTTTCTCGTGCTTGACAACAGCGACATCGACGCCATGCTCCGCATCATCTATGAGGAGCGCGGGCTGACGCTGCGCGCCATGACCTTCAGCGCGGCGCGGGACATGATCGAGCTCCGCAAGCTCAAGAAGGTGCCGCAGTATTATCTCGATCTCATCACGCTGTCGCTCGAGACGCTGCAGCAGAAATATCTGCAGGCCGAAGCCCCGGACGACATCATTTTCTATGGCTATCTCTACCAGCAGAAGAAATGCTTCGGGCTGGACTACAACGATCTGCTGAAATTCACGCTCTATATCTTCGAGCAGGATGCGGACATCCGGCTCAAGTGGCAGCAGCGGCTGGAATACATCATGGTCGACGAATTTCAGGACATCGACGAGCCGCAATACACGCTGATGCAGGTGCTGTGCGGCTATCACCACAACCTCTTCGTCGTGGGTGATCCCGACCAGACGATCTATACCTGGCGCGGAGCAAACATCCGGTATCTGCTGGACTTCGATCAGGTCTTTCCCGGCACACGGACGATCCTGATGATGGAAAATTACCGCTCCACGCCGCAGATCCTGTCCGTGGCAAATTCGCTCATCGCCAAAAACACGGACCGCATGGAAAAATCCCTGCTCCCCACCTTGCCGGACGGCGCGCCGGTCCGTCTGCACCATGCGCGCAGCGCGGCGGACGAGGCCGCGTGGATGGCGGCGCAGATGCAGGCCCTGCACGACGGCGGGACGCCCTACCGCGACATGACCGTGCTCTACCGCGCGCATTATCTCACGCGGACGGTCGAGGAGGTGCTCCAGCGGGAGAAGATCCCCTATACCATCTACAGCGGCGTGCAGTTTTTCGGCCGCGCCGAGATCAAGGACGCCCTGTCCTACCTGCGCATGATCGCCTGTCAGGACGACCTGTCATTCCTGCGCATCGTCAACCAGCCGAAACGCAACATCGGCGAGCGCCGCCGCAGGCTGCTGCAGGAGCAGGCCGCACAGGAGGGCTGTTCGCTGTTCACGGCCCTGCGCCGCAGTGTCGGCACGGAGGCCTTCCGCGGCACGGGTGCGGCACGCTTCGTCTCGCTCATCGATGCCTTTTCGTCCGACTGCTCCGGTCGGTCCGTCTCGGAGGTCCTGTCCGCCATCCTGCACGAAAGCGGCTATGAGGCCATGCTCCGCACGGAGGGCAGTCAGGAGCGGCTGGACAATCTGGCCGAGCTGAAGCAGTCCGTCTATGAATATGAGACGACGTGCGGCGAGGAATGCACACTCGAGCACTATCTGGCCCATGTGGCCCTGTTTACAAACGCCGACGCGGGCGACAGCCGCGACCGCGTGAAGCTGATGACCGTGCACACGGCCAAGGGACTGGAATTCCCCCATGTGTTCCTGTGCGCGATGAACGAGGGACTGTTCCCCTCGAAAAAGATCCGGCCCCTCCCCGCCATGGAGGAGGAGCGGCGGCTGGCCTTCGTCGCAATGACGCGCGCGGAGCAGGGGCTGTACCTCTCCGAGGCTGCCGGGCGCAATTTTGACGGAACAGACCGCTATCCCTCGCGCTTCCTGCTCGACATCGACCCCGGCCTTCTGGAGCAGAGCGGCGAGCGCGATGACATGCTGCTGGATAACGCCCGCGGCTACATTGCCATAAGCGAACGCACGCTGCGCGGCAGCGCGGACACCGCCGCCTTCCGGCCCGGCCAGCGCGTGCGGCACAGCATTCTCGGCACGGGCACCGTGCTGGAGCCGGACGAGGCAAAGCAGGCTTGGCTCATCCGCTTTGACGGACTGCCGACCCCGCGGCGCATTTCTTTCCGCGCGCGGCTCACGCCGTGTCCGGAGCAGGAAGGAGACACCCCATCATGACCCTACAGGAATTTTTTGCGAAAAACACGCGCGCTGCCATCGCGTTTTCGGGCGGCGTGGATTCGTCGTATCTGCTGTATGCTGCGGTGCAGTGCGGTGCAGACGTGCACGCTTACTTCGCCAAGACAGCGTTCCAGCCGCAGTTTGAGCTGGACGACGCGCGGCGGCTGGCCGAGAGCGTCGGTGCGAAGCTGACCGTGCTGGAGCTGGATGCCCTGTCCTCCGAGGATGTGGCGCGCAATCCTGCAAACCGCTGCTACTACTGCAAGCAAAATATTTTCGGAAATCTGAAGCGCGCGGCAGCCGAGGACGGGTTCACGCTCATCCTCGACGGCACGAATGCCTCGGACGACACCGGGGACCGCCCCGGTATGCGCGCCCTGCGCGAGATGGACGTCCGCTCGCCTCTGCGCGAATGCGGCCTGACGAAGGCGGAAATTCGCCGTCTGTCGCACGAGGCCGGGCTGTTCACCTGGGACAAGCCCGCCTATGCCTGCCTTGCCACGCGCGTCCCCACCGGCACGCGCATCACGCCGGAGCTGCTGGCCGCCACGGAGCGCGCTGAGGGCTGGCTGTTCTCGCAGGGCTACACGGACTTCCGCGTCCGCCTGCTGGACGGCTGCGCCCGCCTGCAGTTCCCGGCAGATCAGCTTTCCCGGGCGCTGGCCCAGCACGACGAGATCGTCGCGGCCCTGAAGCCCGATTACCGGGCAGTTCTGCTCGATTTGGAGGCACGCCATGCATAATTCTCTCACCGCCCTGCTCACGCAGGTGCGCGACGGAAGCATTTCCGTCGCGGACGCGGCCCTGCAGCTGCGCGAGGCTCCGTTTGAGGACCTCGGCTATGCGCGCGTCGACCATCACCGCCGTCTGCGGCAGGGCGCGGCCGAGGTCATCTACGGCGCGGGCAAAACGCCGGAGCAGATCGCTGGCATCGTCGATTCCCTGCAGCGCAGCGGGCAGAAGACCGTGCTCATCACGCGCATGAAGCCGGAGGCCGCAGCCTATCTGCAGGAGCGCGCAGCGCTCACCTATGACGCAGCCTCCCGTATCGGCATCGTCGGGCCGCTGCCGGAGCCGGACGGCGACGGGAAGATCGTCGTCGCGACCGGCGGTACGAGCGACATTCCCGTCGCCGAGGAGGCAGCGCTCACAGCCGAGGTGCTCGGAAACCGCGTCGTGCGGCTGTATGACGTCGGCGTGGCCGGGCTGCACCGTCTGCTCGCCAGTCTGGACGAGCTGATGGGCGCACGCGCCATCATCGCCATCGCCGGGATGGAGGGCGCGCTTGCCAGCGTCATCGGCGGACTGGTCGACTGCCCCGTCATTGCCGTGCCGACGAGCGTTGGCTATGGTGCGTCGTTCGGCGGTGTTGCCGCGCTGCTTTCCATGCTGAATTCCTGCGCCAGCGGCGTTTCCGTCGTGAACATCGACAACGGCTTCGGCGCGGGCTATCTTGCCAGCATGATCAATCATATGGGGGCCAAACCATGAAAACACTGTATCTTGACTGCGGCATGGGCGCTGCGGGCGATATGCTCACGGCGGCGCTGCTCGAGCTGCTGCCGGAGCCGAAGGCATTTCTGCAGGAGCTCAATGCGCTGGGCATCCCCGGCGTTGTCACCACGGCCGTGCGCACCGAAAAGTGCGGCATCTGCGGCACGCAGCTCTCCGTGACCGTGAACGGCGCGGAGGAGGAGAGTGAGGACGTCCCGCTGGCGCACACACATGCATGCAGTCATGTTCACGAGCATGACCATGAGCATGACCATGAGCATGAACATGCCCATGAACACCCTCATTCCCACACCGGCATAGCGGACATCCGCGCGCGCATTGCGGCCCTGCCGGTCCCGCAGCGTGTGCGGGACAATATCCTCGCCGTCTATGGCCGTCTGGCCGCAGCAGAGAGCGAGGCCCACGGCAGGCCGGTCGACCAGATCCACTTCCACGAGGTCGGCACGATGGACGCGCTTGCGGACATCACGGCCGTGTGCCTGCTGCTTGAGCGGCTCGCGCCGGAGCAGATCATCGTCTCGCCCGTGCATGTTGGCAGCGGCCACGTCCGCTGCGCCCACGGCATTCTTCCCGTTCCCGCCCCGGCAACGGCCATTCTGCTGCGCGGCGTTCCTATTTACGGCGGGCACATCGCAGGCGAGCTGTGCACGCCGACCGGCGCTGCCCTGCTGACGCAGTTTGCCGCGCGCTTCGGCGATATGCCGCCCATGCGCGTAGAGCGCATCGGCTATGGCATGGGCCGCAAGGACTTCCCCGCCGCCAACTGCGTCCGCGCCCTGCTGGGCGAGACGGAGGACAGCGCGGAGGACGTGCTGGAGCTTGCCTGCAATCTGGATGACATGACGCCGGAGGCCATCGGCTTTGCGCTGGAGCGCCTGCTGGAGGCAGGGGCACTCGACGCATGGACGACGCCCATCGGCATGAAAAAATCGCGCCCCGGCGTACTGCTGAGCGCGCTGTGCCGCCCGGAAAAGCGGCAGGCTGTACTGGAAGTATTTCTGCACGATACAACGACGCTCGGCGTGCGGGAGCACCGCTGCAGCCGGACGGCGCTGCAGCGCAGCGTCAGCGAGACCGACAGCCCATGGGGGCCGGTCCGCTGCAAGCAGGCGGGCGGCTATGGCGTTTCCCGCAAAAAGTATGAATTCGACGATCTGGCACGCATCGCCCGCGAGACGGGCCTGAGCCTGCCGGAGCTGCTCGAGAAGCTGCCGTAACCCGTTCGGAAGCCTGCAGCTCCTCCTGCACGGGGGATTTCTGCAGCGGCCGATCACACTTGTAATTTTCCTCCGGATATCTTGACACCGTCGGCGTCGTATGCTATACTTCCAACATAGCCGCCCTTGTGCAAACCGTCTGGGCTACCGCTTCGGTAGCCCAGCGACCGAAGCACCTGGGCGGCTCTTTTTATGCCTGTGTACAGCACGCCGCTGTTCCCGAGAGAAACCCTGCCTCCGTCCTCACTGCCCGGCCTGCAGAACGCGGCTCCCAAGCGCCGATTGAAAGCGACGCGGCCGCCCATTTAGATGGGTGTTCATAAAACAGTCAATGGAGCGTATCGATACAGATACGCTCC
>ERZ773187.2490-NODE-2490-length-11509-cov-3.073773_pt1 | contig 11509 bp, 16 predicted proteins | sample MGYA00511242_ERZ773187 | MGnify/ENA primary metagenome ERZ773187 (study PRJEB29015, sample SAMEA2737744) | human gut metagenome | biome: human gut; feature: human-associated habitat; material: faeces | place: China | collected 2012 ... | reverse complement strand
TGTCCGTTGACCGCCGCCATCGAGGAACCGCCTGGCAGCACCACGCCCTGGAAGAGGTGAAGTTCGTGTAACTCGGCGGACAGACTGACCGGCGCGAAGAAATGGACATCCAGGTTCAGCCCCAGCGACGCCGCGGCATCGCCCAGTGAGCCGAGCGTGGCGGGATAGACCAGACGGTGGTCCGCCTCGCGGCCAATCAGCGCGATGCGCAAGGACCCGCCGGCAGACGACGACACGCCGCTATCCCAGCGGCCATAGCGGTCGGCGGTATACTCGGCCAGTACCATCCCCGGTCCGGTTGCATCCATCGCACCGCCTGACTGGCGGGGAAGATGCTCGATGATCCAGAACAAAATCTGCTGCTGCAGCGCTGAGGGCACGTTGTTCAGCTCCAGCAGGAACGGGACATCGCGACACAGGTTCTGCATGATGGCCATCGGTACGATGGAGGAAAAGTGACGGTGGCGGGCGAAGTCCATACCAAACACGTGACGCAGCTCCGGGTTCAGGGTCTCTGCCATCACCGGGCGCAACTCCTTATCAATCCAGTCATTACCCCATGCGGCACGTTCCGCCTCGGTCATATGGATAAAGTCATCATCAAGCGCGAGACGTATGACTGGCCGTTCCTCTGGCATGGCCCGCTCGATCCAGACACCGGGAATACAGATACCGTTACCGTCACGCGGGATGGCGTCCAGCTCCTCACGCATTGCCGCTTTACGCGGGCCATAGGCGTTACGGATGCGGTTATACCAGGTCTTTTTCCCCTCGACGGTTGCCGTTTCCCCCTTCATGACGCAGACCCGCTCAAACAGGCCATTCGTCACTGCATCATCGAAGGTGATACGTAACACGGCGGCATCGTCACCGTAGCGCCCCTCTTCGATATCCTTACAGAACTGGTGGAACGGGTTATTTTTGCCGTTCTCTGAGCTGATGACCACAATACGCCCGCCCCAGATAAGCAGCGCGGTGGCCGCATCCAGTACCCCCTGAACGTCAGCATGGAATGCGGCTTCGTCGATAATGACGACGCCCTGAAGACCACGGATGTTGGCCGGACGGGACGAGAGTGCAGCCACCTGGAACCCGCTGGCGAAGCGGACACGATAGGCCGCAATCATCCGGGTATTACCCTGTTCGTCCTGGTCTTCGAAAAGGAACTCTTCAATCGCAGAGACGTCCTGCGCCTGCTGGGCTGCGATGACGCGGGCGAACTTGGCCACGTAGCCAATGAACTCCAGGCCTTTCTCTTTGGTATCACCGATGTAGTAGACGTTGTCGCCGCCAGCGGCTTTCTGCGCCCCGGCTATCAGGGTCGAGTTAAGCCCCCAGGCAAAGGTGATACCGGTGCGTCGTCCTTTGGGGATAGCCAGAATAGAGACGTCATACTTAAGGCATTCTACCTGGTGGGCCATCAGCACGCCGTCGGCAAACGGGTTGAAGCCGAACGGGATTTCCCGGGCACGCGCCGGGAGCTCGTCCCATTCGACGGTACGGATGGTGGACGCTAATGGTTTCATCACTTGATCCCCAGTACACGTTCACGCCAGAACTGCACCTGGTCTTCACTCAGTCCCTGTGCCCGGGCGGTTTCCTTCAGATTTTCTTCCTGTTCGCGCAGCAGGCGATCACGCGCGGCACGCTCAATCTCGCGACGTTCGTCAAGGCTGGCTTTACGTGACTGCAGGACGTCTTTTGCAGCCCGGGCGAGGTGGCGCACGGTATCAATATCCGGGTCAGCTTCCTGCTGGGCGGTAAACGCCGCGTGGGTGGTGAGCGTGGTGACGGCCTGAACCATCAGGGCACCGGCGCGTTCGTCGGGATTCTCGCCCAGCTCACTGACCAGCAGGCGAGCCATCTGGTCCTGCTCGCGCATACGACTGACCATTTCGCCAAACGTCTGCTTATAACGACCCAGCGCACTGCGGCTGGGGGTATCCTCACCTGGGAAGTGCTCGTGAATGTCAGCCAGCAGCTCATCCAGCGTCATACGGTCTTCCCGCAGACGGCGCTCGATATGAGCGCGGACGTCAGGCTCCAGACGGTGAATCGTGGACTTTCTTCCCATATCAGCCCCCCGCGCCGGGACGCTTCACACCCGGCACAATCGCCCGACCCGCTGCCACATCAGCGCCACGTTCGGTCAGACGGGCAACCAGCACCGTCCCGATATCTTCAACCGTCACCAGACCCTGCTCTTCAAGCCAGCGCAGCTCTGATTTAATCTGATCACGGCTGGGGGCGTGGCCATAGCGGGTCAGTGCCTGGTAAATGACGGAACTGTTGGAGCTGTAGCTCGGCATTTCGGATAAAAAACGCAGCATGACGAGGCGCTGGTCCTCACGCAAAAAACTGGCAAAGTTCATGGGTCCTCCGTTATTTCTTCTGCAGCAGATAGGCTTCAATATTCTCAGTACGACGATAGGTGGCCGCTATCTGCTCCTGCATCCCGTGCATCTGGGCTTCAGTACGGCTCAGTTTTGCGATGAGTTCGGTGATTTGCGACTGCGTTGGCACCGATTTAATCTGCGCCTCAACGGTGGTGATGCGGGTGCGCAGCTCCAGCAATTCCTTCTGACTGGCGGACTGGCGACCAATCAGCCAGGTATAGACACCGACCACCGCCATCACTGCCCATTGCAAAAATGCCCAGTCGAATCTCAGTTCATTTATTCCCACAGTTACCCTCCTGGGCACACTTGATGACTTCAACCAGTTGACCGGCGCACAGGCCGTACTGGTCATATAACTGCTTCTGAGCCACCGCGAGATCGTCCATGCTGCTACTTGCCGGAAACACCGGACGAGGGCATGGTACGGTCATCCTCGCGGGTAAGACCCGAGGAAGCGGTTGTTGCTGCTCTCTCACGGGCTCCGGCGAGTTCCTGCATGACGTCAGCATCAAACCTGCAACCAGCACGGCTGGCAGCGTTCTTTTTGAGAGCCTCACGAATGGCCTCCGTGGATTTTTCATCCGCCTGCTGGCGGGCGTTTATTTGCTGTGCCAGTAAGCTGCTGGCCTGATTCGCCTGCGCAGTCAGTTGCCTGGCCCCGTCGATAAACTGATTCAGGGAGTCGGCGGCCTGCTGAGTCTTCTGATTCGCAACCTCAAGGCGCACATCCGCTTCCCCGCGCTCGTATCCCTGACGCCAGATAAACCAGACCGAGCCCAGCATCAGCGCTCCCCACAACAGATAACGGGCGATCACCTTCACCCACTCAGTCGACGTCATTGCACTCTCCCGGTCCCCAGCCCGCTGCCAGATAGCGCGGTTGCCAGGTGTAGATGATTTTCAGGGGATAGCCCCGGTTCTCGCGAAAGTTGGCAGCGCTGCGGCCCGCATTCACCTTTTCGACCTGGTTCCAGTAACGACTGGCATCCAGCCCGCGACTGGTGGCCAGCTTCCGGTCTTTCTGGACCCAGCCCAGACCGCCATTATAGGCCGACAGCACAAAAGCCATGCGGTCACAGTCGCTGGCGGTACCCGGGATACGCTGCCAGTGCCAGCGGTTGTACTGTACCAGCGCCCGCATGGCCCACGACGGGTTGTAAGGCTGATGGTCTTTCAGCTGCTCAGGGTAAATACCGGCAATCCAGCTGGCGGTGGTGGGCATAAACTGCGCCAGCCCCTGCGCTCCGACCGGGGAACGGGCGCGGGCGTTCCACTGGGATTCCTGATGGATTTGGGCGGCGAAGGTGGATACCGGAGCGTTGAGCCCCCAGACAACACGGGCATTGCGGGTCAGCTCGCGCTGGTATTGCCGGGCCTCAACCGGAATGCTGGCCGCAAAGACCGGGTGACAACCACTCAGCAGGCAAAGCAGGATGAGGGACAGCGCGAGTCGGATCATCGTCAGAGCCCCATCGTCACGCCGATACAGATCGCCGCGACAATCAGTGCCCGTCGCAGCAGAACAGCGGCAAAAATCAGCTCGTAACCGTGCGAGACCGGAAATTCCACTCTTCCCTCGCAACCGTGAGGTAGTGGTGGAGGGGCATCAGAATGGCTGTTATTTCCGGTGCTTCGCTTCTTCGCTTCTCGGGTTTTCCAGTTCTCAGTCAGATAACTCCCCGGGCTGGCATAGGGAAACAGTGCCCGATCAAGGTGGTAGCCGAGAATGGCGGCGATAGAAACCAGCAACAGCTTGTACAGCGTGACGCCGAGCTGTTCCGGGGAAATGACGGCAATAGCGGCCAGCAGCGCAACGGCAAGGATGATCCAGTTGCGCAGCCGCTGGTGACGGACCTTGTGAAGTAACGACATGAGGTGACTCCTGAAGATGAATGTGCCCGTGGGCTAAATAGATCAGGAGATAGTGTGTGTCAGAATGGGGTGCAGAGTAATTTGCCCCCGGGCAGAAAAAAGCCCGACAGATATCGGGCTTCCTGAAGGTTAATTCTGTTGTTGAGGTGTATTACCTATTTTCTTCAGTTGATCGCTGTGAACGTCAATAAAAGGAGCCATCTTACGCTGGAACCAGCCGATGTTAACCATTTCTGATTTCGGATAGTTCATTGCACGAAGCTGCTCGTTATAACACAACGCATCCAACACGCGGAGAACCGGTGGCTCATCCATTTCGATGGTCAGGCGCTTATCTGTGAATTCAGCAATGTTTTCCTCCGAGGGTTCGGTTTTCATCATCGCCTTCTCGATCTCTACAAATTGACGTGCCAGATCGAAGTGAAGTCGAGCCCTCTGAGAAGACCCCAACACCAGATTAATAGCTGATAGACCAGTCACCAACCCAAGGGCAACAAGTGCCACGGTTTTCCACGATTGTTCGAGTACCCCGTAAATGGCTGTTGAACCCAGCATCACGGATAACATATTGCTGACTTGATCTAACCTGTCGTAAAACGCCCGACGACGGTTGTGATATCTTACAGAACGACGGATATCAAACAGCAAGTGATGCCATTTTTTGGTGATGTTATCTTGTGCTTCCTCCATTTTTATCCCCTTTTGTTGGAAGTGGGTCCGGTGGAGCGAATGTGTTCGATATTACAATACCATCACGGATATCGCCAAAGTCAGTTGGTCGCTTGTCCTTATGGCTTTCTGTTATTGGGCCGGAGGGTCTTTGAGGCCTGCCATTAGATGGTTTTTGTTTTGATTTATCATTCATTTTAAATTTCCCCTATCAGGTATTGTTTGTCACTCCGAGCTGATAACACGCCTCTATTGGTCTTCTTTAAGCTCTCTAGCGGCCTTAGCTTGTTCGCTCCACTGCTCAACGGCTCCCTTTAGGGATTTTTTGAAAGCCTTGACTATATCCTCACGCTTGAAAGCATCACTTTTTTCGTAACGTGCAATCATCTGTTGTTCAAGACCATCACTTACAAAGTGCTCCCACAGCCGCTCTATTTTCTCTGGTGATGGATGGGCTATCAGTTGACAAGTCAGAAAGCCATGCAACACCTCGTCTCTGGCTCTGACTGCAAATAGCTCAGCTTCAAGAGCACAAACTCTGTTTGTTAAAGCATCAAAGGCTTCCTGTATATCTACCTTTTCATTCATCTAACAGCTCCCCAACGTATTCCGCCCAAGGGCAGATGACTCTTGCTGTGTGTTTAAGAAAAAATATTGGCACTCTTTAGAAAGAGCGGCCTGCGGGATGCGTCAACATCCTGCAGGCCAGTAACACACAGAGCATTCCTGTGAGTCACATCATGGCTCAGTCCGTCTCGCGAGACAGATTCAGCCTACTGCATTTTCATTCAATGAAAAAGGCTTACAGAATATGAAATCTCAGTTTTTGCCAGTATTACCGTGGATGGGGGGCAAACGCCGCCTGGCCAGACATATTCTTCCGTTATTTCCGTCACACACCTGCTACGTGGAGCCGTTCTGTGGCGCAGCGGCGCTGTACTTCATGAAAGAGCCCAGCAAGGTAGAGGTCATCAACGATATCCACGGAGAACTGATTAACCTGTACCGGGTGATCAAGCATCACCTTGATGAGTTTGTCCGGCAGTTCAGGTGGGCACTGGTCAGTCGGCAGATATACCGCTGGATGAAGGATACCCCGAAAGAAACACTGACCGACATTCAACGGGCGGCCCGCTTCTTCTACCTGCAGAAACAGGCGTTTGGCGGCAAAGTGGCCGATCACACCTTTGGCACTACTACCACCAGCGCACCACGCCTTAACCTGCTGCGCATCGAAGAAGAACTGTCGCTGGCTCACCTGCGACTTTCCAGAACCACCATTGAGCATCTGGACTGGGCTACCTGCATTAAGCGGTATGACCGTCCCCATACGCTTTTTTACTGTGACCCGCCGTACCTGAAAACTGAGGGGTATGGCGTTGAATTCAGGCTGGAGGAATATGTGTGCATGGCGGAACTGGCGCGGACCATCAGCGGGAAAATGGTTATATCGGTGAACGATATTGAGGAAATGAGGGAAACCTTTGCCGGGCTGCGGATTCAGACGGTCGATATCCGCTACAACCTGCAGACAACGGGTAAAGCTGAACTCAAGCGAGAACTAATTATCTGTAATTTCTAATCATATCCTGAAGAGAATGGCCGATATCGGCCATTCTGACCCTAGTTCAATTACTCTGCGTTCTATGTGTTTGAGGGCGTTTTGGACACACCTGGAGTACAGCCATTTTTTACCCTAAGTAGTTGCAGTTGTGACAGTCGGGTGTTTGCACTCTCAAGAGCACTATTTTTTTCCATAGTATTGCCGATGCCAAAATCACCCAAAAAGGAAAGAACTGAACGACCATCGAACTGACTTTCTTTATCAACATGTTGCAGAAAACCATGAACTTTGGCTTCCTCTAACTCTATTTCACGGCAAGACATAGTCTCCTTCTCATACTGAGTAAGTTCACCTTGTCGACCATAATTCTTTGTTGAACACCCAGTCACTAAAACCAAAGCAACTGCACTAACCCAGAGATAACGCATATTTATTCCTTACTTTGCTGTGCTAGTGGGGCAAATCAGCCCCAAAGACATCCCCGTCGCTCAATTATTACTATCGGGTGACGTTTTATTTTTCAGATAGTCAGCAATGCTCACCACATTACTTTTCCCAAACTCTCATTACTAGCTTGCGAACTTGCTTGGTTTTGGTTGTGCAAGCCCTTTGCCGACCTCAAGAATCGCCCTCCGTTGCTCTGGTGTCATCCCATCGAATGCGTCCAGTAACTCTTTTTTTTCTGGAGACATCACCTGCATCTCCTTTACAGAATGATCATTGCTCACTCCTGTGAGCAACCATGTTATATCAACGCCGAACTCCTGATGAATCCGTAGGAGGAAATCTCCGCCAGGCATAGCTTTACCATTTTCAATTTGGCTAATGCCTCCATTGGATATCCCCAGGCGAGCGGCAAAATCACGCTGGTTTAATCCAGCTTGTTTTCGAATAGAAATCACTCTCTCACCCACAGAAATGCTCATAAAAATGAATCTCGACATTGATATGCTCAAAATAATGAGCAATAATCTAACACACATAAGGCAAACATCATTGCATCAATAAAGGGGACAACGATGACTGCAGAACAAGTCAAAGCACTCTTTCGCCAGCGAGGGGTCACTTTCACCCAGTGGGCTGAAGAGCATGGCTACTCCCGGAACGAGGTCTACCGGGTTCTCAACGGCCAGACCAAAGCCAACTACGGTAAATCGCACGAGATCGCCGTCAAGTTGGGCCTCAAATCCGGCAACGTTGCAGCCTGAAATACCTGCAATAAGTGTAACAGTGTTTCGTATATAGAAAAGAGGTATGTGACATGAACAAGGTAATCACATCCACATCCGGTGGTCGCATCCTGCGGGTGCTCAAGGCGCTTAAAGGTGCCTCACTAACAGGCCGCTCCAACAGCGAGCTTGCTAAAGCACTGGACGAATCACCGGCCAATATCAACCGCGCCCTCAATACCCTTATTGAAGAAGGGCTGGCCCAGAAGCTGGACAATGGTCGTTTCGCTCTGAGCGTTCAGCTTCTGCAAATTGCCCTTGCTCACAGCAATGAAATGGCCCGCGCTCAGGGCCGCATTGATGAGATGAACCAGCGCATCGTCTCTGGTAGCCACTAATTAAGGAAAGACACAAATGGCACGTACCAAATCGCAACCTGCTGAACTAATACCGGACGTAGCGTTAAATCCAGAGCTTGAGGCCACCCAAAACCTGATGGCCACGGTCAGCAGCCAGATGAATGACGAACGTGACCTGCTGAACCAGCTACTAGGTCAGGCTCAGATGGCCGGGGCATTCGAAGATTTTTCCCGCACGGTGCGGACTTCTAAACTCGCTTTTGTTAAGGAAAACAAGCTGTACCGGAATTTAAAGGATGCAAAAAATCCGCACGGTGCGGAAAAACTATCTGGAACTTGGGAAGAGTTTTGCGGCTTGCTGGGCAGGTCTGTTGATCAAGTTGACAGAGATATTGCCAATCTTACCGCCTTCGGCGAAGAAGCCCTTGAATCCATGTCCCGTATGGGTATCGGCTATCGCGAGCTGCGCCAGTTCCGTCGCCTGCCGGAAGACCAGAAAAGCGCCCTGATCGAGGTTGCCAAAGAAGGCGACAAAACCGCGCTGCTTGAACTGGCTGAAGAAATGATCGCCAAACATGCCCGCGAGAAGGAAGAGCTGAAGACCGACCTTGAAATCAGTCGCCAGATGCTGGCCGAGAAAAAGGAAGAACTCGGCACGATGCGCAATGAAAAAGAGGAGCTTAAATCCCGCCTGGTTCGCCGCACCACCACTGAAACACCGGACGAAGAAGGCGTGGCGCTTGAGACAGAGGTCACCGGCTTTAAAAGCGGGGTTCTCAGCGCGTTCTTTGACCTTAAAAGCGGCTTCAACGCGCTGACCGAGCACACCGAACGCACCGGCATCAACCATACCGGCATGATGGCGGGCCTGCTTGATGACCTTCAGGCGCAGTTTGAAGAGCTGCGTCAGGAATTCAGCCTGCCGGAAGCCCGCGAGACCAGCGTGATACCGGACTGGGTAAAAGAAGCACAGCAAGAGGATGAAAATAATGGATAAAACCACCGCTGTAATTGACTCACCAGAGGCGCTGGGCGCTGCCCTGTGCCGCCATGTACCCGATATGGCCAACGGTTTCACCATCACCACCCGGGACAGCCAGCTGCAGCTGACTGTAACCGCCGAAGATACCAGGCCTTTCATGGCGGCGATGGAACGTCTGCTGAAGGGAAAAATTCGCCAGATCCAGCGTGGGCATCAGGAGCGCGTTCTGGATGAAAGGTGGGCTCAGATTGAGGCAACTAACCAGATGTTTGCCGAGCAGGTCAGACGAGAAGACAAGACTGTAGCTAACAACCTGCAAATCATCGAACGGATTAAAAGTGGTGGTGAAAGACTGAACGAGCTGGCAATCAAACAAATCGTCCAAATTAGTTTTCCCACGTTGACATCCGAAGAATGGGAACGCATCGACCAGATTATTCGGGCGGCGGCGTTACGCAAAAATACTGAGTCCACGACCAGTATCTGAGGGGGCAGTGATGAATCCAGTCCTTACTCAGCGACTCGTCGCCATTGCCGAAGCGGCCAGTGCTGCCGGTCATGGCAACAAAGAAGCGGTGTATCAGGCCGCCTGCGAGGAATTGTGTATGTCACGTGCGACATTGCTCAAAAAACTGAATGCCGTCCGCCTGCAGAAGCCGAGAAAACAGCGCTCTGATGCCGGTGATTCCGCGCTGACCCGCGAGGAGGCGATGACCATTTCCGGCACTCTGATGGAAACCATTCGCGGGACGGGCAAACGTACCCTCAGCGTGGAAAAAGCCATCAACAGCCTGCGCGATAACGGTCTGATCGTCAGCGGCAGGCTTGATGAGACCACCGGTGAGATTGTGCCACTATCGGCCAGCGCCATTATCCGCGCTCTGCGCCAGTACCGGCTGCACCCTGACCAGTTGCGGGCACCGGCTCCGGCAGTGCAACTGGCCAGCCGCCACCCGAACCACATCTGGCAGCTGGATGCGTCCATCTGCGTGCTTTATTACCTCAAGAACCCGGCCAAAGGGGTTAAAGGTGATACCGGGCTACGCATTATGGATGAGAAAGAGTTCAACAAGAACAAACCCGCCAACGTGGCCAAAGTCGTCAATGATCGCGTCTGGTCTTTTGAAGGAACCGACCACACTACCGGGTGGATCTACCTTGAGTACCGCTTCGGTGGCGAAACCACTGAGAACTTCACCTCTGTCCTGATCAACATGATGCAGGAACGTGGCGGCGCAGATGTGTTACACGGGGTGCCGAAGGTGCTGTTCACCGACCCCGGTGCAGCCCTGAAGTCCCCCACGATGGGCAATCTGTGCCAGGCGCTGGGTATCCGGCTGATTGCGCACAAAGCCCGCAACGCCCGGGCCACCGGCTCGGTGGAAAAGGCCCGTGACATTCTGGAACGGGATTTCGAACATGGCCTGCGCTTCTGTCGGGTGGAGAGCATCGACGAACTGAACCGCCTGGCGCGTCTGTGGCGGATGAAGTTCAACCGCACGGCCATTCACAGCCGTTACGGGATGGCCCGCACGGATAAATGGTTGCTGATCACCGAAGAGCAACTGGTCAAGGCCCCCTCAGTTGAGGTCTGCCGGGAAGCGGCGGTGTCAGCGCCGGTTAGCTGCAAGGTGGACAACTTTGTCAGGGTACGTTTCCGGGGGCGGCAGTACGACGTTTCCGCTGTGCCGGGTGTCTGCGTGAATGACCGCGTCATGGTTGCCCGTAACCTCTACCGCGACGATCAGGCCCAGGTGGTGATGACCGGCGAGGATGGTCTGAAATCCTTCTTCCTGGTTGACGAGGTGCAGAAAGACGAACACGGCTTTGCCGTTGATGCCCCGGTTATCGGTGAGAGCTTTAAACCGCTGCCGCAGACCGTTGCCCAGCAGCATCTTGATGAAGTTGAGCAGCACGTCTTCGGCACGGCCAGTAAGGAAGAAACCGAGGCTGCGAGAAAAGGCAAAGCCCTGCCGTTCGGGGGGCGTTTCAACCCATATCTCGATATTGAGCGCGACGATCACCCGACTTACCTGCCAAAACGCGGCCAGGAAAGTCAGGTTCGTGGCCCGCGCATCGAGCAGCGCCCGTTATCCCACGTTGAGGCGGCTAAATTACTGCGTGAGCGTCTGACGGCAGCTGGCCATAGCTGGTTCCCGGAACACTACGCGCAGCTGGTCAGTCGCTTTCCGGAAGGCGTTCCGGCAGAAGATATTGACGCCATTGCGCAGGAACTGGCCGGGAACAAAGCGCCACGACTCAGTATCGTTAACGGCCATTAACGGGAGGCACCCATGCTGGTACTGAAAGACCTGATGAAACAGCACGGTATTGAACAGACGGAAATCGCTGCAGCAGCAGCTGTTTCGCAGCCCGCCGTTTCACAGCTGATTAACCACGGCATCTGGCCGAAGCGTCGCCCTGAAGAAGTGCGGCAGAAGATTATGACATTCCTGGCATCACGCGGGCTCGGGGAGGAATTATCCCGGGCGTTT
>ERZ773187.2485-NODE-2485-length-11519-cov-8.745987_pt1 | contig 11519 bp, 6 predicted proteins | sample MGYA00511242_ERZ773187 | MGnify/ENA primary metagenome ERZ773187 (study PRJEB29015, sample SAMEA2737744) | human gut metagenome | biome: human gut; feature: human-associated habitat; material: faeces | place: China | collected 2012 ... | reverse complement strand
GCGATATGGTACGGCGGACAGGCCGCGGTGCCGAGGGTGCGCATCTTCTCAACCAGGTAGCTTTTCAGCTTCGCCGGGGTAATCAGCGCTTTGGTTTCCTGATACAGATAGGTTTTGTTGGCTGAGCCGCCGCCTTTCGCCATGCACAGAAATTTGTACTCGTCGCCGTCAACGCTATAGAGATCGATCTGCGCCGGCAGGTTAGTCCCGGTGTTGACCTCTTTGTACATATCCAGCGGAGCATTTTGCGAGTAGCGCAGGTTATCTTCGGTATAGGTGTTGTAAACGCCGCGGGCCAGCGCCGCTTCATCGCCGCCGCCGGTCCAGACGCGCTGACCTTTTTTACCCATGATGATCGCGGTACCGGTATCCTGGCAGGTCGGCAGCACGCCTTTCGCCGCAATTTCCGAATTGCGCAGGAACTGCAGGGCGACGTATTTGTCGTTTTCGCTGGCTTCCGGGTCGAGCAGGATTGACGCAACCTGCTTTTGATGGGAAACGCGCAGCATAAAGGCCGCATCGTGGAAGGCCTGCTGGGCCAGCAGGGTCAGGGCTTCAGGTTCAACCTTCAGGATCTCCTGGCCTTCAAATTCGGCCACGGAAACATGTTCTTTGCTCAGCAGATAGTATTCGGTCTCATCTTTTGCCAGCGGAAAGGCTTCCTGGTATACAAACGGTTTAGTCGACATAGCTTTGCTCCCTAAGAGTAAAACCGCCGGAGGAGAACCTCCGGCGGTTATGAATCAGAACATCATAGACATCCACGGATAGCCAATCAGCAGCAGGGCGGCCAGGAAGATGGCGCCGAAGATGGTGCCGAGGCGCCAGTAGTCTTTGGTTGGCAGGTAGCCGCTGCCGTAGTAAATCGGGCTTGGACCGGTACCGTACGGGGTGATGATGCCCATCACGCCGAGCGAGGTGACCATCAGCAGGACGAAGACCTGCATATTCATACCCGGAATGGTGGAGGCGATAGTCAGCATCGCCGGCAGCAGCGCGGTGGTGTGCGCGGTGGTGCTGGCGAACAGGTAGTGCAGCAGGTAGAACGCCAGCAGCAGCACGATAGTGGCGACCCCCGGGGAGATGCCGCTCATCAACGCGCCACCTTCTTTACCCAGCCAGGCGATAAAACCGGTCGAGGAGAGGCCGTCGGCCAGCGCCACCAGCGTGGCGAACCAGACAAAGGTGTTCCATGCCGCTTTATTGTTGGTGATATCGCTCCACGAAAGTACGCCGGTCCACAGCATCAGCACAATCACCAGCAGGGCGGCCAGCGCCGGTTCAATCCACTCGGCGGCGAAAATCCACATGGTCAGGGCGAAGCAGACGAACACCAGCAGCAGGATCTCATTGCGCGACAGCTTGCCCAGTTTTTCCAGCTCACGAGCGGCCCACAGCGGCACTTCGTTGTTGACTTTCACTTCCGGCGGATAGAACCAGTAAGCCAGCAGCGGCATAGCCAGAATCAGCAGGATACCCAGCGGCAGGAAGGCGATAAACCAGGTGCCCCACGAGATATTGATGCCAACGATGCTTTTGACCAGCGCGAGGGCCAGCAGGTTTGGCGCCAGCGCGGAGAGGAACATCGAACTGGTGATACAGGCGGCGGTAATGGCCACCCACATCAGGTAGGAGCCGATACGACGCGCGCTGGGATCGTTTGGTTTAGAACCGTACAGCGGCGGCAGGTTGGCGATAATCGGGTAGATTGTCCCGCCGCTGCGCGCGGTATTGGACGGGGTAAACGGTGCCAGCAGCAGGTCAGCAAAGGTAATGGCATAACCCAGCGTCAGGCTGCGGCGGCCCAGATACTTCACCAGGATCAGCGCCAGACGGCGACCAAACTGGGTTTTATCGTAGCCAGCGGCGAACATGAAGGCGCCGAAAATCAGCCAGACGGTGGAGTTACCAAAACCGCTGACCGCCCATTTAAACGAGGCGCCGGCCAGTTTGAATTTAGGGTCGGCCAGTTGCGCCGGGTTGAAGAGCAGCCACTGGCTGCACAGGGCGATGACCACCACCCCGGTGATACCGATCACGGCGCCCGGCAGGGGTTCAAAAATCAGCCCGACAATGACGCCAACGAAGATAGCAAAGTAGTGCCAGGCATAAGGCGGTAACCCGTCAGGCACCGGCACGAAGAGTAAAAGAACTGCAACAATAATGGGCAGCGCCATCATCAGCAGGCGGTTTTTATTTGCAGCCTTGGGACTGGCGGCACCGGCAGGCGGTATGGTTGTCTGTTTCTCTTTCATAATGAGTATCTGCGAGTAGTTGAAAATACGGTTGCGTCACGTCATAACCGGTGATTTTTTTAATTTCAAAACTTTCTTTACTTATTAATCTTTGGTTTTGATGATTTTCGTGACGGTTATTTAACGCCTTTTTCCGTGCGTTAAATTTAATTTGTTGGTTATTTATATATTGCGCTTTGTTGCTTTATTGCAATTGATCAAGATCAATAAACACGGTGTGTGAAGGTGTTTTTTTATTTTCAAAATAACCCTGACGGATGAGGTGTTTATTTGTTTAAAATATAGATAAATGTTAATGGATAATTGATTTATAAACGTTCGTTAAAACAAAATCTATCATATCTATATGATATTGATAAGTTTTATTTTGTGTCTGGTATGTTTTGTTATTTAACAAAAGTGGCGAGTATGTTATCGGTGTTTTGCTTTGTGTGAAAATTGTATTTTTAATTAATAATACAATGGAGGTACTGATGTTATTGGTGGTATTAAATAGTTTTTTAACTAACGTAATTAGTTTGGTAACTAAAAATAGCGCTATATTATGGGCATGACAACAGGAATTAAGAAACACAACCAAAAACAATTCCGTCACCCAATTCTGAATTTTCAATATTTAAAATCTGGAGTGTTAATATGACCAGTAACCCACGTATATTGCGTCCTTTTACCTTACCGAATGGTACTGAGTTAAAAAACCGTTTGTTAATGGCACCGATGACCACCTGCACCGGCTATTTTGACGGCAGCGTCACCAGCGAACTGGTGGAATACTATCGCGCTCGTGCCGGCAGCATTGGCACCATTATCGTTGAGTGCTGCTTTATTGATAATTACGGTCTGGCTTTCCCCGGCGCCATCGGCATCGACAATGACGAGAAAATTGCCGGTCTGGCTAAAATCGCCGACGCCATCAAAGCCGAAGGGTCAAAAGCGATTCTGCAGATCTATCACGGCGGGCGTATGGTCGATCCGCAGCTGATCGGCGGCCGTCAACCGGTGGCGCCGAGCGCGCTGGCGGCACCGCGTGAAGGTGCCGCGATGCCGCGTGAGCTGAGCGGTGAAGAAGTTGAGGGCATGATCGCCAAATTTGGCGACGGCGTACGTCGTGCCATTCTGGCCGGTTTTGATGGCGTGGAGATTCACGGCGCTAACACCTATCTTATCCAGCAGTTCTATTCCCCGAACTCCAACCAACGCGATGACCAGTGGGGCGGCAGCCGCGACAACCGCGCGCGTTTCCCGCTGGCGGTGCTGGACATTACCCACAAAATGGCGGGCCAGTACGCCGACGATGCCTTTATTATCGGCTATCGCTTCTCCCCGGAAGAGCTGGAAGAGCCGGGTATCCGTTTTGACGACACCATGTACCTGCTGGAAAAACTGGCGGCGCGCGGTCTCGACTATCTGCACTTCTCCGTCGGCGCGTCACTGCGTCCGTCGATTGTTGATACCCGCGATCCGACGCCGTTGATTGAAAAATATTGTGCGCTGCGCTCTGACACCCTGGCTCAAATCCCGGTGATGGGCGTTGGCGGCGTGGTGAACGCCGCGGATGCGGAGCAGGGGCTGGATCATGGTTACGATCTGATTGCCGTGGGCCGCGCCTGCATTGCCTATCCGGACTGGGCGGCGCGGATTGCTGCGGGAGAAAATCTCGAGCTGTTTATCGATAGCACCCAGCGCGAAGCGCTGAATATCCCGGAGCCGCTGTGGCGCTTCTCGCTGGTAGAAGCCATGATCCGCGACATGAGCATGGGCGATGCGAAGTTTAAACCCGGCCTTTTTGTGGAAACCGTTCAGGACGATGCCAACGAACTGGTCATCAACGTCAGTCTGGAAAATGACCGCATCGCCGATATTGAACTGGCTGCCGGCCCGGTCCAGAACGTGGAGTTCACCACCAGTTTCGAAGAGATCCGCGAGCGCATTTTGACCGCCAATACGCCGCACGTGGACGCGATTTCTGGCGCGACCAGCCAAAGTGAAGCGGTGAAAAAAGCGGTGTCGAAAGCGATGCTGAAATCAAGTAAAGCGCTGGCGCTGGAAGAGGGCGGCGCAGACCTGACGCCGAAAAGCTATGACGTGGTGGTGGTCGGGAGCGGCGGCGCCGGCCTGGCGGCAGCCATTCAGGCGCACGATGAAGGCGCAAGCGTCCTGATCGTAGAGAAAATGCCCACCATCGGCGGTAATACCATTAAAGCCTCTGCCGGAATGAACGCCGCGGAAACGCGCTTCCAGCGGGTAAAAGGTATTGAGGACAGCAAAGAGCTGTTCTATCAGGAAACCTTAAAAGGCGGGCAGAATAAAAACAATCCGCAATTGCTGCGTCGGTTCGTGGAAAACGCCCCGGAGGCCATCGAATGGCTGGCGCGTCGTGGGATCATGCTGAATGACATCACCACCACCGGCGGGATGAGTATCGACCGTACTCACCGTCCGCGTGACGGATCTGCGGTTGGTGGCTATCTGATCAGCGGTCTGGTGCGCAATATCACCCGACGCGGCATCGATGTGATGCTGGATACGTCGGTGGAAGAGATCCTGATGGCTCACGGCGAAGTGAGCGGCGTACGTCTGCTGAATGATGAGCAGGAAAGCATCGAGGTGCAGACCAAAAGTATCGTCATGGCGACCGGTGGCTTCAGCGCCAATAGCGCGATGGTGGTGAAATATCGCCCGGATCTGGCGGGTTTTGTCACCACCAACCATAAGGGGGCGACCGGCGGCGGCATTGCGCTGCTGGAACGGATTGGCGCCGGTACCGTTGATATGGGCGAAATTCAAATCCACCCGACCGTTGAGCAGAACACGTCGTATCTGATTTCTGAATCGATTCGCGGCGGCGGCGCCATTCTGGTCAATCAACGGGGTAACCGCTTCTTCAACGAAATGGAGACCCGCGATAAAGTGTCTGCGGCGATCATCGCGCTACCGGAGCATTATGCTTACATCGTCTTTGATGAACATGTCCGGGCAAAAAACAAAGCGGCCGACGAATATATCGCCAAAGGTCTGGTGACCAGCGCCAGCTCGCCGCGCGAACTGGCGGAGAAACTGGGGATGGATTACCATGCCTTCCTCGCCACGCTGGAACGCTACAACGGGTTTGTTGAAAATCAGCGTGATGAAGAGTTCGGTCGTACCACCGCGCTGCGCGCGCCGGTTAACCAGGGGCCGTTCCATGCGATTCGCATCGCGCCGGGGGTTCACCACACTATGGGCGGTGTGACCATTAATACTGACACCGCGGTCCTGGATACTCATCATCAGCCGATTGTCGGCGCTTATGCCGCGGGCGAAGTGGTCGGGGGTATCCACGGCGGCAACCGTATCGGCGGCAATGCCGTGGCGGATATTATTATCTTTGGCACCCTGGCGGGCCACCAGGCGGCAAAACGCGCCAGAGGCTAACGCTCAGTGATAACAGGCCGGGTTCGCCCGGCCGATTCCCGGCGGCGTCTGCCTGCCCGGGTGACACAGAGGAGCTTCAATGATGTCTGGTATCTCTGGCGATCAACGCCTCTATAGCTACTCCGCTGTTTTGATGGGGTCTCCCATCCTGCTCAAACTGTTCTCCCACGATGAAGCCCTGGCTTCCCGCACGTTTCAACTGATTAAACGCTACGAAGACCTGTTCACCGTCAACCGCGCACACTCGGAGGTGATGGGGATTAATCATGCCGCCGGCCGCCATCCGGTCAGCGTCAGCCGTCCGGTTTATCAGCTGATCAAATGCGCGAAAGCGGCCAGCATGGTGCAGGAGAGCGCCTTTAATCTGGCGATTGGCCCGCTGGTGAAGCTATGGCGCATCGGTTTTAACGGCCACAGCGTTCCGGCGGCGGCGGATATCGCCGCGCGCTTAGCGCTGACCCGCCCACAGGATGTGATCCTCGATGACGCCGCAGGCAGCGTTTTTCTCGCCCAGCCGGGAATGGAGATCGATCTTGGGGCGATTGCCAAAGGCTACATTGCCGACCGGGTGCGCGATGACCTGCAGCGCCAGGGCGTCGACGCGGCGCTGATTAACCTCGGCGGCAACGTGCATACCCTGGGGGCGTGGTCGATTGGGCTGAAAAAACCGTTCGCGGCCGATAATGCGCTGGTGGGAAGTATTGATGTCGTCGGCCAGTCGGTGGTGACGTCCGGCATTTACGAGCGCTATTTTGAGCAGGATGGTCGACGCTGGCACCATATTCTCGACCCGCGCACCGGCTATCCGCTTGATAACGAGCTGGAGAGCGTCACCATTATTGCCGATGATTCGCTCGACGGCGATATCTGGACCACGTTGATCTTCGGTCTTGGGGTGGAAAAAGGCTGTGCGGCGCTGCGCCATCGCGAAGACATTGAGGCGATTTTCGTCACCAAAAATCGCGACATTATCCTCTCATCACAGCGCCGCTTTCGTTTTCACTTACTCGACGACAGCTACCGGCTTACTGACTGTACTGCTTAAGCAGGCTGTACTGCTCGGCGACCAGCCGGTAGCGATAGACCGGCCGCCCGGTCGCGCCGTAGTGAATGCTGGTGTAGAGAATATTAATCTGTGCCAGCCAGATCAGGTATTTCCGGCAGGAGACGCGGGAAATATTGACGGCCACCGCCAGTTCATCGGTGGAAAACTCGGTGCCCGGATGGGCATCAATCCACTGGCACAGCGTGCGCAGCGTCTGGGCGGTTAAGCCTTTCGGCAGCTTGCGCGCGTCGCTGGCTTCCGGCGCGTTGCCGTGGAGCAGGCGGTCAACATCGGCCTGTTCATAATAGGGCTGTCCGGTCATCAGTTTGCGTTTTTCGCGCCAGGCGGTCAGCGCCTCTTCGAAGCGCGGAAACTGGAACGGTTTGATCAGATAATCGACGACGCCGTAGTGCATCGAGGTTTGCACGGTGGCGGCATCGGCGGCAGAGGTAATCATAATCACGTCGATAGGGCGACCAGAGGCGCGGATGGTCGGCAGCAGATCCAGGCCGCTGTCATGCTGCATGTAGACATCCAGCAGCACCAGATCGATCTCCTGTGCGCTATCGTTAACCATCTCCTGGGCCTTGCTCAGCGTAGACGCGGTGCCACAGCAGCGGAAGCCGGGAATTCTCGCCACATACAGGCGATTCAGTTCGGCGACCATGGCATCATCGTCAACAATTAATACATTTATCACGCACGTTTCCTTTTACTATCCCAGGGAAGATGAACAAAAAATTGGGTAAAGACGCCAGGCTCAGACTCGACGGCCAGCGTGCCGCCCAGTTCACGGAGCTGCTGGCTGGCGAGAAACAGGCCAACGCCGCGATTCTCACCCTTGGTAGAGAAGCCTTTATTAAAGATGGCATCAATATTCGCCGGCGGGATGCCCGGTCCGTCATCGCTGACTTCGCCGCTCAGCCAGCCGTTCTGATAGTGCAGCAGCAGGCCGACTTCCCCCTCGCTTTGGCCGCTCATGGCATCCAGCGCATTCTCAATCAAATTACCCAGCACGGTGACCAGCACGGTAACCTGCTTTTCATTTGGGCAATCGGGCACCAGGCTCTCTTCGGCTAAGTTAAGGGTGAAGCCGCGCTCTTTGGCGCGCTGGATTTTACCAATCAGGAAGCCCGCGACCACCGGTGATTTGATACGGTGCTGAATTTCGCCAATGTCCGCCTGATAAGTATGGGCGGTTTGCAGCACATACTCCTCCAGCTTGTCATAACTTTTCATGTTTAACAGGCCGAGGATCACATGCAGCTTATTCATAAATTCATGCGAGGTCGTGCGCAGCGCATCGACATAGTTAACCATACCGTCCAGCCGCTGCAACAGCTGGCTGACTTCCGTTTTATCACGGAAGGTACTGATGGCGCCGACGATAGCGTTCTGGCTGCGTACCGGCACGGTGTTGCTGATCAGCAGGAAGCCGTTGCAGCCGAGTTCGCGGTCGTAAATCGGCTCGCCGGTCTGCAAAACCTCCTGCAGATCCGCCAGCAGCGGGGTGTGGGCAATCTCTTTGCCGGGGCCGCTAAGCAGGATCTCGCTAGCGGCCGGGTTGATCAGCGTGACGCGACCCTCGACATCCACCGCGACAACCCCTTCTTTTAACGAATGGAGCATCGCCTGCCGCTGCTGAAACTGCGTAGAGATCTCCTGCGGTTCCAGTCCCAGCAGCACGCGCTTGAGTCCGCGCACCAGGCTCCAGGTACCGATTCCGCAGACCAGGGCGCTGAACAGCACGGTTAACAGCACATCCCAGCGGCCTTTGGCAATTTGCTCATCCACTTTACTCAGCGAAATCCCGACCACCACCACGCCAATTTGCTGCTGCTGGTCGTTGAATACCGGCGTAAAGACGCGCAGCGCCGGAGCCAGCACCCCGTGATTGACGGCGACATTCTCTTTGCCGTTAAAGGCGGGTTGAATATCCTCGCCGATAAACTGTTTACCAATAAGCCGGGCGTTGGGATGCGAATAGCGCACGCCATGCATATCGGTCACCACCGCATACAGCAGATCGTTCCGCCGGGTAATGGCCAGCGCCAGCGGCTGGATGAGTCCGCTCTGCGGCGGCAGCGTCAGGGCCTGTTTCACTTCCGGCATATCGGAGAACGTGCGAGCAACCGCCAGCGCCGTATCTTTTACGCCGTCGCGGGTGGTATCGCTGATCTGTATAAACCACAGCGCGTAGACCAGCAGCAGTACCGAACCAATCACGCTGCTAATCATGAGCGTCACGGCGGTACTCAGCTTCATACTCATCAGTCGTTTGCGCGCGGGCGGAATTGACTCCGCGATATCCTTCATACCATCCCCTGAACTGTTCGGCGAAGGGCTATTATCGCTGAAGGTAACCATTTCTTAAAGCTATGTAAAAAAGCAAAAAGACGCTGAAAGAACCGGGAAGCGTGACCTCACTCGCAGGACCTCGCAATAAATATCCTTATAGTGAATATGGAGTTATTTAAAAGGAGGTTTTTATGAGCAGTAAGCCAACCGCATCAATGATGGAACGACGCCACCCTGAAACTCACCACATCGACACTCTCGCCACCCTCGATATGCTGACCCTGCTGCATAAAGACAATCGGCAAATTGCCGACGCCGTCGGGGCCTGTTTACCGGAGGTTGCCCGTCTCGTCGATAATGCCGCCGCAGCCCTGAGCCGGGGAGGGCGGCTGGTGATTGTCGGCGCCGGAGCATCCGGCCGCGCGGCGCTACAGACGGTCAGCGAGTATACGCCGGAAGAGAAACATTCGCTGGTTGGCCTCATTGCCGGCGGCCCCGCAGCCGCGCTGCAGGAGATGGAGACGGCCGCTAACGATTACGATCTCGGGGCGCTTGAGCTGCAGGCTATCCGTTTCACCAGCAACGATATGCTGCTGGCGCTGACGGTTAGCGGACAAACGCCGTGGGTGTGGGGCGCGATGCGTCACGCCTGGTCGCTCGGTGCGCCAATTGCGGTACTGACGCAGCAAGCGGAGAGTGAAGCCGCTCAGCTGGCGGATATCATTATCGCGCCGCAAACCGGGCCAGAAGCGGTGGCGGGGTTCGGTAACCCGAAAGCGCAGCTGGCGCAGCGGCAGATCCTCACGATGCTGACTACCGGGCTGGCGATTCGCAGCGGCAGGGTTTACAGCAACCTGCGGGTCGATCTGCAGGCCATCAGCCCGCGCTGGACTGAGCGCCAGATTGCCATCGTCATGACGGCCACCGACTGCTCGCGCAGCGAGGCCAAAGCCGCGCTGGCCAGCTGTAATCAGCATGTGCGCACGGCAATCCTGATGCTGATGACCGGGCTCGACGCCTGGCAGGCGCGGGATCTGCTGGCGGAAAATAACGATCGTTTGCGCCTCGCGCTGCAGGAGACAAAGCGTTCGACGCTGAGCAGCGTAAATTGAATGATGCGGCGCGCAATCGCGCGCCGTAATGCCGCGAGGGCGACGGGATGATAAATAACTAAATAAACCGGCGGAAATTATTTAACCCCTTAATTGCCGCCGTTATTTTCTGATTTTTATTTTTTCGCGCGATATTTTACTTTTTTAAGTTAAAAAAGTATTTGTCGGAAATTGATTAACTGTGCGGAAAATGTAAATGATATTTTAAAATATAATAGAAATGCGTTAACATGTTTGCACTTATTTCATTGTGCTATGCGATAATTCTATTATGCCTGCAATAAAAAAATCTATCTTATCTGTGACTGCCCTGGCGGTGTTTGTCAGCACCGCGTCGTATGCGAATACTGATACCGCTCAAAAAACCGATTTCCTGCTGATCGGCGGCGGAATTATGAGCGCCTCCCTTGGCACCTGGCTGCAGGAATTACAGCCGGACTGGAAACAGGTGATGGTCGAGAAGCTGGATGGCGTTGCGCTGGAATCCTCTAACGGCTGGAACAACGCCGGGACCGGCCACTCAGCGAATATGGAGCTGAACTATACGCCGGAGCGTGCGGACGGTTCCATTGATGTCAGCAAAGCGCTGGATATTAACGAGCAGTTTATGATCTCCCGCCAGTTCTGGACGGCGCAGGTCAAACGCGGCATTTTGCACGATCCGCACGCCTTTATTAATTCCACGCCGCATATGAGTTTCGTCTGGGGTGATAATGTGGAGTATCTGCAAAAGCGGTATACCGCATTGCAGCAGACGACGTTATTCCAGGGGATGAAATTCTCCACCGATCACGCGCAAATTAAACAGTGGGCGCCGCTGGTGATGGAAGGGCGCGATCCGCAACAAAAAGTGGCGGCGACCTGGACTCCGGTTGGCACCGACGTCAACTACGGCGAAATTACCCGTCAGCTGATCGGCAGCCTGAAGAAAAATAATAATTTCTCGCTGCAGACCTCTTCTGAAGTCACCGGGTTTAAACGCAATGCCGATAATTCATGGCACGTGACGATCAAAAACGTCAATAGCGGTCAGGAACAGGCGATCGATGCGAAATATGTCTTTATCGGTGCCGGCGGCGGCGCGCTGAAATTACTGCAAAAAACCGGCATTCCGGAAGCGGATAATTACGCGGGCTTCCCGGTCGGCGGCTCCTTCCTGATGACGGAAAATCCGGACGTGACGAAGCAACATCTGGAAAAAGTGTACGGTCAGGCCTCCGTTGGCGCACCGCCGATGTCGGTTCCGCACCTCGATGCCCGTTTCATCGATGGTAAGCGCGTGGTGCTGTTCGGGCCGTTTGCGACTTTCTCGACCAAATTCCTCAAAAATGGTTCCTTTATGGACCTGCTGAGCACCACCACTACCGATAACGTACTGCCGATGACCCACGTGGG
>ERZ773187.2474-NODE-2474-length-11562-cov-9.250282_pt1 | contig 11562 bp, 10 predicted proteins | sample MGYA00511242_ERZ773187 | MGnify/ENA primary metagenome ERZ773187 (study PRJEB29015, sample SAMEA2737744) | human gut metagenome | biome: human gut; feature: human-associated habitat; material: faeces | place: China | collected 2012 ... | reverse complement strand
GGTAAAAAATCAAGAAACTGCTTCATTCTTCGATTCCATTATCTGCGACAGCCTGAGCATGACCCAGGCCGTCAGGGAGGTTACTGGCGAATCAGCGTGTACAGACGGAACAGGTATACCAGCAAAATCGCGGAGATCAGGTTGCTCAGCGTGTTGGCAACAACGGCGCCCACATTAGGTGTTAATACAGCAAAATTGGGAGCAAACAGCAGAAGAGCGGTTTTAGCCAGCAGCCAGCCGATCACGGCGGGCACTACCAGACGCATATTCGCCCAGGCCAGACGCACACTGCTGCGCATGGCGACAAAGATGCCCATCTTATCCTGTACCACCATGACCGGCGCAAAGGCCAGAACAATGGCCAGCAGCACGCCAGGCACCACGACCAGCATAATACCCATCTGCACCAGCAGGGTCGTTAAGAAGATGAGGATAAAGAGTTTTGGCAACACCGGAGCACTGGCCCCGATAGCGCGCAGAGCACTCACCCGCTGACCGGCAGTGACCAACTGAATCATCAGCAGCACGCCACCGGCCATAATGGCATTACCAATCAGACCAGAGAAGGTAGAGGCCGCCGACGCGCGCAGTAAAATCTGCTGCTGCTCGGGCGTCATATTCTGTACCAGCTCAAACAACCCAACGCTACCGGCCAGATTGTCACCCTGACTCAGGCTGGCAATCTGCTCCTCACTCGGCGAAAAAGCATGACCCAGTACCACCGTGATAAATGCGCATAACAAGGCAATCAGTAAAAAAGTAATGAACTGATTGCGGAAAAAATTCCCCGTGTCACGGTAGACAGACTTCGCCGTGATAGACATGCACTCTCCTTGAGTATTGCAGGTGTTAATTAGCCGGCAATTGTACACCGGATAACACGCTGGTGGCAGCATCAAGGCTTGTATGGAAAAGCATATCTTTGTAAAGCATCAGTAATCCATGACAGGTTTTTACCCCTCAAGACGCGCACATTTTTGAATTTGGCACCTATCGGCAAAATTGATCTGCTTACCAATACTCTTTTTAACGAACCACAGGAAAAATTAACGTAGATCAATGAATGTTAAATTACTGAAATGAATGTGATCTGAGTAAGATCACTTAGTAATTATTTGTAGGTATATTCCCCCTCGCAGTTAAAACCATAACGAGGGAGTGGATATGAAAAAGGCAGTGGTTGCAGCACTTATCTTAGGCAGTCTGTCAGGCGGCGCTTATGCCCATGAGGCAGGGGAATTCTTTTTCCGGGCGGGCTCCGCCACGGTTCGCCCAACGGAAGGCTCTGACAACGTGCTGGGAATGGGCGGCTTCAACGTCAATAACAATACGCAACTGGGTATGACCTTAACCTGGATGGCCACCGATAATGTCGGTGTTGAGCTTCTGGCCGCCACCCCGTTCCGTCATAAAGTGGGGCTTGGGCCAACGGGCGATATCGCCACGGTTCACCATCTTCCGCCAACGCTGATGGCCCAGTGGTATTTTGGCGATGCAGGTAGCAAGGTTCGCCCGTATATCGGCGCCGGGGTGAACTACACCACCTTCTTTGACGAAAAGTTTAATGACAAAGGGAAAGAGGCCGGTCTGTCGGATCTGAGCCTGAAAGACTCCTGGGGTATGGCGGGACAGGCGGGGGTGGATTACCTCATCAACCGCGACTGGCTGATCAACATGTCCGTCTGGTATATGGATATCGACACCGAGGTGAAATTCAAGGCGGGCGGCGAGCAACAAAATATCAGTACCCGTCTGGATCCGTGGGTGTTTATGTTCTCAGCGGGTTATCGCTTCTAAGAGAAAAGGGTGGCGCAAGGCCACCCTCACTTTACTTCTGAATCAAATAGCGAATGGTCGGCCCGTCCTGCTGAATATCCAGCACGGTATAGCCATGGTTTTTAGCGTCAAGGGGAATATTATTGATCGACTGCGGACAGTCGCTCACTACCTCCAGGATCTCGCCTTTCTTCAGCTGCGGCATGGCCTCCAGCGTGGCCACGGCGGGATACGGACAGGGCTCACCCACCATGTCCAGGCGATAATCAGGAATGAACTGTTTCATGCGGTCTCCTTACAGGTTGCTGTTTGGCGGGACGTGCGGCGAAAGAAGCGTTTCTCCTGGGCCAGCACCAGTAAAAAGGCGGCCAGCAACATCACATAGGTTGCCAGTAATCCCCCCAGCGGACCGAAGGTATTCAGCAGATTGACTTTATCCCAGTTTGTCGCGAGCGCAGGCGAGAGATCATCCCAGTAGTAGGCCAGCAACGTTGAGCCGATAACATTACCCAGCCCCACCCACCAGTAGTGGACCTGGCCTTCAACGGCACGATACATCCAGCCGGTTTCACAGCCGCCGGCCAGCACGATGCCAAAACCAAACAGCAAACCGCCAATCACGGCGTTCGGGCCTGCCCACATGATTTTCGGTTCGACGCCAAGTTGTACGTAGCTAAAGATGCCGATGGCGCTCACTGCCATCCCGGCAATAATGGCTTTCGCCATCATGGTCCGTCCGGTGATCCACATGTCGCGGAAGGCGGAGGTAAAGCAGATTTGCGCGCGTTCAATTAACAACCCAAAGCCAACGCCGAAGAGCATCGCCAGCCCTAATTTGGGTTGATTCAGTGCCGTGCACAGCGCCCAGGCCAGCATGCCGAAGAAGACCAGCATCCCCATGCGGAAGCGGCGTCGTGCCTTCTCCGGCTTCTGCGTCAGGGGCGAGGCCGCGCTCACTTTTTGAATTTTGACCGGGATACGGAACATCGGTAACAGCGTGAAGCGCGCGCCGAAGTACGAGCCGACAGCGGTGGCCAGGGCGAAGAACCATGCGTGCAGCGAAAACTGTGGAATGCCGGTGAAAAAGGCCGCCAGGTTACACCCCATCGCCAGACGAGCCCCAAAACCGGCAATAATTCCCCCGACGACGGCCTGCGCAATGCGAATCCGGTTTTGCGGCATACGCAGCTTCACGTTATTGGCCCACAGTGCGGCGGCAAAGCAGCCACCGAACATCCCGATAATCATCATGCCGTCGATGCGGGTCAGAGGCGAACCCTCAAGATGGATCAGTTTGAAATATCCCCACTCTTCGGTATGAACCCCCGCCAGCTGGAGCAACTGCCCGCCCCAGCGGGTGAATTCACCCGTCACGGCCCAGAAGGTGCCGGTGATGCCGAAATAATAGGTAGAGAGAATGCCCGCTGCGATAACCGCAGGGACAGGTGACCAGAACTTAATAAGATAAGCCTGTTTGAAGTCATGCCATGACATGGATAAACCTCTGAACTCAGAAGGATTAGGGGCGTTAGCCGTAAAAGAAGAGGGGATGATACGCCGGGAATGGCGTTTGAAAAGAGAAAAAAGCCGTAAAGCTCGACGGGATCAATTTATGCGAAACGCCGCCTGAAAATTTCAGACGGCGAAGAGGTTATCAGCCTCGTGTTGCCGCTTTCATGCTGCTAACAAAGGTTTTCAGCTCGCTGAGCATCTGGTCAGGACTGTTGAGGTTGTTCTCGATGATTTTGACAATCGCCGAGCCGGAGATCGCCCCTGCGGCCTTCGCCTCGATGGCCGCTTTAACCTGGTCCGGTGAAGAGATGCCAAAGCCCTGCAGCGGCGGTGCCGCATGATATTCGGCCAGTTTTGCGACCAGGTGATGCAGAGGGAGCGCGGCTTTATTCTCTGCGCCGGTTACCCCTGCACGAGAGAGCAGATAGGTATAACCGCGGCCATAAGAGGCAATCTGGCGCAGCAGTTCGTCGTCGGCATTAGGCGGGCAGATAAAAATCGGCGCCACGTTATGACGCATCGCCGCCTGACGGAACGGCGCAGACTCCTCCACTGGCACGTCTGCCACCAGTACCGAGTCCACACCCACGCGAGCGCATTCGGCATAAAACGCATCAATCCCGCGACTAAAGACCAGATTGGCATACATCAGCAGGCCAATCGGAATGGTCGGGTATTTCTGACGAACGGTGGCCAATATTTCAAAACACTGGGTCGGGGTGACACCGGCAGCAAAGGCGCGCAGAGTCGCGTTCTGGATGGTCGGGCCATCAGCCAGCGGATCGGAGAAGGGGATCCCCAGCTCCAGCGCATCGGCACCGGCCTCAATCAGCGTGTCGATAATTTTTAAAGAGTGTTCAGGCGACGGATCGCCCAGGGTCACAAAGGGAACAAATGCGCCTTCCTTGCGTGCTTTGAGCTCAGCAAATACGTTATCGTAACGTTCCATCACATTTCCCCTCGTGCTTTCAAAATATCGTGAACGGTGAAGATATCTTTATCACCGCGACCGGAAAGGTTAACCACAAGCAGCTGCTCTTTTTCCGGGTTTTCCTTAATCATTTTCAGGGCATGGGCCAGCGCGTGCGAGGACTCCAGTGCCGGGATAATACCTTCGCTGCGACAGAGCGTTTTGAAAGCTTCCAGCGCTTCGTCATCGGTAATAGAGACGTAATCCGCACGACCGGTACTGTTCAGGAACGCGTGCTGCGGCCCCACGGACGGGAAATCCAGCCCGGCAGAGATAGAGTAGGACTCTTCGATCTGCCCCTCCTCAGTCTGCATCATCGGCGCCTTCATACCGAAATAAATCCCCACGCGGCCATGCTTCAGCGGCGCACCGTGCTCGCCGGTTTCAATACCGTGCCCGGCCGGTTCAACGCCAATCAGTCCGACGCTGGTTTCATCGATAAAGTCGGCGAACATGCCGATGGCGTTAGATCCACCGCCAACGCAGGCGATGACCGCATCCGGCAAACGCCCCTCTTTTTCGAGGATCTGCGCTTTGGTCTCTTCGCCAATCATGCGCTGGAATTCGCGCACAATGGTCGGGAACGGGTGAGGGCCCGCCGCCGTGCCCAGCATGTAGTGGGCGGTGTCGTAGCTGCCAGACCAGTCGCGCAGCGCTTCATTACAGGCATCTTTCAGGGTTGCGGAGCCGCTATGTACCGGAATCACCTCCGCACCCATTAAACGCATCCGGAAGACGTTCGGTGACTGGCGCTCCACATCTTTAGCCCCCATATAGATGCGGCATTTCAGGCCGAGCAGGGCGCTGGCAAGGGCAGAGGCAACGCCGTGCTGACCGGCACCGGTTTCGGCGATAATCTCGGTTTTGCCCATCCGTTTTGCCAGCAGCGCCTGTCCCAGCACCTGGTTGGTTTTGTGCGCGCCGCCGTGGAGCAGATCTTCACGCTTCAGGTAGAGGGTCGTCTTTGTCCCTTCCGTCAGGTTGCGGCATTTGGTCAGCGCGGTCGGGCGTCCGGCGTAGTTTTTCAGCAGGTCGGTAAATTCGGCCTGAAACGCAGGATCTTTTTGCGCGCTGACAAAGGCTTCTTCCAGCTGGCGCAGCGCGGGCATCAGGATCTGTGGCACATACATGCCACCGAACTCACCAAAATAGGGGTTAAGTAATGTTGTCATCTTCTCTTCCTTAATATGCACGCAGCGTTTTAAACACCGAAGCCAGTTTGCTGGCATCTTTAATGCCTGGCTGCGATTCGACGCCTGAATTGAAATCGAGTCCTGCACAGCCCGCTTTAGCGGCCTCTACACAGTTATCCGGACCTAAACCCCCCGCAAGAAGAACATTGTCGAGCTTCTCGCCGGTTAGCAGTGACCAGTCGAAACGTTGTCCGGTACCGCCCTGGCCGTTATCCAGCACATATTTAGTCACGTGTTGCAGGTTACGTACGGGCAGAACATCACTCACGCTCAGCGCTTTCCAGATGTCGACCTGTTCGGGCAGCGATTCGCGCAGCGCGTCTATATAGGCTTGATCTTCACTGCCGTGCAGTTGAACGGCGGTCAGGTTCAGCGCTCTGGCTGTTGCGGCAACGTCGGCAATAGCGGCATCGCGGAATACGCCAACATAGCGCAGCGGCACGGCGGCCATGACGTCACGGGCGCGCGCGATATCTACCGCCCGCGGGGAGGAGGAGACGAAAATGAGCCCGCCATAGATCGCGCCAGCAGCATACGCCGCGGCGGCATCTTCCGGGCGCGTCAGTCCGCAAACCTTATTCTCACCTAACAGCACCCGGCGCACGGCGGCGCTCAGGTCGGCCTGCTCCATCATGGCGGAGCCAATCAGAAAACCGTTGGCAAAGTGGCTCAGCTCACGCACCTGGGCATAGGTATTGATCCCCGATTCGCTGATGACCGTTACCCCGGCACCCAGGCGCGGCGCGAGCTGGCGAGTACGGTTGAGGTCGATGGAGAGATCGCGCAAATCGCGATTATTAATCCCCACCACTTTGGCCTCCAGCGCAATGGCGCGCTCCAGCTCCTCTTCATTACTCACTTCCGTCAGCACGCCCATGTTCAGGCTGTGGGCGACGGCCGCCAGTTGACGATACTGCTCGTCATCCAGCACCGAGAGCATTAACAGGCAGGCGTCGGCCTGATAGAAACGCGCCAGCCAGATCTGATAAGGATCGATGATAAAGTCTTTGCACAAAATTGGCTGCGGCGCGATACCGCTGACGACAGGCAGAAAATCAAAGCTGCCCTGGAAATACTTCTCATCCGTCAGAACAGAAATCGCCGACGCATGGTGTTTATAAATACCGGCGATGGTGGCCGGGTCGAAGTTGTCGCGGATCACCCCTTTGGACGGAGAGGCTTTTTTGCACTCCAGGATAAATGCCGTCCGTGCGCCCTGCAGGGCTTCGTAGAATCGACGGCTGCTGGGGACCACCTCGTTCTGAAAGCTGGCGAGCGGCTGCTGCGCCTTACGGGCTTCTACCCAGATAGCCTTATCGGCAACGATTTTCGCTAAAACGGTCTGCATGAATTACCCTCTTGCCGCAAGTGCGGTCACACGGTCATATGCTGCGCCAGAGCGCAACACGTCGATAACTTTTTGCGCATTCGCCTTAAGATCCTCTTCGCCGTGCAGACGCATCAACATGGCGACATTGGCGGCGACGGCAGCCTCATGAGCGGCTTCACCTTTACCTTGTAACAGGCGGGTGAGAATGTCACGGTTTTCTTCCGGGGTACCGCCTGCCAGCGCCTCCTGATGGTAAGGCGTTAAGCCAAAATCGCTCGCCTCAAGCTGATAGCTCTTAATTTCGCCATCATTCAGTTCTGCCACCAGGGTAGGGGCATGCAGTGACACTTCGTCCATGCCGCCGCTGTGAACCACGGCTGCACGCTGATACCCCAGCATGCGCAGTGTTTCAGCTATGGGCAGTACCAGTTCAGGGCTGTAAACGCCAATCAGCGCCAGCGGAGGGTGTGCCGGGTTAATCAGCGGCCCCAGCACGTTAAACAGGGTACGGGTCTTCAGCTGCTGACGCACCGGCATAGCATGGCGGAAACCGGTGTGGTACTTCGGCGCGAACAGGAAGCAGACCCCCAATTCGTCCAGCGCAGCACGAGACTTTTCAGCATTCATGTCGAGGTTAATGCCAAATGCGGCCAGCAGATCGGATGAGCCGGAACGGCTGGAGACGCTACGGTTACCGTGTTTAGCCACCTTGATACCACAGGCGGCAGCCACAAAGGCGCTGGCGGTGGAGATATTGATGCTGTTACTGCCGTCGCCGCCGGTACCCACGATATCGGCAAAGCGATAATCCGGACGCGGGAACGGCGCAGCGTTTTCCAGCAGGGCGGTTGCTGCGCCAGCGATCTCCTGCGGGCTTTCACCACGGACTTTCATGCTCACCAGGGCGGCTGCAAGCTGCTCGGGTTTCAGCTCACCGCGTACCACGGCGGAGAACAGTTGGTGGCTCTCTTGTTGGCTCAGGGTCTGCGCCTGGTACAGTTTTTCGAGAACAGGTTGCAGGGTATTCGTCTGCTCCAGTTTTTGCAGCGCCCAGTTCAGCGTCTGCTCCAGCAGGCGAGCCCCCTGCGAGGTCAGAATGGATTCCGGGTGAAACTGCAGGCCGCAGACGCGGTCGGCGTCATGACGGACAGCCATCACCATTCCCTCGAAATGGGCGTTAATGGTCAGCCCCGCCGGAATGTTGCTGCCCACCAGCGAGTGGTAACGCGCGACCGGCAGCGGGTTCATCAGCCCGGCAAACATCGCCTGGCCGTCGTGTTCAATACTGGATGCCTTGCCGTGCAGAATTTCGCCCGCCTGGCCGACGTAGCCGCCATAGGCTTCCACAATCGCCTGATGACCGAGGCAGATACCGATAATCGGTAGTTTACCGCGCATACGGGTCAGCAGTTCTGGCATACAGCCAGCTTCGCTTGGCGCACCCGGGCCCGGAGAGAGCATCAGCACCGGGTTCTGCATGGTGGCCAGACGCTCAATTAAGGTCTGAGCCGGGACGTGGTTACGGTAGATCACCACATTGTGGCCGTTGGCACGCAGCTGATCCGCCAGGTTGTAAGTAAAGGAGTCGATATTATCGAGCAGCAGAATGTCAGCCATCAGAAAATCTCCTGTGCGTGATGTGCGGTGGCAATCGCGCGCAGTACGGCGCGGGCTTTATTGCGGGTTTCGTCGGCTTCAGACTGCGGTACGGAATCAAGAACGATGCCAGCGCCAGCCTGAACGGTAGCGATACCATCTTCAACGTAAGCGGAGCGGATGACGATGCAGGTATCCAGATCGCCATGGGCCGTGAAGTAACCTACCGCGCCGCCATAGCTACCGCGGCGTCGTCCCTCTGCCTGAGCGATAAGCTGCATGGCGCGGACTTTTGGCGCGCCGCTCAGGGTGCCCATGTTCATGCAGGCCCGATAGGCGTGCAGCACGTCCAGATCGCTCCGCAGCTCGCCGACCACGCGGGAGACCAGGTGCATTACGAAAGAGTAACGGTCGACCTTGGTCAAATCCGCCACGTAGCGACTGCCCGGCGTGCAGATACGCGCCAGGTCGTTACGCGCCAGATCGACCAGCATCAAATGTTCAGACATCTCTTTTTGATCGGTACGCATCTCCAGCTCAATACGGCTGTCCAGGTCGCGATCAAGCGTGCCGTCCGCACGACGACCCCGCGGGCGAGTCCCGGCGATCGGATAGATTTCAATCTGACGGCTGGTGGCGTCATATTTCAGGGAGCTTTCCGGCGAGGCGCCGAACAACGTAAAGTCGTTGTCCTGCATGAAGAACATGTACGGGCTCGGGTTGCTCTTCTTCAGGACATCATAGGCTGCCAGCGGAGAAGGGCACGGCAGCGAGAAGCGACGGGATGGCACCACCTGGAAAATTTCGCCTGCGCGGATCGCTTTCTGCATCTGGCGTACGACCACGCCAAATTCGTCGTCGGTCTGGCTGTATTCGCAGCGCATCTGCTCAACGCGTTGCACCGGCAGAGAAGCAGGCTCTTCCGTCATCTGCTGCTGTAGCTGGGCGATACGCTGCTCGAGGCGCTCTTTTTCAGCCGTCAGGGGAGTAAAAAGGCTGGCCTGGATACGGGTGCTTTTCTTCTGGTGGTCGATCACCAGTAAGGTTTCTGCGAGGTAGAAGCAGTAATCCGGGCAGCGATTTCCCTGTTCAACGTCAGGCAGATTTTCAAAACCGGCGACCAGGTCATAGGCAAACAGCCCGCCAAAGAACATCGCTTCACGCTCGTCTTCCGGCACATTGACCAGGTTTTGCAACAGGCGGAAGGCATCAAAGACCGATAATGAGCAGAGGCGGGCATCTTCATCCAGCAGCTGGCTTACCGGCGGGAAGTGCAGAACGCGGGCGTCCGGGCGTTGTTCATTTTCAATGCCAGCGGGCAGGACGCTATCCAGTAAAGGTAACAATGCCGCGCCGTTAGCCGATAACGCCTGGATAGTGACAACGTCACCCATGGCCGTGATCCGCAAAGCGCTGTCTACCAGCAGCAAACTCTTGAGATCATCTTTGCTGTCGATATCGGCGGATTCCAGCAGCAGGGTGGCCGCGCGGGCGCCGCAGAGCTGATGAAACAGGGCCGTTGGGTTATGGCGATAGGCTGCGTCCCGGGTAAGCAGTTCAAGGGTTGGTTTGGCTGTTTGCATTAGTGTGTTCTCATATTCTGTTCAATAAAAAGCCCGCTCTGTGGCGGGCCTGGTATCTGTATGCGCGACGCAAACGTCTGACACTGCCCGTAAATTCAGGAAGTGCGCCACCAACCATGCTGAGAGAAAGAGAGGGTCATTTGCAGATACCTTAAAAAGTGAACTTGCGTACTAGTTAACTAGTTCGATGGTTGAATGTCAACCCCCGATTTCAGTTATTCACGGCATACCGTTATCATAGTGAGCGCAAAGAGATGAAAATAGTGACGGGAGCCGCTTTGAGCGACACGAATTATGCAGTGATCTACGATTTACATAGCCACACAAAGGCCTCGGACGGCCTGCTTACGCCCGAGGAGTTAGTTCATCGCGCCCATGAGATGCGTGTGGGCACCCTGGCAATAACCGATCACGATACCACCGAGGCGATCCCGGCAGCACGGGCGGAAATTACCCGCAGCCAACTGCCGTTAACCTTAATCTCAGGCGTGGAGATCTCCACTCTCTGGGAAAATCATGAGATTCACATTGTTGGTCTGAATATCGACATTGAGAACCCGCTGATGTGCGAATTTCTGGACGAGCAAAAAAACCGTCGTAACCAGCGGGCTGCGTTGATTGCCGAACGTCTGGAAAAAGCACACATTCCGGGCGCCCTGGAAGGGGCGCTTCGGCTGGCGGGAGGCGGGGCAGTAACTCGAGGTCATTTCGCCCGTTTTCTTGTGGAAGCGGGGAAGGCCAATAACATCGCTGATGTTTTCAAAAAATACCTGGCGCGGGGGAAAACCGGATACGTTCCTCCTCAGTGGTGTACAATAGAACAAGCTATTGATGTCATTCATCATTCTGGCGGTAAGGCGGTACTGGCCCATCCGGCACGGTATAACCTCTCCGCCAAGTGGCTGAAAAGGCTGCTGGCCTGGTTCGCGGAACAGGGCGGCGATGCGATGGAAGTCGCACAGTGCCAGCAAGCCCCCAATGAGCGTACACAACTTGCAACTTATGCCCAACAGTTCGGTTTACTGGCCTCGCAAGGCTCCGATTTTCATCAGCCTTGTCCGTGGATAGAGCTGGGCCGCAAGCTGTGGTTACCCGCGGGCGTCGAGCCGGTGTGGCAGCTCTGGGAACAGCCTGAGCCAAATAAAGAGAGGGAAGTATGAGTCAATTTTTCTATATCCATCCGGATAACCCGCAGGCGCGGTTGATTAACCAGGCGGTGGAGATTGTGCGTAAGGGCGGCGTTATCGTCTATCCCACGGACTCCGGTTACGCGCTGGGCTGCAAGATCGAAGACAAAGGGGCGATGGAGCGTATTTGCCGCATTCGCCAACTGCCGGACGGGCACAATTTTACCCTGATGTGTCGCGATCTCTCGGAGCTCTCCACCTACTCCTATGTGGACAACGTGGCGTTTCGCCTGATTAAAAATAACACCCCGGGCAACTACACCTTTATCCTGAAAGGGACTAAAGAGGTACCCCGTCGTCTTCTGCAAGAGAAGCGTAAAACAATCGGTATGCGTGTGCCGTCGAACCCCATTGCACAGGCGTTGCTTGAAACACTGGGCGAGCCGATGCTCTCGACATCCCTGATGCTACCGGG
>ERZ773187.2460-NODE-2460-length-11606-cov-50.338239_pt1 | contig 11606 bp, 9 predicted proteins | sample MGYA00511242_ERZ773187 | MGnify/ENA primary metagenome ERZ773187 (study PRJEB29015, sample SAMEA2737744) | human gut metagenome | biome: human gut; feature: human-associated habitat; material: faeces | place: China | collected 2012 ... | reverse complement strand
GAGGACCGCATCAGCGAGCTGACGCAGGACGTCATCTGCATCAGCTCCAAGGGCCGCCCCATCAAGCCCAAGACCATCGGACAGAAAAAATACATCGAGTCCGTTTTGAAAAACACCATCACCATCGGCGTCGGCCCCGCAGGTACGGGCAAAACGTACCTCGCCGTCGCCGCGGCGGTCGCGGCTTTCCGCGAGCGCAAGGTGAACCGTATCATCCTGACGCGCCCCGCGGTCGAGGCGGGCGAGCGCCTCGGCTTCCTGCCGGGCGATCTGCAGAGCAAGGTCGACCCGTACCTGCGCCCGCTGTACGACGCGCTCTTCGACATGCTCGGCGCGGAGACGTACCAGAAATATTTAGAGCGCGGCAATATCGAGGTCGCGCCGCTCGCCTATATGCGCGGCCGCACGCTGGACGACAGCTTTATCATTTTGGACGAGGCGCAGAACACGTCCTGCGAGCAGATGAAAATGTTTTTGACGCGCATGGGCTTTAATTCAAAAATGGTCATCACCGGCGACGTGACGCAGATCGACCTGCCGGCGGACAAGATGAGCGGCCTCAAGCAGGCCGTGCGCGTGCTCAAAGACGTGGAGGGCATCGGCATCTGCGAGCTCACGGACCAGGACGTGGTGCGCCACGTGATGGTCCAGCGCATCATCAAGGCCTACGCGGACTATGAGGCCGCGCGAAACGAAAAGAGGAAAAAGTGATGGCAAAGAGACATTATATTCCCATCACGTCGGACGTGCCCGGCGTGAGCGACAGCAAATGCGCCTTCATCCGCAAGGTCATCCGCACGGCGCTCGCCGCCGAGGGTGTGGACTTTCCCTGTGAGATCGACGTGCGGCTGACGGACGATGAGACCATCCACGAGATCAACCGCGAAATGCGCGAGGTCGATCGCGCGACGGACGTGCTGAGTTTCCCAATGTTCGAGCTTACCCCCGGCGAGCTGCCGGGTGAGGAGGACGCCGACCCCGGAACGGGCCTCGTCCCGCTCGGCGATATGGTCATCTCGCTCGAGCACGTCGCCGCGCAGGCGAAGGAATACGGCCACTCCAACCGCCGCGAGCTGGCGTACCTCGTGACGCACTCGGTGCTTCACCTTCTGGGCTACGACCATCTGGACGAAGGGCCGATGAAAGCGCAGATGCGGGAACATGAAGAGGCAATTATGAAATTGCTCGAACTCGAGCGGTGATAATTCCACACAGGTGCGGAGGAAAATGCCGCCTGCGGGCGGCAGAAGCACCCCCCCATTTTCTTTCCCGAGAAAGAAAATGGGCGGTGTGACCGTCCAAAAGAAAGGCGTTTAGATTGGCAGCCTCGATTTTGAACAACTCTTATGCCTCCGGAATGCAACTGCCTGCGCGCGGCGTTGCCGCGTTTGGTGTTGCTATACGACTTGACTCTCTCCTATTATCCGCTGTTGCGCAGCGCGTGTAGTTATTCAAGCACCAGACCGACAATGTCGGGGGTCGAGGGGTTCTCCCCTCGCCTTTCTCTGGGGGTTCCAAAGGGGGTATTCTCTTTGGAAAGAAAATACCCCCCTTGCCCCGCGTCCCCACGGCAGTGGGACAGAACACCGCGCCCTTTGGGCATCCAAAAAGAGAATACAGCTTTCGCTGTATGAATAAAAAACGTTCAACGAACAAAAGAAAGTTGAGGATCACCTATCATGAACAAAACGAAAACCGCTATGATCACTGTCTGCGGACGGCCTAACGTCGGCAAATCCAGCCTGACGAACGCCCTTGTGGGCGAGAAGATCGCCATCGTGTCGAACAAGCCCCAGACCACGCGCAACCGCATTTACGGCGTGGTGAACCGCGGCGACACGCAGTACGTGCTGCTCGACACGCCTGGATTCCACAAGGCACGCAACCGCCTGGGCGACTACATGGTCAAGGTCACGCGCGAATCCATCGCGGACGTGGACGCGGTGCTGCTGCTCGTTGAGCCAGTTGCGCACGTCGGCATCCCTGAGGCCGAGCTCATCGAAAAGATCAAGGCTTCTCACCTGCCGGCGATTTTGTGCATCAACAAGATCGACACTGTCGAGAAAAAGGACGACCTGCTCGCCGTCATCGCGGCCTACAGCGAGGCGTATGCGTTTGACGCCATTATCCCCATTTCCGCGCGCACGCACGAGGGGCTGGACGATCTGATGAACGAGCTCGGTAAGTACGCCTCTGAGGGCCCGCAGCTCTTCCCCGACGGCATGACGACTGACCAGCCCGACCGTCAGGTCGTGGGCGAGATCGTGCGCGAAAAGCTGCTGCGCAACCTCGATAAAGAGATCCCACACGGCACGGCCGTCGAGATCACGCGCTTTATTGAGCGCGACGACGAGGTCATCGAGGTCGACGCGACCATCTACTGCGAAAAGGCGAGCCACAAGGGTATCATCATCGGCAAAAACGGCGCGATGCTCAAGAAGATCTCGACTGAGGCCCGCCGCGACATTGAGCGCTTCATGGGCACAAAGGTCTACCTCGAGACTTGGGTCAAGGTCAAGGAAAACTGGCGCGACAATATGAACTATATCAGAAGCTTCGGCTACGACGAACAGTAAGCTGCGCAGAAGAGGGAAAACGCCGGTTTTCCTGCGAGCGTGAGCAAGCCGCCGCGTGCGCGGCGTCATTCGGAGCGTCAGCGGAGAATGCCATGGGGCGAATTCATTTCGCCCGTCAATGGCTTAATGGGTTCCCGCGCGGCGGCAGGCTGCGTGGGACAAACTGGCGCGACAATATGAACTATATCCGCTCGTTCGGCTACGACGAGCAGTAAGAAGGAAAAACATGTCCGATAAGAAAGAAAAGAAGACCGATGACAGCGGCAATTGTATGATTTTTGGTATGCTGATCGGCATGAGCATCGGCTTTGCACTGGGGCAGCCGCTTTTTAACAACATGGCCGCCGGTATGGCGAGCGGTACGTGCATCGGTATGGCGATCGGCTGCTTCATTGACTGCATCAAAAAGCAGTAATAAATTTTCCCAGCCATAGTTCGCGGGAGTTTTCCTCATGCTAAGCATGAGGTGAGGGATTTGCGAAACGGATATTTCGCGCTGTTTTTGAAAACCGGGGAGCCGATTTTTTATTTACTGGCAGTAAATGATACCCCTTGAGGGGTGAGGAATTTTCCCCTGCACCGTGCAGGGAATGCGGGAAAGGGGGATATTCTCTTTCTCGAAAGAGAATTCTTCCTTTTTCGCACAGGTGCGAATGTCAATGCGGCACAAGTGCCGCGTGATGCGACCCCCATTTTCTTTCCCGAGAAAGAAAACGGGCGTCGCCCGTCCAAAAGAAAGGCGTTTCCCATTGCAAGCGAGCAGCTCGAAGAGCTGCAATGCTTGCCGATTGCACTGCCCTGTGCGCGGCGTTGCTATACGATTTGACTTGCTCCTATCATCCGCTGTTGCGCAGCCGTTGGCGGCTTTGCCGCCTTACGGATGCGGTACACCCCTTGCGGGTGCCGCTCTGCCCATCTTGTAGAAGTACAGCCTAATTTCCGCCTACTGCCAGTCTCCACAATGCGGCGAGCGCAGCAATGCCGCATTTGGCACGCAGTCTGCCGCCGAGGTAGCGTCACACGCGCCTCACGACAGTAAGGCGCGGTTGCAATCGGTAACGGATAGTAGGGATTCATGGCGAAGCCATGTACACCGCACCCGATTCCGCAGGCTGCGCAGCTCTTCGAGCTACAGACTGCCAATGTGCGGGGTCGAGGGGGGCTCTCCTTGCCTTTCTCTGGGGGATCCAAAGGGGGTATTCTCTTTGGAAAGAGAATACCCCCTTTGACTGGCAGCAGCGCCCACGCGCTGCATTCCCCCTCCGCGCAGTGCGCGGAAAAAACCATCCCGCCTGCAAGGCAACCACCCTTTACACCCCCTGGTGTAAAACAATTTAGAGGAGCTTTATGTCAGAAAAACTCGTGACCAAAGGCATCGTCCTTCGCGCGACGGCGACGAAGGAGGCCGACTACATATTGAATATTCTGACCGACTCGCTCGGGCGGATCGCGGTCGTGGCGCGCGGGGCGCGGCGCAAGGGAAGCCGCATCGCCGCGGGCAGTGAGCTTCTGGCCTTTTCCGAGCTCGTACTCTATCAGCGCGGGAACTGGTACTTCCTCGACGAGGCGTCGACGATCTCGCTGTTCGACGGTATCCGGCAGGACATTGAGCTACTGTCGCTCGCGTCGTATTTTGCCGAGATGACCGAGTGCGTCACGGCGGAGGACGAGCCCGTGCCGGAGATCTTATCGCTGCTGCTCAACTCGCTCTATGCGCTCGACACGCTGCAAAAACCGCAGAGCATCGTCAAGGCGGCGTTTGAGCTCAAGTTACTCGCTCTTTCGGGCTACGAGCCGCTGCTCGACGGCTGCGCCGTCTGCGGCACGCACAACCCGAAAGAGCCGGTGTTTGACGCGCAGCAGGGCGTGCTGCTGTGCAAAGAATGTGCGGACCACGGCGGGGGCGGCCTTCTGCCGCTGGACGCGGGCTCGTTCGCGGCGATGCGTCATGTGCTGTTTTCCGAGCCGAAGCGGATGCTGTCGTTTTCCCTCTCGGGCGAGACGGAAAAGCGCTTTGCCGCGGCTTGCGAGGTGTTTGCGCAGGTGCAGCTTGACCGGCGATTCAAGACGCTGGACTTCTACAAAAGCATGAAAATTGACAACTAAACGAAATATCTGTCGAAAGAAATACGAATCGAAATCAAAATTTCGGAGAAAACTATGAGTGAACTGTTTGAAAAATCCATCCGCGTGCTGGAACTGCCGCGGCTACTGGAGATGCTCGAGCATCACGCGGTGAGCGCGGAGGCCAAGGCGCGGGCGCGGCGGCTGACGCCATCGGATGATTTCGGCGAGGTCAACCGCCTGCTCGACGAGACGGACGCGGCGCGCAAGATGATCATGCTGCGCGGCAGCCCTGCCTTTGGCGGCGTGCGCGACGTGGGCGAAGCGCTCTCCCGCGCCGAGCGCGGAGGCATGCTCAACACGCGGGAGCTTCTCGACATCGCGGGGCTTCTCACGAATGTGCGCCGCGTGCAGGATTATTATAAGGAGGACGAGGAGGGGACGGTCATCGACAAGCTCTTCCTCTCCCTGCACCCGAACCGCTTTCTGGAGGAGAAGATCACGACCGCGATCCTCGACGAAAACGAGATCGCCGACGCGGCCTCGCCCGAGCTCGCGGAGATCCGCCGCCACAAGCGCGCGGCGGCGGCCAAGGGCCGCCAGATCCTGCAGCGCATCATTTCGTCCCCGAGCTACCGGAACGTTTTGCAGGACGCGCTGATCACGCAGCGCGGCGGGCGCTTCGTCGTGCCGGTGAAGGCCGAGTGCCGCGGCGAGCTGCCGGGCCTCGTGCACGACACGTCCTCGAGCGGCGCGACGATTTTCGTCGAGCCGATGGGTGTGGTGCAGGCCAACAACGAGCTCAAGGAGCTCGAAGCGAAAGAGGAGAAGGAGATCGACCGCATCCTCTACGCCCTCTCGGGCGAGGCGGCGAGCTTCAGCCGCGACATTCTGTGGGATTATGACATTCTCGTCCACCTCGACCTCATTTTCGCGCGCGGCGAGCTGAGCTACCGCATGAATGCCATGCGCCCCGAGCTCAAAAAGGACGGCAGCGTGTATCTGCGCCATGCGCGCCACCCGCTGCTCGACCCCGCGAAGGCCGTGCCCATCGACATTGAGCTCGGCCGCAGCTTCGATACGCTTGTCATTACAGGCCCGAACACCGGCGGCAAGACCGTGAGCTTAAAGACGCTCGGCCTCCTCTGCCTGATGACGCAGTGCGGCCTGCATATCCCCTGCGACGACCGCAGCGCCGTGAGCATCTTTTCCTCGGTGTTGGCCGACATCGGCGACGAGCAGAGCATCGAGCAGAGTTTGTCGACCTTCTCGGCGCATATGAAAAACATCGTGCAGATCTTGGACGAGGCGGACGAGCACTGCCTGATCCTCTTCGATGAGCTGGGCGCGGGCACCGACCCCGTTGAGGGTGCGGCACTGGCCATCGCCGTCATCGAGCAGGCGCGTTCGCAGGGTGCGAAGATCGCTGCGACGACGCACTACGCCGAGCTCAAGACCTTTGCCATGACGACCGCGGGCGTGGAGAACGCGAGCTGCGAGTTCGATGTGGAAACGCTCTGCCCGACCTATAAGCTGCTCATCGGCATCCCCGGCAAGTCGAACGCCTTTGCGATCTCGAAGCGGCTGGGGCTTTCCGAGGCCGTCATTGAAAAAGCCAAGGCGCAGATGGACAGCGAGAGCATCCACTTTGAAGACGTGCTGACGCAGCTGGAGCAGAAGAGGCAGCAGTTAGAGAAAGAAAAAGCCGAGGTCGACCGCCTTTACGCCCAGCGCGAGGAGGACGCGCGCAAGGCGCGCGAATTCCGCACGCAGATGGAGCGCGCAAAGGAGAACGCGAGAAGTCGCGGCGAAGCCGAGGCCAAGCGACTTTTGGCCGAGGCCAAGTCCGTCGCGGACGACACGTTCCGCGAGCTCGACGCGCTGCGCAAGCAGCAGAAAAAGCTCGATGCCCAGCAGATGAACGCCCAGCGCGCCGAGATCATGCACAATATCAAGCAGGCGCGCGACGCTGCGGGCGTGCGCGACGAGAGCGCGGAGCCCATCCCCAAGCCCTCGCGCCCGATTCAGGTCGGCGATCTGGTCGAGATCCCCGGTACGCGCCGTCAGGCCGAGGTCACAGCTGTCAAGGACGGTACGCTGACGCTCAAGGCGGGCGTTTTGCAGATGAAGGTCAAAGCCGACGAGGTCCGCCTCATCGAGGCGGCGGAGCGCGCGGCCACGGCCAAAAAGCAGTCACAGTTTGCCCCCTCGCAGCGCATTCTGCGCACGGCGTCCGCTGCGCGCGAGCTCGATATCCGCGGCATGGAGACGCTGGAGGCCGAAAGCGTGCTCGACAACTATATCGACGCCGCTGTCATGGCGCATCTCGAGACCGTGACGATCATCCACGGCAAGGGCACGGGCGCGCTGCGCAAGGCGGTGCACGCGAGCCTCCGGCGCAACAAAGCCGTCAAGAGCTTCCGCCTTGGCAACTACGGCGAGGGCGAGTCGGGCGTCACTGTGGTCGAGTTGAAATAAATGCCCGCCCGGGGAAGCGCTTTGTCTGTGTTTATTGCCAAATCCGCGCCATTTCGCGCGAAATGGCATTGACGAATCGGCCCCCGATGGTATATGATACGATAAAGTCCGAAAGATTTTTTTGGAGAGGGAGTAGTAACGATGTATACTCAGAATGTTACGATCAACAATGAAGTAGGCCTGCATGCTCGTCCTGCCACGTTCTTCATCCAGAAGGCCAACGAGTTCAAGAGCGGCATCTGGCTGGAGAAGGATGAGCGTCGCGTGAACGCCAAGAGCTTGCTGGGCGTGCTGTCCCTCGGGATCGTCAAGGGCACGACCATCACGCTGCTGGCCGACGGCGCGGACGAAAAGGAAGCCGTGACCGCTCTGTGCGAGCTGGTTTCCAACAATTTCGGCGAATAACAAACAACCAGGAAAGGCGGCTTCCACAGGAAGCCGCCTTTTTCCATTTTACCAGCACCATTCGACCGGATATACTATTATATATTATAATGTAGAGATGAAAAGAAAGGAGGGAATGTCCCGTGACGAAGCAGGAGCTTTTGGACAAGGCGAACGACCTGCCGCTTGCGCCGGGAGTCTATCTGATGATGGACAAGACCGGCTGCGTCATTTACGTCGGCAAGGCGAAAAAGCTCAAAAACCGCGTCAGCCAGTATTTTCAGGAGAATTCCTCCCACAATGAGAAAACGCGCCGCATGGTCTCACAGGTCGACCACTTTGACACGATCTTTGTCTCGACCGAGTTCGAGGCGCTGATTTTGGAAAACTCGCTCATCAAGCAGCACATGCCACGCTACAATATCTTGTTAAAGGATGACAAGGGCTATCCCTTTGTGCGCCTCGGCACGGAGCACTATCCGCGTTTTACGATGGCCTCTAAGCCTGCGGACGACAACGCGCTGTACTTTGGCCCGTTTGGCGGACGAAACGAGACGCGCGCGGCCATCGACGCGATCTGTGCGGCATTCCGCCTGCCGACGTGCAGCCGCAAATTCCCGCGCGACATTGGAAAGGAGCGGCCCTGCCTCAACCATCACATGGGGCGCTGCGACGCGTTCTGCCGCGGCACGCCGGATGAGGACGAGTACATGCGCCGCATCGGGCAGGCCGAAGAGCTGCTGAACGGCCACTACCGCCGCTTAACGCGCGCGCTGCGCGAGGAGATGGAGCAGGAGGCCGCAGATCTGCACTTTGAGCAGGCGGCGGCACTGCGCGACCGCATCCGCGCCATCGAGGTGCTGGGCAAGCGGCAGAAGGTTATCGCCGGCATCTGCGCGGACACCGATATCTGGGGAGTTTACCGCGGCGCGCTCAAGTGCGGCAGCGCCGTGCTGCACATTGAGGACGGCTGCGTGACGGGCCGAGACTTGAACCTCTTCGCCGCACCGCAGGACGAGAGCGAGCAGATGATCTTGTCTGCATTGCTGCCGCAGTATTACCTCAATAAGAGCGTGCTGCCGCGCGAAATTCTGCTGCCCTGCGAGATCGAGGGCGCGGACGAGCTCGCACAGATCCTGACCGAGCGCGCGGGCCGCAAGGTGACGCTCCACGTCCCCCAGAGGGGCGAGAAGGCGGAACTCCTTGCCATGGCGCAGCGCAACGCGCGCGAGGACGTCGAGCGCGTGACGACCGCGCAGGAGCGCGAGAACCGCACGCTGACGCAGCTTGCGGGGATGCTCTCGCTCCCCGAGCCGCCCGGGCGTATGGAGTCCTACGATATCTCGAACACCGGCGCGAGCGACATCGTTGCATCGATGGTCGTCTATGAGGGCGCAAAGCCCAAGAAGAGTGACTACCGGAGATTCAAGATCAAGAGCCTGTCGGCCCACCCGGATGACTATGCCTCCATGGAAGAGGTGCTCACGCGCCGCATCCAGCGCTATCTGGACGGCGATGAGAAGTTCAGCCCCCTGCCGGACGTCATGCTCATCGACGGCGGCATCACGCATGCGGGCGTCGCCGAGCGCGTGTGCGCGCAGATGCATGTGCGTGTGCCGATCTTCGGCATGGTCAAGGACGACCGCCACCGCACGCGCGCGCTCGTCACCGCACAGGGCCGCGAGATCGACCTGCACGCCGCGCCGAACGTCTTCGCCCTGATCGGTCAGATCCAGGAGGAGACGCACCGCTTTGCCATCACGTTCCACCACGAGAGCCATTCGAAGTCCTCGACCCGCTCGGCACTCGACGGGATTCCGGGCGTCGGCAAGGTGCGCGCTCAGGCGCTGCTCAAGACGTTCAAGAGCGTTAAGGCGATTCGGGAGGCGGACATTTTCGCCCTTGAACGTGTGCTGCCAAAAGACGCCGCCGCGTCCGTCTACCTTCATTTTCACGGCGAAACGGGCGAAAAGGAGGAGAAAATGTAACTTCCTCTGCGATTGCCCATTTGACGGGAAAAGCGAAAAAGAAGCGCGATTTTTGTGACCTTTGCCAACAAAAATCAAAAAATCAGGTTGACATAAATGAATTTCGATAAATGAATTTTCAAAAAGTCAAACTTGCATATTTTGGCATCGCGACACGCTGTTGAGGCGGCTTTTCGTCCCCTGCGCCCGGAAAGGGCACAGGGGGCGTTCCTTTGCTGTCCGAGGGGATAGAGCGTGCGGCGGAGAAGCAAAAAAGCCAGTGTTTGCAGGGCTTTCCGCGTTTTTGCCGCCTTGCGGGGCGGGAGCGGGACACACCCGGCCTGCTCCCAAGAGTTTTTTGCCCGCTCGGACGGGACAAAGAGTGTCGGCAGGTGCACCGCCTCTTCGCCGCCGAAATGGCGGCGAGGCGGGGGAGAGGGGTGACGATGGTTTACATAAATCGAGAAAATCACGAATTCGATGACTTAAATCGCAACTTTTAGAAGATGAAAATAAGAAAAATATCGAAAACTTTATAAAATACAGAACTTTTGGCGAACAAACGGCGGAAACTTGACAAATCCTTTTTCAGGCGGTATACTGCCAGCAAGTTTTGGAAAAGTTACATTTTGTAATCTTTTCCGGACGCAGCGCACTTCCTCAGCTGCGCGAAGCTGCGGCGGCTCACGCCGCGAAAAAAGGAGTATCCCATGCAGAAGTTTTTGAAAAATTTGTTCACAGCCCAGCGCTGCCGCAGAGCGATGTTCTTTCTGCTCTTCGCGGCTGTGATGCTGCTGAACAGTTCGCCCGAGCTGCGCGCGGACGCGCTGTACCTCATCGCCGACGGCGATACGGTCAGCGTGCTCGACGGCACGACGGACATCCCGCAGGAGCGCGTCATTGTCACCGGCGCGCAGAGCGGTGACGCGGAAGTCACGCTCCCTGCCGGTGAAAAGGTGACGGTGACACACGGCGACGATATCGAGTACGCCACCACGAGAAACGGCGAGCGCGTCAGCGAGCTGCTGCGCCGTTTGCAGATCTCGGTCAGCCCGCTTGAGATGGTGCTGGTCGACGTCACGGAGAAAGAGGTCGAGATCACCGTTGCCTCTGACTTCACCTACTATGAGACCGCCACTGAGGCGGCTCCCCACACCACGCTGACCTCCACGTCGTACCGCATCCCCAAGGGCGAGACGCAGGTCGTCCAGCAGGGCATCGACGGCACGCGCGACATCGTTTATGAGGTCGTGTATGCCGACGGCCAGTTCGTCTCCCGCCAGGCGGTGGAGGAGAAGAACGACACCTCCGTCGCGGAGATCACCTACACCGGCACGCTCGTCGACAAGGCGCAGAGCGGCGACACGGTCAAGTCCGTTGTCACCGAGAGCAACGGCAGCGGCTATCTTCTGATGAAGTCCGGCGATTCCGTCCACTTCTCCGGCTCGATGAAGGTCACCTGCACGGCCTATACCGCGGGCTACGGCGGCGTGGGCACCAGAACGGCCACGGGCACGACGGTCCACGTCGGCACCGTCGCAGTGGATAAGAAGGTGATTTCCCTCGGTACCGAGATGTTCATCGTCGGCTCGTCGGGCTACACCTACGGCAACGCTGTGGCTGAGGACACCGGCGTGCGCGGCGCGGCGATCGACCTCTATATGAATTCCTATCAGGAGTGCAAGCAGTTCGGCCGCCAGAAGAACTCGACGGTCTACTTCCTCGACTGAGCGGGGCGGTTTGTCGAATAGTACGATAAATGTATGTTCCGGATGCGTATGTTGCGCATCCGGAACATTTACTTTATTGCGGTGATGTGATACAATTACCGGCAGAAACTGAAAGGAGAACACAGGATGAAAGCCATTATCACGGTACTGGGAAAAGATCAGGTCGGTATTATCGCGGGCGTCAGCTCGCTGCTGGCAAAGTGGAACGTGAACGTTCTGGATATCAGCCAGACGATTTTGCAGGAAAATTTCACCATGGTCATGCTGGCGGATCTCGAAAAGTGTTCGCTCTCTTTTACGGAACTGACGGAAAAGCTGAGCGCCCTCGGCGCGGAGATGGACATTGCGATCCGCATGCAGCGGGAGGACATCTTCAACGCAATGCACAAGATCTGAGCGGGGAGGGA
>ERZ773187.2458-NODE-2458-length-11611-cov-5.783403_pt1 | contig 11611 bp, 4 predicted proteins | sample MGYA00511242_ERZ773187 | MGnify/ENA primary metagenome ERZ773187 (study PRJEB29015, sample SAMEA2737744) | human gut metagenome | biome: human gut; feature: human-associated habitat; material: faeces | place: China | collected 2012 ... | reverse complement strand
AAAGATGGCGGGAGACTTGGAGATGCCGTCCGGGCTCCAGACCTTGCGCAGCTCGTCAAGGGAGAAGATCTCCTGCTCGGCGTATTCGCCTCTGGGGCTCCAGCCCAGCAGGCAGATATAGTTCAGGATGGCAGCGCTCAGGTAGCCCTTGGCGCGCAGGTCCTGATAGCTTGCATCGCCGTTGCGCTTGGACAGCTTGTTCTGGGCGTCCTTCATGACCGGCGGGCAGTGGATATAGGTGGGGATCTCCCAGCCGAATGCCTGATACAGCAGGTTGTATTTGGGGGTGGAAGACAGGTACTCGCTGCCGCGGATGACATGGGTGATGCCCATCAGGTGGTCGTCCACGACGTTGGCGAAGTTGTAGGTGGGCATTCCGTCGGTCTTGATGAGGATCTGGTCATCCATCTCGCTGTTCTCGACCTCGATGTGGCCGTAGACCACATCGTCGAAGCCGGTGATGCCGGTGCGGGGGATCTTCTGGCGGATGACGTACGGTTCTCCGGCGGCCAGACGCTTCTGGACCTCCTCTTCGGGCAGGTCGCGGCAGCAGCCGTCGTAGTGGGTCATCTCGCCGTTGGCGCGCTGCTCGGCGTGCAGGGCTTCCAGACGCTCCTCGGTGCAGAAGCAGTAGTAAGCCTTGCCCTCGGCCACCAGCTGCTCGGCATACTGCTTGAACATGCCCATGCGCTCGCTCTGCACATAGGGGCCCACAGGGCCGCCAACGTCCGGGCCCTCGTCCCACAGCAGGCCGGTCTCGCGCAGAGTGTTGTAGATCACGTCCACAGCACCTTCCACATAGCGGCCCTGGTCGGTGTCCTCAATGCGCAGGATGAAGGTGCCACCCTCGTGCTTTGCCATTAAATAGGTATACAGCGCAGTGCGCAGGTTGCCCACATGCATATAGCCAGTGGGCGAGGGGGCAAAACGGGTGCGGACTTTATTGCTCGGCATAGAAAAACGCTCCTTTTATACTCATGCAAAAAATGCGGATAGCTACGTCTTAGTTTACCTGTTCTGCTGCGATTTGTCAACGGAGGAACGTGTTTTGTGCGAAGCTGCGGTTTTTGGGACACAAGGCGGGACATTTTGTCGAAATCGCCCGCAATCATTGACGAAGGCTGTATTTTTTTGTATACTAATTTCAAACGGTGCTGGCACAATTTTCCTGTTGTGCCAGCTGCCTGCCTGTATGGAGAAAACGTTGAAGGAGAATGATACCTATGAAAAGCACCGGGATCGTCCGCGGCATCGACTCGCTGGGCCGCATCGTCCTGCCCAAGGAGCTGCGCACCACCCTGCATCTGGACGGGGACACCAAGCTGGAGATCTTTGTGGATGGCGACGCCATCGTGCTCAAGAAGCACCGCCCCGCCGGCAGCTGCGACTTCTGCGGCGACGTGGACGCCAACGCCATCCAGTTTGCCGGGTACTGCATCTGCCCCGCCTGCCGCCGCAAGATCGGCGCGCTGTAAACCAGAACCAAAAGGAGGCCTGCGTCCATGAGCCGCATGACCGATTTTACTGTCCCTTCCACCGTGCCCGGGCGCACCCTGCACGCGTTCTGCTGTGAGCCGGAAGGCGAAGTGCGGGCGGTGCTGCAGCTTTCCCACGGCATGGTGGAGTTCATCGACCGGTATAAGCCGCTGGCGGAGTATCTGGCCGGGCAGGGCATCGTGGTGGTCGGCCACGACCACCTGGGCCACGGCGGGTCCATCCGCACCAAGGCCGACTACGGCTATTTTGCCGAGCCGGACGGCAACCGTGCCGTGCTGGACGACCTGCACGCCATGACCCTGCGCACCAAGGAGCGCTACCCCGGTGTGCCGTACTTTCTGCTGGGGCACAGCATGGGCTCGTTCTATGCCCGGCAGTACCTGTGCGAATACGGGCAGGAGCTGAACGGTGCCATCATCATGGGCACCGGCCACCAGCCCAAAGCGCTGGTGCAGTTTGCCCGCAGCACCTGCCGGGCGCTGGCGGCCGTGCACGGCTGGCAGTACCGCAGCAAGCTGGTGGCCAACCTGTCCTTCATGGGCTACAACAAGGGGCTGGAGGGCCGCACCACCCACGACTGGCTCAACCGTGACGCCGCCGAGGTGGACAAGTACCTGGCCGACGAGCGCTGCACCTTTACCTTTACGCTCAACGCCTACTACAGCATGTTCAGCGGCATCCTGCGCCTGCACGACCCGGCTTTTCTGGCCCGGATGCCCAAGGAGCTGCCCCTGCTGTTCCTGGCCGGCACCGCCGACCCGGTGGGCGACCGGGGCAAGGGCGTGCTGCGCGCCATCCAGAGCCTGAAGGCCGCAGGCGTGCAGAACATCCGCTGCAAGCTGTACCCCGGCGCCCGGCACGAACTGCTGGTGGAGACCAACCGGCAGGAAGTGTTTGCCGACATTGCCGCCTGGCTGAACGATCAGCTGCGCTGACCACACTGCACCGCACCTTCTTTGCATTTTTCAAAGCCGCTGCCCGGCACACCGGGCGGCGGCTTTTCTGCGTTCTACAACAAGAAATTCCAATGCGTATCAAGACCATTTCAACAGTGCAACAATAGCGTACCTCTCTCTGCATTCTGCGTAAAATCTTGCTGCATTTTTTTGCATTTTGCCAATTATCCACGTATTTCCGTGAACTTATTGACAGTGCAGCCATAAAATAGTATACCATAAGCAGAGTTTATTGCTCTGTTTTATCTCCGTATAGATACAATTTCTGGTATCTTTTGTGTGTGAGTCGGAACCGCCTGGAGATCAGGTTCCCATTTTTGAGGAGGTATTACTCATGAGATTGCGTAAACAGAAAAAGGTCGTTGCTGTCACACTGGCCACTGCCATTGCCGTGAGCACCATCAGCGCCAGCGCTTCTGCCGTGAGCTATGATCTGGCCGACGGTGATGTCACCATCGGCCAGGACACCGACCGCGGCGCGTTCAGCTATCAGGGCGAGGACAAAGAGGATAAGCGCACCTACGTCAACGAGGACAAAGAGGACGACGGCAAGATCATCATCAAGGGTGACAAGGATACCCCCACTGAGAACACCGTCACCGTGCAAGAGGACGTCAAAAAGACCGATAACGCCGACGGCTCCGAAGGCCGTGACGTGGATATCGTGATCGACGGCGTGAACGCCGACACCAGCAAGACCGGCGAGTCCACCGTGACCGTCGGCGAGGGCGCAAACGTTGACCTGACCGTCAAGGATTCCACCCTGACCACCGGCGGCAACGGCATCGACATCGGCAAGGATCTGGACGGCACCGACGAAAATAAGGACACCAAGGTGGACCTGACCCTGGAAGATACCACCATCAACCAGACCAACAAGAACAGCGCCGGTCTGGACGTGCGGCAGGGTTCGGACGTTGACCTGACCCTCAAGGGCGACAACGTCATCGACGGCTCTGCAGCCATCGACAGTGCCACCAAAGAAGGCAAGAAGCTCACGGATAGCAACATCAACGTGGAAGGCATCCGCGTGGGCGGCGAAGTGGCTTCCGACTTCTCGGGCGCCGAAAAGGACGCCCACCTGACCATCAAGGGCGACAAGGAAGAGACTTCCGACACCACCGAAGAGACCACCGGCGGCAGCCTGACCATCAAGGACACCACCACCGGTATGGTGATCGCAGGCGGCTCTGACGAGGAGGATTCCAGCGTCACCATCACGGACGGCGCGGACGTCACCATCCAGGACACCCATGTTTCCGGCTCCACCCAGAGCGGCCGTGGCGTCACCCAGCACGGTGATCTCACGCTGGACGGTGGTTCTTCCCTGACCATCGACGGTTCGCATGTAGGGGAAGACGGTAAAACGCACGAGAACGGCGGTATTGGCATTGCCAGCTGGAACGACATCATCGTCAAGGCCAAGAGCACGCTGAACATCAAGAACACCAAGACCGGCATTTACGGCCATCAGGGTGCCAGCACCAGCCTGACTACCGAGAACAGCACCCTCAACATCACCAACAGCGATGCCGGCATCCGCTACGAAGGCAGCGGTACGGCTAAGGATGGCTCCAAGCTGGAAGCCGCCGGTGACATCACCTTCAAGGATTCGGACGTTACTATTGAGGGCAAGAGCCTCGGCATTGAGACCGGCAACAACAGCGATACGACCGTCACGTTTGATCATACCACTGCCGCCGTTTCGGCAGAACTGAACGCCAACGAGAACGATGGTAAATATGCCATTTACTGTGAGGATTCGGGTAAAAACGGCAGCCTGATCGTCAAAAATGGCAGCAAGCTCAACCTGCAGGCGAACTACGGCATCGTTGCCGGCTACCGGAATGTACTCATTTCGGGCAACAGCACGGTCGATTCCACCACGCGGGATATGGCCATCCAGCTCCGCAAGAGCAAGGGAACCAAGCTGCATATCACGGATGGCAGCGTCTACAACATGACCGATGGTTCTCACGATAACTATAACCTTCTTGCTTATTATGCCTACCACGATATTCTGGTGGACAAGGGCGGCGTTCTGTCCATGGACCTGCACAATTCGTATTCCGGCATCAATCTGGGCATGCTTTGCACCCTGACTGTGGATGACGGCACCGTCCTTGTAAAGGGCGATTATAACCACAGCGGCATCTACATCGACGGCCCCTACTCCAAGATTCTTATCAAGAATAACGCCCATGTGGAAGCTCCCACCATTGTAGGGAACACGTACTACCCCGGTCAGAAGCTCGTCGTCACCGGCGGCACCCTGACCTATGATTACAGCAAGGCCAATACTCTCTGGCCGGAAAACGAACAGGGCAACAAGCTGACCAACTTCCTGCTGACCAAGGACGCCGACCACGCCGACTTTGGTGCCTTTGCCTACAACGGCACCAAGTACGAGTACGTCTCCGACCTGAATAAGGAAAAGGGCAAGCAGTACCTGTCCGTGTGGGTGCCCGCCGCCGCGCTGGAATACATGCTGGATGTGGATGGCAGCCACGACCCGGAGATCGTCGGCAAGCTGCTGGCTGACCTGCGGGCCGACGGTTACAACTTCAACACCCCGTACAAGCCCAGCGACGGCGTGTTCGTCCTGCGGGATATGGTGGTGAACGGCCACAGCCTGAACTTCACCAAGACCACCGACGAAAACGGCAACACCAAGCTGATCTGGGGCAACTACGAGAACCGCGCCGACGGTACCCCCAACGCCTACGATATGGTGTACGGCACCGAGTACGAGTACGAAGGCAAGACCTACACCATCGTGTGGGGCTACGAGCACAAGAACAACGCCAACGGCGCTGCCGGACGCGACCAGAACATTCTGGATGCTTTCGATGCCGATTCCAACGTGAAGGTGACCGGCGACAACATCACCGGCAAAAGCTCTGACGACTACACCGTGACCATCTACGGTGCCCTGCGTGAAGTCGTGGAGCCCACCCCGGAACCGGATCCGGAGCCCACCCCCGATCCGGAGCCCACCCCGGTCGATCCCGAGGGCCCGGACACCCCCGTCAGCCCGGAAGGCTCCACCGATACTCCCGTGCAGGACGCCACCCCGGACGAAGCCGAGACGCCCGCGAACCCGGAGAACCCCACCAATCCTTCTGTGCAGGATGCCGCCCCGGACAGCACCGTGGCCGCCCTGCCCAAGACCGGCGTGAACTGGACGGCGGCTCTGGCCATGGCCCTGAGCGGCATGGCCCTCACCGTAGCCGGTGCCTTCACCAGCCTGTTTGCCAAGAGCAAGCACTAAAAGCCAACCCCCAACGGGCCTGAAAACCCGTTGTTCCTCGCACACAACAGCAAAGCCCCCGGAGAGTTCTCCGGGGGCTTTGTTGTTGCCCGGAAACGGCCCGGCAGGCAGTGACTATCCCGGGCCCGCAGGCTGGATCTTCACTGCGTTTCAATAGCGTTTCAATAGCGTTTCAGAAGCATCTCAAAACCGTATCTGTTGTGTAACTCAGTTGGAGTCACTCTCATACAAACTGCATATTTCTCCTTTTTTATTTTTAGCATCCCGCTGAAATTTGCTTTTTATCGACAGTTTTATTGACTTTTTTCATTTTATATGTTATATGATAGCTGTGGATCAATGCGGACATTTATCTACGTATAGATACAATTTATGGTATCTTTTGTGTGCAGAACGAAAGGAGCGAATCTTATGACGAACAAGAAATTCAAAAAAGCCGCAATGGCTCTGGCCTTGACCGCCTGTGTTGCAGCCACCCCTCTGGCCGCCAACGCTGAGACCCCTGAAAACGCAGTCCCTGTAGAGAACAAAGAACGTTCCGAAGCAGAAACTCCTGCACAACAGGCTTCTGAAAGTGCAAACACTGCTCCCGTAGAAAACCAGGAGCACGAAAACGCCGAGGGCATTCTGGAGGACCGGGAGACTGAGGACAAGAAAATCACGACCGATGTCGAGTACACCGACCGCGAGTTCACCTATAATAAGGACGGCACCGTCAAATCGGAGGAATCCTCCGGTGCTATCGTCCAGAAGGAGATGGATAAGAGCACCGAAGCCGCTTCTGGCGAGACTGCCGGAGAAGGCAAGGATTCCGAGGGTTCTGCTGAAACTCCTGAAGCAGGCGAGACCACCGAGGAAGGCAAGGGCATCAAAGCTCCCGATGCGGACATCTCCGAACCGGTCAAGGACGCCGAGGGCAAGATCATCGGCACTGCCTCCAAGGAGGAGCGCACCGAACAGGAAACTACCATCACACCCACCAGCCCGGACTCTGAAAAGCTGGTAGACAGCACTGTCAACCCGGACGGTTCTGTGACCAACCGCTACGAGACTTCTCACACTGCTGATAAGACTACAACCAACACAACCACCGGCACAGTTACCGCAGACACCAAGGAGATTTTTGTGACCGATGGCAAAGAGGTTGACCTGAAGCAGGAGTTGGGCGCGGATTATCAGGAAAAACTGAAGTGGGACACCGCCAGCGACATCTCGCTCAACGGCTATACCGTGGGCAGCATGGAAGAAGACGGCGACCGCCAGACCTACACCCTGACCAAACACACGGAAGACACCGACCTTGAGATGACCGGCGAAGATCTTGCCAAGCTCCTGGAAGCTGACTACACCAAAACTGAGAACGACGATGGCAGCTACACCCTGACCAAGACCATCCGTACCTCTGCCGGAGAGCAGACCGTGTACATCACCGTGACCGGCAACAAGGCCACCCGCACCGTGGATACGATCCTGAATGTGGATGTCAAAAAGGGCGAGCACTCTGGAACCGCCGACGTGAAGCAAGATGACGTGACGCTGCCCAACAAAACGGACAAAACGCTGACCTTTACGGACAAGGACAACAACACCTTCTCTGTGGATCTGGACGAACTGCTCCAGAAACAGGACAAGACCGAGAGCACCAATGCTGCTGGCGATAAGGTTATCACCGTGAAGGACGGCAGCAAGACCTATGAGATCGTTTATCACGAGACGAGCGAGTACGCCGACGCACAGGTCAAGGATATGTCCGCCGATGAACTGGCCAAACTGCTGAACAGCAATCCCGGCAACGGCACCTTCACCGTCAAGGATGGCAAGGTCTGCAAGGTGGTCAACGGCGAAGCCTGCGAGATCAGCTACGATGATGCCTCGCAGCTGCTGAAAAAGGTCCAGATTTCTGTCACTATGACCGATGCCGACAATCAGCTGTCCAAGGATAACGGCACGCTGGAGGATGCCGAGCTCCGCGCCAAGAAGGCTGCTTTGCAGAAGGCTCTGGCAGAAGCGATCGAAGCCTGCACTGGCACCAAGGTGGATCCCGCTTCCCTGACCCTCACTGATGAGGATGTTTCCTTCCCCAAGGAGAACATCAGTGCAAACAAAGATGTTCTGAATCGCACCTACGTTTATACTGCTTCGGATGGCAAGAAGTATACCTTTACTTACAATTTTGTTTATAATGACAAACCGAGCAGTGTCTCAGGGGCAGGATATAAGGGCGCCGGCTATTTTATGGATGGTATCCATGTTGGAACCGAAGAGATCGTGGCGGATGCCGACGGAAAGACGGATCACAAGAGCACTCTGATCGAAAGCGGTGTTTTTGTCTCCGGCAATGCCACCACAGATGCCAACGGTGCTTATACCACCATCACCAAGGACAGCCCCCTCTATGGCCTTGGCGTGGACTTCAAGACCGCTCCGAAAAACGCCGTTGCCGGTTCCATCAAGTATGATGATACCGGCCGCATCATTGAATACCAGACCACCGACGGCAAGACCATTAAGCTGTCTTACGAAAGCGTTAAGGTTCCGGATTCGAATCTGCCGTCTTATGCGCCTGTTGACGGAAAGACCAATATCAACAGCCAGTCCTTCACCAGAGTGACCTGGGAGGCCTGGGATCTGGGCGAGATCCGCAACGAAGAGCAGGCGGATGACCAGTGGACGATCTCTTCCGGCAAGGATGAGAGCGGCGGCCTGACCTATACCATCGTGGACAAGAAGAACAATGTCACCTATGACGATCTGATCCGGGTCGGCAGCAACAGCTACACCAAAACCGTGACCGATGAAAACGGTGTCAAGACCACCTACACCATCACCGTTGAGCCCGGCAACCTGGATGAAGACATGACCCTGGCCAAGCTGGCCGAGCGCTATGGCGTGGAGGCCGCTGCCATCACCGTGAAAGACGGCGTTGCCTCCTTTACCAAGGACGGCAAGCAGTATCAGGTGGGCTATGGCAGCCAGCTGAAGATCGAGACCGTTCTCACCACCGAAGGCACGGTCACCACCGACGCCGATCAGGCAGAGCTGCTGGAAAAGATCCAGCAGATGCAAAAGGATCTGCAGGATGGCGAAATTCTGGATGTGGGCGGCTACCAGGTAACGATCTCGACCTCGAAGGATGAGATCATTGAGATCCTCCATAAGGTCGGCGAGACCACCGACTTCACCCGCTTGACCCGCGAGGAGCTGAAGGCTCTGCTGGAAAAGGAAAAGGCAGAGGCCGATGCCGCCGGCAAGAGCTATACGGGCGACATGGATGTTTCGCACCCGGAGTACAGCAACAAAAACCTGTACGGCAGGCCTGACACGGGTATCTTCGCCACCAAAAAGAAAGAGTATCTGTCCTATGATGGCAACTACATCCAGCATCTGGAGCTGAACGCAACGACCAAGGCCGACCTGCTGAAGGACGCTGACGGCAACGTCAGCCAGACCGACTGTGTTCTGGTGGACAAGAAACTGGAATACAGCGACGATCTGGATAAGCTCATTGACAGCCAGGGCACCAGCGTGGTCAACCTGCAGGATAAGATCGGTTACGACATCCCCATGGATCGCTATGAATATGCCCGCACCAGCTTCAGTGACGGCGACAAGCTGAACTGGAATGTCCGCAACAACCACCCCACTGCCAGCACCTATTACAAGGTGTCCGGTACGGTGGCCTACAACCAGTACAAGCTGGAGGACGGCACTTCTGAGCTTACGAAGGAGCAGGCCGAAGCCCTTCTGAAGCAGCTTCAGGCGGAGGGTTATGCCGATGCTTCCATCGTGACCTTCTACACGACCGAACATGAGCATCAGCAGACGGAAAGAAACGCTTCTTACCGCATCTATCTGAACAAGAGCGAGCTGATTTCCTACGGTTACCTGTCCTACGACAGCAACACCTGCACCAATGCCCACAATTGGAATCAGGCGATGTACGGCTTATCGAAGAACAAGTATTTCAACTCTGATGCCTACTGCGGCGGCTACGACCTTGGCCTGACCGGTTTCCGTCAGGTGGAGGACGGAACCTTTGTGGCACAGGGCAAAAAGACCATCACCGTGTCCCGCATCCTGCCTGCCACCACGCTGACCAACAACCACCTGACCATCACCGATTCCGCACAGAAAGCCGATACCGGCAGCGGAGTCAGCGGCCGCTACAACTATACCACCACCGTCTCCGGCTCGCGAGTGAATTACTCCGCCCTGGGTACTGCGACCCACGAGACCTGGAAGGAAGCTGCGCAGCAGACCACCGAGCGCACCGGCGAACAGGTCGATGGAACGTTGTCTTATACCTACCGTTCCACGCAGGATGCCAGTGTAGATGCCGAAAGCGCCCACAAAGAAGAAACTGTCGTCCGTCACGGCACTGCAGACTACGAATACACCTACACCGCCAGCAAGGACGAAGTAGAGATCACCACCGACAGCCGCACCGAAACCACTACACCCGAAACGCCTGAAACTCCGGATACCCCCGTCAGCCCGGAAGGCCCCACCACGCCTCCCGTGCAGGACGCCACTCCGGATGATGCCGAGACGCCTGTGACCCCGGAGAACCCCGCCAATCCTTCTGTGCAGGATGCCACCCCCGATACCGTGGCCGCCCTGCCCAAGACCGGCGTCAACTGGACGGCGGCTCTGGCCATGGCCCTGAGCGGCATGGCCCTCACCGTGGCCGGTGCCTTCACCAGCCTGTTTGCCAAGAGCAAGCACTGATGCGCTGACAAGACCAACCCCCAGTGAGCCGTAAAAAGCTCGCTGTTCCTCGCACACAACAACAATGCCCCCGGAGAGTTCTCCGGGGGCATTGTTGTTTCTATCGGTTTTTATTTTCTCAGCCAGCCGTCCACAGCGGCCACCAGCGCCTTGCCGCGGCGGCCCAGCAGGCGGGGCAGCAGCACACGGGCCATAGCCCACACGCCTGCAAAGTTGATCAGGATGACCACCGCGGTGATCAGGCCGGTCCACAGGCCGTACAGCGGGGTCTCGGCCAGCAGCACAAAGGCCTCGAACACCAGCAGGCCCACGTTCAGCAGCACCCGGCCCGGATGCACATGCATATGGATCATGCGGTTTGCGTCGATGGAGCGCAGGGTAAACACCAGCGCCAGCCCCAGGAAGGAAGCGTATGTGGCACCGATGGGGCCCCACCACTTGATGAAGAAGTAGTTCATGATGCAGTTGCTCACTGCACCGGAGAGCATGGTCCACAGGCTGTGGCTGGATTTCTTGTTGACGACATAGACGCTGTTCAAAAACTGGTTGTAGCAGCTGCAGGTGGACGCCAGCGTCAGGAAAGGCACGAAGTGCCAGGCGTAATAATAGTTCGCCTTCATGATGTGCATGACCGGGCGGCAGAGCCAGATGATGCCCGCCGCGCAGCAGAACAGCACACTGGAATAGGTGCGGAAGATCTTGGTGAAGAACCGGGCGCGTCCGTCCTCTTCCGTCACGGCGGAGAGCTGCCAGGCGTCGTAGAAGATGAGGCCCAGCGTGGTGAGGATGGTGGGCAGGAAGTAGCCGGTGGAGAGCAGGCCGCTCCAGGCGTCTCCACTGTGGCCGTCCAGCCCGTTGCACATCTCACGCACGAAGAACAGGTCCGACGCATTGATGACCCAGAAGCTGATCTGGGCCGGGATCATGGGCAGCGAGAAGCGGAGCATCTGCTTCCACAGGTCTTTGTTCAGGCCCTTCAGCTCCACAAAGTTCCAGAGCTTTCCGGTCAGGCAGAGGAAGAGCACACTGACCAGGTCGCCGCTGATGATGGCCAGCAGGTAGCCGTTGGCACCCCAGCGGAACCCCACCAGATACAGCGCGTAGAACGCCATGGTCGCCACGGTGCAGAGCACACCGTCCACGGCCACCAGCTTGTTCC
>ERZ773187.2457-NODE-2457-length-11617-cov-6.159920_pt1 | contig 11617 bp, 10 predicted proteins | sample MGYA00511242_ERZ773187 | MGnify/ENA primary metagenome ERZ773187 (study PRJEB29015, sample SAMEA2737744) | human gut metagenome | biome: human gut; feature: human-associated habitat; material: faeces | place: China | collected 2012 ... | reverse complement strand
TGGTGGAAGCCCGGCCCAAGAACTTCTCCGAGCTGATCCAGATCTCGGGCCTGTCCCACGGCACCGACGTGTGGACCGGCAACGCGGATGAGCTGATCCGCAGCGGCACCTGCACCATCGCAGAGGTCATCGGCTGCCGTGACAGCATCATGCTGTACCTGCTGCGCAAGGGGTTGGAACCCAAGATGGCCTTTGACATCATGGAGGCCGTGCGTAAGGGCAAGGTGGCCAAGGGCGGTTTCAAGGACGGCTGGGAGGAAGCCATGCGGGAGCACGATGTGCCGGACTGGTACATCGAGAGCTGCCGCAAGATCAAATATATGTTCCCCAAGGCCCACGCGGTGGCCTATCTGATGAGTGCCATCCGTCTGATGTGGTTCAAAATCTACAAGCCGCAGGCTTTCTATGCGGTGTACTTCACCGTGCGCGGCGACGACATCGACTATGAGGCCGCCATCGGCGGGGCTGCTGTGGCCCGTGCTCACATGGAAGAGGTCAAGCGCCGCCTGAAGGAGGAAAAGAACGCCAAGGACGAGGACGTTCTGGTGAGCCTGCAGCTGGTGAACGAAATGCTGGTGCGCGGGTACGAGTTCTTGCCCATCGAGCTGGGCAAGAGCCGCGGCTCCAAATATGTGGTGGAGGACGGCAAGGTGCGCCTGCCCTTCAGTTCTCTGAAGGGTCTGGGCGGTGCTGCTGCCGACGCGCTGGAGCGGGTGACCATCCACGGTGAAGAGTACCTCTCGGTGGAAGAGCTGCAGCAGGCCTCCGGCGTCGGTCAGGGCATCCTGGACCGTCTGCGTCAGGTGGGCGCCCTGGGCGACCTGCCGGAGAGCAGCCAGGTGAGCTTCTTCTGATAAAAAAACTTGACACCATATGTGACACCACATATAATAGAAGCAGGAGCATGAACGATGTCAAAATGGGATAAACTGATCGCACGCATCTGTGCACTTTCCAAAGATATGCGGTTCGATGAGCTGCGCAAGGTGCTGGAAAGATGTATGCGCCCCGGAGCGGGAGCAGCCACTGCACCTTCCGCAAGGCGGGGTGCCAGCCGATCACGATCCCGAAGCATGAGCCGATCAAAAAGGTATACGTTGAGATGGTGAGGCAGATCGTAGAGAGTGAGGCGAAGAACGATGAAAACGCTGAATGAATATCTTGCCATGCCCTATCGGATGGAGATCGTGGAGGACCGGGAAGAGGGCGGTTTCGTGGTTTCCTTTCCGGAGCTGCCGGGCTGCATTACCTGCGGCGAAACGCTGGAAACCGCTGTGGCGAACGCACAGGATGCCAAAAAAGCCTGGCTGGAAGCAGCCCTTGCGGACGGTGTGATGATCCAGGAGCCGGACAGTCTGGAAAAATACTCCGGACAGTTCAAGCTGCGGATGCCGCGCAGCCTGCACCGCGCATTGGCAGAGCACTCCCAGCAGGAGGGCATCAGCATGAACCAATACTGTGTGTATCTGCTGGCCAAGAACGACGCTCTGCACGCGGGCTGACAAGCGGACAGCGACACAACAAAAACTCCCCCTGCGGTGGGCATTTGCTCACGGCAGGGGGAGTCGCTGTTTTTCAGGGAACAGGTCAGCCGGAGGAATTGCTTACTCCACGCTGATCATATAATAATACACGGGCTGGCCGCCGCGGATGTGGCTGACCTCCACATGGTTCGGGCACTTGGCCTTAACCATCTCGGTGACCTTCTCGGCGTCCTCATCGCTGACGTCGCAGCCGGAGATGATGGTGACAAAGCAAGAGTCCTTTTTGCACATACCCCGGGCCAGACGGTAGGTGGCCTTGGTGATGTCGGTGGAGGTGGCAACGATCTTGCCGTTCTCCAGTGCCATGATCTCGCCCTTCTTGATGCGCTTGCCGTCGTACTCGCTGTCGCGGGCGGCGTAGGTGATCAGGCCGGTGGACACCTTGTCGGCAGCTGCCATCATGTTGATGGTGTTGGTCTCGGCGTTCACGGAGGGGTCAAAGTTCAGCATGGCGGTGATGCCCATGGGCACGGTGCGGGTGGGCAGAACCACGACCTGACGGTCAGCCAGTTTCTCGGCCTGCTCGGCGGCCATGATGATGTTCTTGTTGTTGGGCAGAACGAACACGGTCTTGGCCGGCACGCTCTGGATGGCTGCCAGAATGTCCTCGGTGGAGGGGTTCATGGTCTGGCCGCCGGAGACCACGGCGTCCGCAGCCAGGTCGGTAAACACGGACTTCAGGCCCTCACCGGCAGCCACGGCCACAAAGCCGTAGTCACGGCTGGGGTCCACAGCAGCGTAGACGAACTCGCTGGCCTGAGAGGGAGCCTTCTCGGCAGAGGCCTGCTTCTCCAGGCTCTTGCCCTGCTTCTGGCGGGCCAGGAACTGCTCGTGCATGTTCTCGATCTTGAAGTTGGTCAGGTAGCCGTACTTGATGGCCTCGCTCAGGATCTTGCCGGGGTCGGCGGTGTGGACATGGAGGTTGATGACGTCATCGTCCTCGATGCAGACGACGCTGTCGCCGTTGGACTCGGCGAAGGCGCGCATCTTTGCGGCGCTTGCGCCCTCGTTCTTGTTGATGAGGAACTGGGTGCAGTAGCCGTTCTTGATGTCCTCGACCTTCATCAGGTCGTCGGTGAAGACGCCGCGGCCGGCGTTCTCGGTGGAGAGCTTGGCCTTGTTGGGGACAGCCTCGCCGCCTGCGACGATGGGCTCACCGTGGAAGACCTTGCCCATGCCCTCGAAGATGACCATGATGCCCTGGCCGCCGGCATCCACGACGCCGGCCTTCTTCAGGACGGGCAGCAGGTTGGGGGTGTCCTCCAGTGCTTTCTGACCGGCGGCGAGCACCACGTCCCACAGAGCGGGGACTTCGCTGGCACCGCAGGCAGCTGCTTCTTCGGAGGCCACGCGGGCAACGGTCAGGATGGTGCCCTCGGTGGGCTTCATGACGGCCTTGTAAGCGCCCTCGACGCCCTTCTTCAGAGCCTCAACGAGGTCGTCTGCACCGGCTTCCTTCTTGCCTTCCAGCGCCTTGGAGAAGCCGCGGAACAGCAGGCTGGTGATGACGCCGGAGTTGCCGCGGGCACCGCGCAGCATGGCGGAAGCAGCGGTCTTGGCGGCTTCGCCCACGGTGCAGCTGTCATCCAGGGCTTCCAGCTCGCGCACGGAAGCACCCACGGTCATGCCCATGTTGGTGCCGGTGTCGCCGTCCGGGACGGGGAAGACGTTCAGCTCATCCACGCGGGAGCGCTGATTGTTGATGTTGTTGGCGCCGGAAATGATGGCGTCGCGCAGGATCTTACCAGAAATCATTGTTTTAAACTCCTTATCAGGCCGGAAAAATTCCGGCAGCCGGGGATACAGACGGACATCAGGCGATCACATCGTCCACCGAGACCACCACGCGGGCGACCTTCAGGCCGGTGGCCTGCTCGACTTCGTCCTTGACACGGTGCGAGATGCTGCGGGCAGCGGTGGAAATGTTCAGCCCATAGCTGACAGCGATGTGCAGCTCGATCACGAGACGTCCATTCTCCTGCGTGACGCGGACACCCTTTTCGGAATAATCGGAACCATGGACCAGGCTGCGCACAGCGTCGGTCATATCACGGGGTGCCATTGCGGCAACGCCGTAGCAGTGTTTGGTCGCCTCACCCACGAGGGTCGAAAAATACCCGGCGGTAAAGCTGACATCTCCCAGCGGGAAACGGGAAGTGATCATAATCGCTCTGCTCCTTTATGTTATTTTTCAGAAAACACATTCAGGGTCTGGGGCCGTGCAGGCGGGCCAAAACCGCAGACTGCACCGAGAAACACCCACTCTATTATACAACTTCGATGCGCGGTTGTACAGTTCAAATTGCTGGCAGCGGGGCTTTTTTGGCTGTTTTGCGTCCTTTGCCCACAAATTTGCGGGCAAAACTGTACGGCTGGGCAGAGCAGTGCGTTCGTTCGACAGGGCATGACCGTCCGGGTGTGATATGCTGTCCGGTGCACAGCGGCCGCGCTGCGGCAGAAGTATGACGGATGCCTGCAAACAATCTGTAAAAAAATTATAAAAACTCCCTCCGGATGCTTTATCCCTCTATGAAAAAGTGCTAAAATGAAAGCAGAGAGAGGGGATGCGCACCGGGCGGTGTGTGTCCCCTGTAAAACGAGCAGACCCAAATCATCCATCCGGCCGCACACGCCGTGCATAAAATACCGATTTAGGAGTTGTTGGCATGAACATTCTGTTTTTCCTCTCCCCCAAGCAGGATCTGATGTACGTTTACGACGATTTTACCCTCCGGCAGACGCTGGAAAAATGGGAGAACAACCGCTACGCCTCCATCCCGGTGCTCAACCGCCGGGGCGAGTATGTGGGCACCCTGACCGAGGGAGACATCCTCTGGGGGCTGAAAAAATACCACGGGCTGGATCTGGAAGCCGCAGAGGACGTGCCCATCTCGGCTTTTCCCCACAAGCGGGATTACAAGGCGGTGACTGTGACCACCAGCATGGACCAGCTGATCGAAGCCGCCATGAACCAGAACTTTGTGCCCGTGGTGGATGACCGTGGCATCTTCATTGGCATCGTGCGCCGGCAGGCCATCATCCGCTACTGCTACGAAAAGTCCCGCGCGGAGGAAGCGCCGCAGCCCGGCCGTGTGGTGCCGGAATACGCCGCCGCCCACTGAGCGCCGGAAAACAACCGGACCTGCAATGCTCCACCTTCCCATTTTTGGGAGGGTGGAGCATTTTTTTGTGCAAAAATCCCCGGAAAAGCCTTGAAAGTCCGATTTATGGGATGCCGCATGTGCGATAATACAGCCACAGGGAGCCGCCGGCAGCGGGAACCGCCCGGTGCAGGCAGGCTCCCGACAGAACAAAACAGGAGGGGAACACGATGAAGGATTTTGAGATGCGTTATGTGGGCAGCCATGTGGAGGTGTACACCGGCAGCGGGGTGTTCCTCTTTTCGGCCGATACCGTGCGTGAGGCGATGGAGGAGCTGGCCGAGTGACATGGTTTGAAACAACTAATGTAAAATCTGCGTAAAATGTTTGAAAAGGAACTGTGACGAAACGATTGAAAACCAGCAAAATGTGTGGAAAAAGTGATTTTCTTGTAAAATAAACCTTGTTGTGGCAGGGGGATTGATGGTATAATAAGCATGGTGTGAGCGCTGAAACGGAGCCGTGCGCGTGGACGCATGGGGGCGCTGCATGACAAAGGAAAAACGGCTGCCGGGGTACGGGTCCCGCCAAAGGCGGGGCAGGGCCCGGCGGCTGTGTGCTGTTATTGGAAGAAACAGGAAGATCGTATTTAGGAGTATCGCTATGGATATCACACACATTACCTCTCTGCTGGGCGGCATTGCGTTGTTTTTGTATGGCATGTCGATCATGGGCGCGGGCCTGGAAAAGCTGGCCGGCGGCAAAATGCAGGGGGTGCTGCAAAAACTGACCTCCTCCACCATCAAAGGTGTCCTTTTTGGCACCCTGATCACGGGCGTAATCCAGTCGTCGGCTGGCACGGTGGTGATCTGTGTGGGCCTGGTCAACTCCGGTATCATGACGCTGACGCAGTCGGTGGGCGTGATCATGGGTGCAAACATTGGTACGACGGTGACCGGTCAGCTGATCCGCATGGCGGATATCTCAGGCGACAGCCTGTGGCTGACCCTCATGCAGCCCAAGACGTTTGCGCCCGTGGTGGCGTTTATCGGCTGCATTTTTTATGTGTTTCTGCGCAACGCCAAAAAGAAGAACATCGGCCAGATCATGCTGGGCTTCGGCATCCTGTTCACCGGCATGAGCCTGATGGACACCGGCGTGTCCCCCCTGCGGGAAAGCGCCGCGTTCCAGAACCTGTTCGTCACCATGACCAACCCCATCCTGGGCGTGCTGGTGGGTCTGGTGGTCACGGTGCTCATCCAGTCCTCCTCGGCGTCGGTGGGCATCCTGCAGGCACTGTCCAGTACGGGGCTGGTCACCTTCAGTTCGGCCATCCCCATCATTCTGGGTGCCCACATCGGCACGGCCTTCACCCCGCTGCTCACCATCGGCGGCTCCTCCAAGGACGGCAAGCGCGCCGCCCTCATCCACCTGTACTTCAACGTGATCGGCAGCATCGTACTGCTGGCCCTGATCTATGCGGTGCAGTTCACCTTCGGCATCCCCATGTGGCATGACGTGATGAACAAGAGCTCCATCGCAAACATCCACACCCTGTCCAGTGTGTGTGCCATGCTGCTGTTCCTGCCGTGCAGCGGGGTGCTGTCCAAGCTGGCCATGCTCACGGTGCCGGACAACGCTGAGGAAGCGCAGGAACTGAGCATGCCGGTGCTGGACGAGCGTCTGTTCAAGAGCCCGGCCGTGGCCCTGCAGCAAGCCAAGAACGCGGTGGTCAAAATGTCCCGCCGTGCCGCCCGCAACGTCAATCTGGCTGCGCCGCTGCTGCTGAAGATGGACGAGGACACCGTGAGCGCCATCAAGGTGCGGGAGAACCTCATCGACCGCATGGAGGTGGCCATCTCCAATTACCTTATTAAGATGACCGATCAGGAGCTGGGCGATGACGAGAGCCATGCCGTGACCGAGCTGCTGAACTTTGTCACCGAGTTCGAGCGCATCGGCGACTATGCCGTGAACATCATGGAAAAGGCCGAGGAGCTGAACGAGAAGGAGGCCTCCTTCTCCGAGAGCGCCCAGAAGGAACTCATCTTGCTGGAAAAGGCCGTGGAGCGCATCCTGACCGTGACCGGCGAGGCCTTTGAGGGCGACGACACCCAGAAGGCCATGCAGGTGGAGCCGCTGGAAGAGGTGATCGACGTGATGGTGGAGCGCCTGCGCGACCAGCACATCCGCCGCCTGAAGGACGGCGTGTGCTCCATTGACACCGGCGTGGTGTTCCTGGACGTGCTGAACAACGTGGAGCGCATCTCCGACCACTGCTCCAATGTGGCCGTGCGTATGATCGGCATGGAGGGCGGCGAGGATTACGACTCCCACACCCTCAAGAGCATCATGCACCACAACCCCACCAAGGACTACATGCTGGAGTACGAGCAGTGCCGCAAGGAGTACCTTGTGCCGCTGGAGCAGATGGAAGCCTGACCCCCCAAAAACAACAGCCCCGGACCATTCGGTCCGGGGCTGTTTTGCGCAGATGGATGCCGGAAATGAGGTGCGGGCTCAGTGCGGCACGGCTACCCACTTGTGCGGACCATGCCAGCCCTTGCCGTCCTCCGGTGCCTTGAGGCAGACGCCGGGGTTGGGCGGGCCGGAGCGCAGGCTCTTGTTCTGCTGATTGCCGCAGAACTTGCACTTGTAGCGGATGCTGACCGGTTCAGACATTTGGATGCACTCCTTCCCTCCGGAAGCCCGGAACTAAGAATCTTTGCTTCGATGCTCTGATTATATAATTCTAATGCATCAATGTCAATAAAAATTGGAAGAAACTGAGAAAAATCACCCGCCCAGGTCCTCCAGCAGGGCCTGCAGCTCCGGCAGGCTGTGCACCCGGATGCCGCGCCGGATGCGCAGCACGTCGTTTTCGGGCAGAAGGTTCACATAGATGCCGGTGAGCTGCTGCAGGGCACCGGGGGTGCCGTCGGCATTGCAGGCATACACGGCCACCCGGCCGCCGGTGTCGCACAGGTAGTAGCCCGCCGCCGTGGGAGCTGCCGCCTGCACCAGGGAACTGACGCTGCCGGAAATGGGCGGAGTTTCGTCCGCTGGGGCCTCCGGCAGGGGGAGGCGGGGCAGCGCCATCCAGAACAGACTGAACGCGATGGTGAACACACAGAGCCCGTAGAACAGGCACAGACCGAATTTGCGCATGGGCAGGGAACACCCCTTTCGTGGTTTTACCGGAAGTATGGCCCGGAAGTGCGCCGGAAAATCATTTTTTGCGGTGGAATGCTGTACTTTGCCGGGCCGGATGTGGTATACTGACCATGATTGAATGGGACATCGGCCCCGCGGCAGAAGATTGGTCCTTGCCCGCGTCCGGCCGGCGTGCTATAATATGGTATCGTATGCTGGGTGACCAGCGGTTTTTTAAAATGAAGATCACAGCGCCGCGTGCGCTGCAGTTTACCAGTATGGGTCAGGAGGCGATCCCTATCTCCAGCAATGAGATGAGAAAGATCCACCGGGGCGGCGAAGGCAGTTCTTCGCAGTCTGCGGCGGGACGTAAGGTAAATGTGAGCCAGAGCCGCCGGGAGCAGCCGGTCAGGGAACCCGGGAAGCCCGGAAAGGCTCCGAAGGAACCGAAGGAAAAGGCAAAGCACCCGATCCTGCGGTTCATCGGCCGCACCATTGCCACCCTGCTGTGCCTGGGCATCATGGCCGGCAGCCTGCTGGCCGTGGGTATGGTGTTCTATGTGGTGCAGGCCACGGCCAACGACGGCGACCTGCTGGACCTGGACAACATCCAGCTGAGCCAGTCCAGCGTGGTCATGGCCAACGATCCGGACACCGGTGCACAGGTGGAGTATGCCACCCTGCGCTCCTCCAACAGCCACCGCGTGTGGGCCGACCTGGAGCAGATCCCCACCAACCTGCAGTATGCATTCATCTGCACCGAGGACAAGGATTTCTACAACGAGCCGGGCGTCAACTTCAAACGCACCATTGGTGCCATGGTCAATGAGTATCTGCTGCCCATCTACAGCTCCAAGCAGGGTGCTTCCACGCTGGAGCAGCAGCTCATCAAGAACCTGACCGATGACAACAGCGCCAGCGGCATCGAGGGCGCTCTGCGTAAGCTGCGTGAGATCTACCGTGCGCTCTGCCTGAGCCGCAGCTACTCCAAGGAGACCATCCTGGAGGCGTACCTGAATACCATCAGCTTCACCGGCACCATCCAGGGCGTTCAGACGGCGGCCAACGAGTACTTCAACAAGGACGTCAGCGAGCTGACCCTGTGGGAGTGTGCCACCATCGCTTCCATCACCAAGAACCCCACCAACTACAACCCCTACACCAACCCTGAGAACCTGATCAACCGCCGAAACTTCATCATGTACAACATGTGGCAGCAGGGGGTCATCAGCGAGGAGGACTACCGCAACGCCGCCGCCCAGCCGCTGACGCTGGCGGAGGACGACAGCGACAAGAAGAACACCTCCGTGACCTCTTACTTCACCGATGCATTGTTCCAGGAAGTGGTGGAGGACATCATGGCCAAGGAGGGCATCTCGGAGGCGGACGCCCAGAAGATGCTGTACACCGGCGGCTTTACCATTGAGGCCACCGTGAACACCAAGCTGCAGTCCCAGATGGAAAACCTGATGCTGAACACCAACGACGCTTACTTCCCGGCCGGCTGGCATGAGGAAGAGGTGACCTCCATTTCGGACGACGACGTGCAGGTGATGAACGAGGACGGCACCCCCAAGACCCGCGTTGCCGAGGACGGCACCGTGTATTATTACCGCAACGTGCGCACCCAGGCGGCCATGGTCACGCTGGACTACGACGGCAACGTGGTGGCCATCGTGGGCGGTCTGGGCGAAAAGACCAAGAGCCTCTCGCTGAACCGCGCCTACAGCGTGGAGCGGCAGACCGGCTCCACCATCAAGCCCATCGGCGCCTATGCACTGGGCGTGGAGTACGGGCTGGTGAACTGGTCCACCATGCTCAACAATTCGCCCCTGTACCAGAAGCAGGACATGGTCATCCGGGATGAGGACTACTGCCGCAAGAACGGCCTGATGGGCCTTTCCGACAAGCAGCTCCGTGCCTACCCCAACGCCTGGCGCAGCTGGCCCCGCAACTACGGCGGCAACTACGGCGACAACAGCGATGTGCCGCTGTGGAACGGCCTGGCCCGCTCCCTTAACACCATTGCGGTGCGTGTGGGCGACCTTGTGGGCGCAAGCAACATCTTCAACTTCCTGTACAACACCCTGCAGCTGACCACGCTGGACCCCACCAATGACGTGGGTCTGGCCCAGATGGTCATGGGCAGCCAGACCAAGGGCGTGACCCCCATGGCACTGGCGGCGGCCTTCCAGATCTTCTACGACGGTGAGTATACCACCCCGCACCTGTACACCCGTGTGCTGGACCGGGACGGCAACATCTACCTGGAAAACAACGCCACCAGCTATCAGGCCCTGACCAGCGACACTGCGTATGTCATGAACCGCCTGCTGAAGAACGTGCTGTACTCCAGCGTGGGCACCGCCAGCGGCCGCTACCCCAAATCCAACGGCATGGAAGCCTTTGGCAAGACCGGTACGGCCAGCGACGAAAAGGATCTGTGGTTCGTGGGCGGCACCCCCTACTACGTCACGGCCGTGTGGTGGGGCTACGATGCGCCCTATGACATGACCAAGACCCTGACCAAGAAGCAGGCCAAGACCAGCACCTGTGTCATGGCCTGGAAGGCTCTGATGGAACAGGCGCAGGCAGACCTGCCGTACAAGTCCTTCCCGACTTCGTCCGGGGTGGTGGAGCGCCGCTACTGCACCCAGAGCGGCCTGCTGGCCGGCAGCTCCTGCCCCAGCACGGCAGTGGGCTACTACCGTGCCGACGACCTGCCCGACACCTGCACCTACTCGCACGGTGCCCCCACGCAGGCAGCGGATCCGGCGGCCCCGGCAGAGGATGCTCCCCAGCAGACTGTCATCCCCACAGATACAAGCAACCTCGATACCGACTGATCTGTGCGCTGAGCGTGGACGAAGAACAACAAAAGTCGCACTATTGCGCCCCCGGAGCCGCAATACCGGCAAGGAAAAACGGTACTTCACGAGTCAAAACTGGATAATCTGCCAAAATCACATCCGGCCTCTTGCATTGCAGGGGGTCGGATGTTATTATATTCTCTGCAAGAACACTTGTGTTTGTGAGGTGAACAAGTTGGAACGCCGCTTTTATCTGGTGGACGCACAGGTCCTGCCGGAGGTATTTCTCAAGGTGGTCCGCGCCAAGGAGCTTCTGGCCAGCGGGGAAGCGCGCAGCATTTCGGCTGCGACCCGCGCCGTGGACCTGTCGCGCAGCGCTTTTTATAAGTATAAAGATTGCATCTTTGATTCCGAGAACGACCGCGAGGTGGTCACCGTGATGGCCACCCTGCGGGACGAGACCGGTGCACTGCAGAGCCTGCTGGCCGGCATCAGTGCCGCCGGCGCCAGCATCGTGACCATCAACCAGTCCACGCCGGAAAACGGGGCTGCCCTTGTGGCGGTGACCATCCGCACCGATACCATGCAGATGACGCCGGAGGAGCTGACAGAGAAGCTCTCCCGCCAGCGCATGGTGGTGGGCGTGCACTGCGGGTACAATCTGTAACAGAGGGAGAGGGAACGCAAATGGCTAAAATTGCAATTCTGGGCTTTGGCACGGTGGGCAGCGGCGTGTACGAGGTGCTGTGCCGCAACGCTGCGGGCGTGTCGCGCCGCGCCGGGGAGCCGGTGGAAGTCAAGTACATCCTGGACCCGAAGGATTTTTCGGGTCACCCGGCTGCAAACCTGTTCGTCAAGAGCATCGACACCATCCTGCAGGACCCGGAGGTCCGGGTGGTGGTGGAGACCATCGGCGGCACCCGCTTTGCATACCCCTATGTCAAGGCCTGCCTCGAGAGCGGCCGCAGCGTGTGCACCTCCAACAAGGAGATGGTGGCCACCTACGGCG
>ERZ773187.2448-NODE-2448-length-11665-cov-10.926012_pt1 | contig 11665 bp, 11 predicted proteins | sample MGYA00511242_ERZ773187 | MGnify/ENA primary metagenome ERZ773187 (study PRJEB29015, sample SAMEA2737744) | human gut metagenome | biome: human gut; feature: human-associated habitat; material: faeces | place: China | collected 2012 ... | reverse complement strand
GCCATCTGGCCGCCGGTCATGCCGTAGATGCCGTTGTTGACGAAGATGACGGTGAAGTTCTCGCCGCGGTTGGCAGCAGAGATCGTCTCCGCCAGACCGATGGAGGCGAGGTCGCCGTCGCCCTGATAGGTGAATACCAGCGACTCCGGGTTCGAGCGCTTTGCGCCTGTCGCCACGGCGCAGGCGCGGCCATGCGCGGCGAGGAAGTAGTCATAGGTGATGTAGTCCATGTGTAGGCCGCAGCAGCCCACGCCCACGGCACAGGCTGCCTTATCGAGCAGGTGCATCTCCTCGAGCACCTCGCCGATCAGCTTGATGACCGTCGAGTGCATGCAGCCGGGGCAGAAGCCGGAAACCATGTCGTCCCGGATGCCCTTTGTTCTTGCGTATACCTTTTCCATGTTCAGTCCCTCCTTCAGCGATCGAGCAGCGCTTTCGCGGCGCGGATGACCTCTTCGCGGCCCATGATCTCGCCGCCCGCGTGCAGGCACGTCTCGATGGGGCAGCGTCTGCTCACGGCGAGCTCGACGTCGCGCACCATCTGGGCGGGGATGCTCATCTCCACGTCGAGGATGGCCCTGACGCGGCCGTAGTCCAGCACGTCATAGGTGTCATAGGGAAAGGGATTGAGCGTCTTGGGGCGGACGAAGCCGACCTTATAGCCCTCCCCGCGCAGGCGGCTGACGGCGGATTTGGCGATGCGGCCGCAGATGCCGTAGCCGGTCAGGATGAGCTCGGCATCGTCAAGCCAGAGCGTCTCGACCTGCACGTCCTTCTTCCAGCTCTTGTAGAGCTCCTCGGCGTCGCGGCAGCTTTGCTCCTGATCCTTCGTCGACCAGCGGCCCGCGGCGACCACGCCGCGCGGCTCCTTCGTCGAGTCGTGGCCCACGGCGGACGTCGCGCGCAGCGCTTCCTTGAGCGCGCGGACCTCCTCCTCCGGCCGCATCTCGGGGAGCACGACCGGCTCCATGATCGTCCCCATCACGCCGTCGGTCAGGATGAGGACGGGGTTGCGGTCGCGCTGGGCATAGTCGAAGGCGGCATACGTCATGTCGACCGCCTCCTGCACCGTCGCGGGGGAGAACACCATCATCTGAAAGCCGCCGTTGCCGCTGGCCTTCGTGGCCTGCGTATAGTCCTGCTGGGCGGGCTGGATGGTGCCAATGGCGGGGCCTCCGCGCTGGACGTTGACATAGACCATTGGCAGACGCGCGCTCGCGCAGAAGCTGATGCCCTCGCTCATCAGGCTGATGCCGCAGGAGGAGGACGAGGTCATGGCGCGCGTGCCGGTACCGGCGGAACCATAGACCATGTTGATCGAGGCGACCTCGCTCTCGCCCTGCACGAACGCGCCGCCCACCTCGGGCAGACGCCGCGCCAGATACTCGGGAATTTCGTTCTGCGGGGTGATGGGATAGCCTGCGAAGAACCGGCACCCGCTGCGCACCGCCGCTTCGGCGATAGCCTCGGTGCCCTTCATAAATTTTCTTGCCATGTTCTCTCCTCCTTACTTGTAGACTTCGATGGCCGCGTCGGGGCACATGCGAGCGCAGATGGCGCAGCCGATGCAGTTTTCGGGATGGGCCGCCGTGACATAGGGGTAGCCCTTGGAATTGACCTCCGTTCCGACGGCCAGAATGCCCTTGGGACAGAACTTCACGCAGTAACCGCAGCTCTTGCAGCTCTCCGCGCGGATGGTGACTTGCGGCATAGCATTTCCTCCTTATTCAGTCAAGCTCCGTTTCCGGAACGGATATATGGGTGGTGATGGGGATGAGCGGGAGCGGTGCCAAGGCCGCGACCCGCGCCAGCAGCGCCGCCGGGACGGCGGCCCCCTCCACGGGGACATACGGCGAGAGCATGGCAAGGCCATCCTCCAGCCCCGCGAGATACTCCTCCGCCGTCGTCTCCTGTCCGAGGTTCGGGTTGAGCAGGAAGCGCGGCAGCTTCAGCCGCGCCGCGCGCAGGATGGCCGAAAGCGTCCCGTCGATGTGCTCCGTCGAGCCCGACCATGGGCGGTAGGGGTTCACGATGAACCAGACGTCGGCATTCTTAAGCAGATGGCTGTATCCGCCGATCAGGCGCGCGCCCGCGTCGCCGCCGCCGACATCCAGGATAACGTTTTTGTCCGGCGCGAGCAGCAGCGGCACGAGCCCGCCCACCTGCGTGGGCGCGTCGGCGGTCTGCCGCTCAAAATGGACGGTGACGCCCGCGCTCTCGAGCAGCTCCTGTGCGTCGCGCGAGCGCATGAGCGGCTTCGTCTGGTCGAGGTCGAAGAAGTGTACCTCTCTCCCCTTCCCGGCGAGGGAAAGTGCCAGATGCACCGCGAGCTCCGACTTGCCGCAGCCCGCCTCGCCGAGAAAGACAGCCGCCCGCCCGGCGGGCAGCCCGGTCAGAATATTTTCCGCCACGGCGCTCACGCTTTCTCCAGCAGCTTTGAGAAGTCCTTCGCCTTCTCCTCGCCGTCGAGCACGCGGCATGCGCCCGCCGCGAGCGCCTCGAGCTCGAACTCGCCCGCCATGACCTCGACCGGTGCGATGAAGGAGACCTTCTTCGTGATGTACGCCGCGACGTACTTAGAGTGCGCCAGCCCACCGGTCAGGATGATGCGGTCGATCTTGCCGTCCGCCGCGGCCGCGAGGGCGCCGATGGCGCGGACGTTGCTGTAGAGCATGCCGTCGTAGACGAGCTTGGCATGGGAGTCGCCCTCCTCAATGCGCTTTTCAACCTCGATGGCGTTCGACGTGCCGAGGTGCGCTACAAGGCCGCCCTTGCCGCGGACAAAGCCCATCATCTCGCTCTCGGTGTACTTGCCGGAGTAGCACAGCGTCACGACGTCCTGCATCGCCGCACCGCCGAAGCGCTCGGGCGCGAACATCCACTCGTCGTCGCGGACGCAGTCGACCATACGGCCATCGACGAACAGGCGGCACGAGCCGCCGCCGCCGAGGTGCAGCACGATCAGGCGGCAGTCCGCGAGGGGCTTATGCAGCACCTCGTCCGCGCAGCGGATGGCCATCGCACGGCAGTTGAGCGCGTGGCCCTGCATCTTGCGCGGCAGCTCCGGCAGACCGGAGACGCGCGCGACGTCGTCCATCTCGTCGACCATGACAGGATCGACGATGTAGGCGGGGATGCCGAGGGGCTTTGCCAAAAGCAGCGCCAGCACGCAGCCGAGGTTCGACGCGTGCGCGCCCTGCCTGCGGGTGTACATGAAGTCCACCATCGCCTGATCGACGCGGTAGGTGCCCGCCGCACAGTACGGCACCTGTCCGCCGCGGGCGCAGATCGCGTCAAGCGAGTCGGGGTCGATGTTGTTGTCGGCCAGCGTCTTTTCGATCGTGGCGCGGCGGAAGTCCACCTGCTCCATGACCCAGCCGAAGGACGCGAGCTCCTCGGTGCTGTAGCGCAGCGTCGTGTCAAAGAGCTTCTCCTTGCCCTCAAAGACGGCGATTTTCGTGGAGGTGGAACCGGGGTTGATGACGAGAATACGGTGCTTCATGTTCTGCTCTGCCGGAGGGCCGCGCGGCCTTTCCGGACGCTCCTTTCTTTCGTGAGTTTGTTCTTGTCAAAGATTTTTCTTTGTGATAGCATGAACCCAAGAGGTGAGTGCGATGGATATCGAAAAGCTGAAGGCGCTCAAGACCGCCGTCGAGATCGGCAGCATCACGCAGGCGGCGGAGCACATGGGCTATTCGCAGCCGGGTCTGACGGGGATGCTCAAGCGGCTCGAGCAAGAGGTCGGCTATCCGCTCTTGCGCCGCGGGACGAAAGGCGTGCGTCTGACAGAGGCGGGTGAGGCCGTCATGCCGTATATCGACCGCGTTTTAGAGAGCAGCCGTGCGCTTGAGCGCGCCCTTGCGGATCATGCCCCCGCGCAGCAGGATGAGCTGCGCATCGGGTCGTATACCAGCATTTCCAAGAACTGGCTGCCGCAGGTCATCCGCGGCTTCAGCAGGAAATATCCCGGCGTGCGCCCGTGCATCTCCACCAGCGCGACGCAGGACAGCGCCGTGATCAAGATGGTCGAGCAGGGACTGGGGTGCAGCATCCTCAGCGAGCTGGTGCTGCGCGGGAATACCGACCACGTCAGTCTCGCGCCGCTTGATCCGCCGGCGTGGCGTCAGCTGGGCGCCGGTGTCAAATCGCTGAACGCAATTGGACGAGTAACCAAAAATTTTTTGAACTATATTCAAAATGGCGTTGAATGCCCTTCCAACTGACGGAATTCATTCTGTGTTTATTATAAAACTGCACAATTGCAGATGGAAGCTGTATTCCCCTATAGGGGTATAGCATTTTGTTTCACCCCCCCATGAAGCAAAATGCTATACCGAAAGGCGCAGAAGCGGCCCCGCCGGTCATTCCGGCGGGGCCGCTTTATTTATTCTTGCAGCAGGCTGCGCAGCCAGAGACTGGGCAGCCCGGCGCACGGGATCACCGCGGCCACGCGTCCGACCACCTGCGTGGCCTGTACGGGCGCGGTGTCGGGCGCATTGTTTGCGTCCCCCTGCGTCTGCAGGACAGTGCCCTCCCCGGTCTGCTGCATCTGCACGATCCGGTGAACGACCGTCTGTCCGTCCAGCCGATAGGCGATCACATCCCCCACCTGCAGCCGATCCGGATCCGTGCGGCAGACCACCACCGCGTCGCCCACGGAGACGGACGGCTCCATGCTGCCAGTCGCAACTGCCAGCGGCGAGACGGGCAGCAGCCCGAAGAAGAACGCCATCACCAGTGAGAGCAGCAGGAAAAAACACGCCCAGCGCACATAGCCGCGCGTGCGCGCATCTGTCTTCTGTCCGCTCATACCGCTCCCCTGCCCTTCCGCCGTTCGGCCAACAGCAGGAACAGCAGCGCCGCGGCGGCCGCGCCGCAGACGGCGGCGGACAGCCCTCCGTCCCCGGTGGCGGGCGCGGTTTCCTCCGCCGCATAATAAAGCGCCAGCGAAAACGCCCCTTCTCCATCTGTGGACGCGGCATCCTCCGCGCGCCGCACGAGCACGGAAACGGTACACGTCTGCCCCGGTGCAAGTGTCTCGCCCTCGTCCGCCCCGGAGATGCCGAAGGAAACATCCACATCCGGCGGCGTCTGATCCCGCTGCGCGGCCCGCATAAGATGCATGGGCCGGTCGCCGTCGTTGACAGCTGAGAACGTAAACAGCGCCCAGCTGCCTGGGAGCGTGAGCGACGCGTGCAGCTTCGCCCGCTCATCGTCAACCGTCTCGGCCGCCGCCTGCGCGCCGCGGCTGGCACGGCATGACAGGTCTCTGAGCAATACATGTGCGCCCGGTGACCCGACAGCCATGGCGGTCTGTATCAGCAGCAGCGCAACCAGCACAGCGGCCGCGGCCCCGGCCCGCAGGCGGGCCGGGCGCAGACGCGGCTCAGGCATGGGTATGCGCGGCGGCGGGCGCGGGCTCCACCGTGTCCTGCGCATAGGGCAGGGTGACGGTCAGCGTGCCGGTGGCGTTCAGCTCGTCGATATAGTCCTGCGGCACCTGCAGAACGAACGTCAGCGTGCAGGACTCGCTGGGGGCCAGCGTCTCGTCGATGAGATCGGGCTGATTGAGCGTCAGCTGCTCGGGATTCTGCGTGTCGAGCGCGATGGCCGCGCCCGCGAGGTTTGCGTTGACGGTGCCGTTATTCGTCACGGTCACGGTGTAACTCGCCCACGCGCCGGGCAGGCAGAAGGTCACGTCCGCGAAGGAGACGCTGCCGTTTTCGATCACCGCGGGGCTGGCGGGCGTCTCATCGGCGGCCACTGTCGCGACAACAAAGCGCGTCTGGGAGGAGGACGTGATGGAGACGATGGCGTACTGCTGCCACGTGTCCGGATACTGCTGGCGGAGAACCTCTGCCGCGTCGCGCAGGAAGCCGTCGACGACGCGCGTCGCCGTCTCGCTCATCTGCTCGCTGCCGAAGGCGGCCTTGTCGCCGTAGTAACGGTAGTAGAGGTTCAGGTAGTCGGACAGGTGCAGCGTGTTGGCGTCGGCCTTGATGGCCTCGCCTTTCTCATAGGAGATGCTGCCGCTGAGGTCGAACTTCTCGGTGTTGACGGCGTAGAAGATGGCGTCATAGCTCGCGGGCTTTCTGTCCGACTGGGTACCGACGGCGCTGTCGTCATCGAGCCAGGTGTAGGCGTCGGTCAGACAGCCCGCAATCTCCCAGTCCTCCTTTTGATTCGCGCGGACAAGGCTGCCGGAAAACGGCAGGAAGACCGCCGCGCCGCTCGATGTTTTGATTGAAGCGTCCCTCACGGCCAGATCCCATTTGCCCGCGGCGGAGACGCTGCCGGAGGCGGTGAGCGTCGTCTGCCACTTGGCAAGGCCCATCCCCATCACGCCGAGTGCCATGCACAGGCACAGAACCATCGCCGCTGCGGCGCAGAAGCTCCTTTTATGCTGCTGTTTCATCGTTTATTTCTCTTTTTTCAAGAATGCTGATGACCCGCCTGCGGCGCCTGCTCAACGGCCGCCTGACTGTAGGGCAGGTCAATTTTCAGCGTGCCGGAGGTATCCAGCGTGTCAGAACCGTTATCGATCGCCTGCACCACGACCTGCACGGTGCAGGACTGCCCCGGCGCGAGCACATCATCCGACAGATCCGGCGCGTCCAGCCGCAGCTGCGCGGAATCGGCCCCCTCCAGCGAGATCACCCCGTCGGACAGGTGCGCGTCGGCGGTGCCCTTATTGGTGATGGTCAGCGTGTAGGACGCCCACGCGTCCGGCAGGGTAAAGACGATATTGGAGTAGGCCGCAGAGGTATCCGTGCGCGTGACGGGTACCTGCTCGCCGCCGGTGCGGCCCATAGAGCCGATCACGAACTGCAGGTGATCGCAGTGATCCGTGCCGTCGGCAGCCATGCAGATCAGCGCGTAATTGCGGAAGGTATCCGGGCGGAGCATCTTGATGAGCGCATCGCTCTGGGCGACCAGCCCGTTTAGGATCGTGGTCTGTGCGGACGTGTCGCCGAAGTAGTCCGTCTTGCTGCGGTAGCGGTGGAGACATTGCCGCCTGCGGTGACGGTCGTCTGCCACTTGGCAAACCCCATCCCGACGGCGGAGACCGCCATCACGCCGCACAGCAGCAGCGCCGCGGCACCGGTTTTCTTTCCATTTCGCATTGTGTGAACTCCCTTCATATGAGTTATCCCTCTGTTGGGGGCAGCTTCCATGATAGAAGCGCCGTGTAAAATCTGAAAGCCGGCCTGTGTAAAACCTGTGTGCGGCGATATTTTTCGGCGGACGGACGATACGCCTTGTTTGCCGGTTGTGTATTCGCCACGGTTGGTGTATAATAAAGTGTTATATTATGGAATTCGGAGGAATCGGCCATGAAGCTGATGGTTTTGGACGGCAACAGCATCATCAACCGTTCGTTTTACGGCATCCGCCCGCTCACGACGCGCGACGGGCTCTATACCCACGCGGTATACGGCTTTCTCACGACGCTGCAGCGTCTGCTCGACGAGGAGAAGCCCGAGGGGCTGTGCGTGACGTTCGATCGGCGCGAGCCGACGTTCCGCCACGAGGCGGACGCCGACTACAAGGCCACGCGCCACGCCATGCCCGAGGCGCTGGCGGTGCAGATGCCGGTGCTCAAGCAGGTGCTCGACGCGATGGACATCCCGCGCTATGAACTCGTCGGCTTCGAGGCCGATGACCTGATCGGCACGATCAGCCGCCGCTGCGAGGCGGCGGGCTGGGACTGCGTCATCGTGACGGGAGACAAGGACAGTCTCCAGCTCGTCACGGAGCACACAAAGGTCAAGCTCGTCTCCACCCGCATGGGCCAGACCACGACAAAGGATATGACGCCCGGGACGTTCCGCGAGCAGTACGGCTTCGACCCGATCCACATGATCGACCTCAAGGCCCTCATGGGTGACACGTCCGACAACATCCCCGGCGTCCCCGGCGTGGGCGAAAAGACGGCCATGGCGCTCGTGCAGCGCTACGGCAGCATCGACGAGATCTACCGCCTTCTCCCCGACATCGAGGCCAAGCCCGCCGCCATCCGCAAGCTGCAGGCCGGCGAGGACGCCGCGCGCCACAGCTACTGGCTGGCAACGATCGTGACAGACGCGCCGCTCGCGTTTGACCCAGCGGAGAACGTCCGCCGCCCGTTTAGGCCCGAGCTCTACGACCTGCTCCTGAAGCTGGAGTTCCAGAAGCTCATCGACCGATACGGCCTGCGCCCCGCGGCGCAGACGGAGGAGAAGCCGGACTGCACCGCCACGGCGGAGGAGCTTCTCACGGCGGCGCAGGCGGAGGAATTCCTCGCGCTCTGGCGCGCAGCAGACTGCGTGGCGGTCTATGCGCTGCCGGATCTGTCGGTGCTCGCGGTCGAGTGCGAAGCGGCGGACGGCTCGCGCGCGGCGGAGCTCTATGCCGACCGCTACGAGGGCGACTGGCAGGCGCTGCTCACGGCGCTGTTTTCGGGTGACATCAAAAAAGCCGCGCACAACGTGAAGGATCTCATGGCGGCGCTGCTGGCACAGGGGCTCCCGATCGAGGGCTTCGTGTTCGACACGGCGCTCGCGGCGTACCTGCTCGACGCGACGGCGGGAAGCTATGACCTGCAGCGGCTGTTTGTTGCGTATTATAATGAGGAGCTGCCGAGGCCCGTCCACCTCGAGCCGGACGCGTTTTCCATGCTTGGCGACCGCGCGGCGGCCGCGGCGGCGCTGCTGAGCTATACGGCGGCGGTCGCGGCGCTCCGCGAGACGCTCGCGCCGAAGCTGCGCGAGCTGGAGCTCGAGCCGCTCTACTACGACGTCGAGCTGCCGCTGTGCGCGGTGCTCGCCCGGATGGAGCAGCGCGGCTTTCTCATCGACCGTGCGGCGCTCGCCCAGTTCGGCGAGACGCTGCAGACCTCGATCACGCAGCTTGAGCAGCAGATCTACGCCGCCGCGGGCGCGCCCTTCAACATCAACTCCCCCAAGCAGCTCGGGAAGGTCCTCTTCGAGGACATGCAGCTCCCGCACGGCAAAAAAACCAAGACCGGCTGGAGCACAAACGCGGACGTGCTCGATAAGCTGCGCGGCGTGCCGATCGTGGCGGACGTGCTGCAGTACCGGCAGTACGCCAAGCTCAAGAGCACCTATGCCGACGGGCTTCTGAAGGCCGTCAGCCCCGACGGGCGCATCCGCACGAGCTTCCAGATGACGGTGACGGCGACGGGGCGGCTCTCGTCGACCGAGCCGAACCTGCAGAACATCCCCACACGCACCGAGCTCGGCAGCCAGATGCGCCGGATGTTCGTCGCCGCGCCGGGGAATGTCCTCGTCGACGCCGACTATTCGCAGATCGAGCTGCGCCTGCTCGCGCACATCTCGGGCGACGAGGCCATGTGCCGGGCGTTCCGCTCGGGAGAGGATTTCCACACGCTGACAGCGGCGCGCGTATTCCACGTCGAGCCGCAGGACGTGACGCCGGAGATGCGCCGCCGCGCCAAGGCCGTGAACTTTGGCGTCGTCTACGGCATCTCCCCCTTCTCCCTCTCACAGGACATCGGCGTGACGGTGGCCGAGGCGAAGGAGTATATGGAGCGGTATTTCCAGACGTACACCGGCGTGCGTGCCTATATGGACCGCATCGTCGAACAGGCGCGCGCCGACGGCTACGTCGAGACGCTCATGCACCGGCGCCGCGCCCTTCCGGAGCTGAAGAGCAGCAACCACAACCTCCGCGCCTTCGGCGAACGCGTGGCGCTGAACATGCCCATTCAGGGCACGGCGGCGGATCTGATGAAGCTCGCAATGGTGCGCGTCGAGCGGCGGCTCGCGGACGAGGGGCTCGCCGCGCAGCTCATCATGCAGGTGCACGACGAGCTGATCGTCGAGTGCCCCAAGGATGAAGCCGCGCGCGTACAGGCGCTGCTGGAGGAGGAGATGAGCGGCGTCATGACCCTCGCCGTCCCCCTCCCCGCCGAGGCACACTGCGGAAAAAACTGGCTGACAGCGAAAGGATAAAAGAGCAATGAGCGTAAAAATTGTACCGATGACGGCGGATCATCTGGAGGAGCTGGAAAAGCTCGAGCGGATCTGCTTTTCGCGGCCGTGGTCGCGCAAGATGCTGGCCGAGGAGCTGGAGAACCAGTGCGCGGCCTTTCTCGTCGCCGAGGACAGCGTCAGCGGCCGCGTGCTGGGCTACTCGGGGCTGATGGTCGTGGCCGACGAGGGATACATCACGAACGTGGCGGTGTTTCCGGAGTACCGGCGGCAGGGCATCGCCGCGCAGATCCTGCAGGTATTCCTGCAGTTCGCTGCGGCGAATCATCTGGCGTTCCTGACGCTGGAGGTGCGGCCGAGCAACGCCGCGGCCATCGCGCTGTATCAGGGCTTCGGCTTTGAGGAGGTCGGGCGGCGCAAGAACTACTACGACCTTCCGAAGGAGGACGCACTGATCCTGACGAAGTATTTTGAAACCGGGGAGGCGGAGCAGCAGTGAACATTCTGGCTTTTGAATCCTCCTGCGATGAGACGGCGGTCGCCGTCGTGCGCGACGGACGGACGGTGCTCTCGGACGCGATTTTGTCGCAGGCGGACATGCACGCACTCTATGGCGGCGTCGTGCCGGAGATCGCCTCGCGCAAGCATGTGGAGGCCATCGCCGGTCTGACGGATCAGGCGCTCACGGATGCGGGACTGACGAAAAAGGACATCGATGCCGTCGCGGTGACCTATGCGCCGGGCCTGATCGGTGCGGTGCTCGTGGGCGTGAGCTTCGCGAAGTCCGTGGCCTACGCGCTGGATCTGCCCCTCATCCCCGTACACCACATCCGCGGGCACATCGCGGCAAACTATCTGGCCTTCCCGGAGCTGGAGCCGCCTTTTCTGGCGCTGGCTATCTCCGGCGGAAATACGCTGATTGTCGATGTACGGGACTATACGGACATGGAAATCCTCGGCGCGACGCGCGATGACGCGGCGGGCGAGTGCTTTGACAAGGCCGCGCGTGTGCTGGGTCTTCCCTCCCCCGGCGGCAAGCCGATGGATCTGCTCGCGCAGCAGTCACAGGGCGGGAAATACGTCCTGCCGCGCGCCCATGTGGACGGGGCGGAGCTGGACATGAGCTTTTCGGGGCTTAAGACGGCGGTGGTGAACCTCGCGCACAACGCCCAGCAGAAGGGCGAGGAGCTCGACGCGGCGGCGCTCGCGCGCGACTTCACGAAGGCCGTCTCGGACGAGCTGGTGCCGCGGGCAATGACGGCGGCGCGCATGACGGGGCGCAGAACGCTCGTTGCCGCGGGCGGCGTGGCCGCGAGCTCCATCATCCGCGCGGATCTGGAGGAGGCCTGCCGCCGCGAGGGGCTGCGGCTGTTCATGCCGCCGCTGAAGCTCTGCGGCGACAACGGCGCGATGATCGGCGCGCAGGGGTACTATGAGTATCTCGCAGGCCGCCGCACCGGGCTGGATCTCAATGCGTATGCGACGATGGATCTGGGCGAAGCGGAGTGAATTTGATTATATGAAAAGCCGCGGGTACAAGCTGTACCCGCGGCCTTTGGCTTTAAAGGTAAAAAGAGAAAGAATATAGCTTACTCGTAGCGAACGCCGTACTCCTTGCGGTCGCCGAGGATGCCCTTGACGACGTCGGCGTTGCCCGGGGGGCAGCCGACGACCCAGCGGAAGCCCTTCGCGTCAGCCAGCTTCTTGCAGCA
>ERZ773187.2447-NODE-2447-length-11672-cov-3.065421_pt1 | contig 11672 bp, 7 predicted proteins | sample MGYA00511242_ERZ773187 | MGnify/ENA primary metagenome ERZ773187 (study PRJEB29015, sample SAMEA2737744) | human gut metagenome | biome: human gut; feature: human-associated habitat; material: faeces | place: China | collected 2012 ... | reverse complement strand
GTATTTCCGATTATATTAAGCTTCAGAACAAGAATCTCGAAAATACGCTTGAACTGTATGCTGGACATCTCGCGCAGACTGCACGTCAATCTTATACTTCTTATGAAAATATCGCTTACAGTGTTGCCTACAACACACTTGTACAGGACTATATTCAGGAAAATGATTCTGTCAAACGCTATGAAGCCTATCAGCAAGTCTACAATTTGCTGAATGATGCCGATCTTCCCGAAGGCGTGACTCCCGAAGTACAGCCTTTGTACGGACCTACCGGAGAAATCTATCGCTACACCCTGCGCAGTGACAGACGTAGTGTACGCGATTTGAAAACGATTCAGGACTGGGTGATCGAACGAAATCTCCGTTCGGTATCAGGTGTAGCTGATATCGTCAGTTTCGGTGGCGAGGTGAAGACATTCGAAGTGAGCGTGAATCCTCATCAGTTGATTAATTACGGAATTACCTCTCTCGAACTTTATGACGCGATAGCCAAGAGTAATATCAATGTAGGAGGAGATGTCATCAAGTTCTCAGGCATACGTAGTCCGGGGAATCGGTTTGATAAACGATCTGGATGAATTGCGAAACATTGTAGTGAAGAACATCAACGGAACGCCGATTCTCGTAAAGAACCTGGCAGATGTTCACGAATCCTGCCTGCCCCGCCTCGGACAAGTGGGACGAATGGATGAGAACGATGTCGTTCAGGGAATTGTGGTGATGCGTAAAGGGGAGAACCCCGGTGAAGTCATTGCAAATCTGAAAGATAAGATAGAAGAATTGAATCAGAATGTACTTCCTGAAGATGTACGGATAATACCGTTCTACGACCGTGAGGACTTGGTGAACCTGGCGGTAAAAACGGTGACCCATAATCTGATTGAAGGAATATTGTTGGTTACGTTTATTGTGTTAATCTTCATGGCAGATTGGCGGACAACCGTGATTGTTGCGGTGATTATTCCATTAGCTTTGTTATTCGCATTTATTTGTTTACGCGTGATGGGGATGTCTGCCAATCTGCTTTCTATGGGGGCCATTGACTTTGGTATTATTATCGATGGGGCAGTGGTGATGGTGGAAGGTGTGTTTGTCGCTTTGGACAAGAAGGCGAAAGAGGTGGGAATGCCCGCATTCAATGTGATGTCCAAGATGGGACTGATCCGTCATACCGCCAAGGATAAGGCAAAAGCGGTATTTTTCTCCAAACTGATCATCATTACTGCCTTAATTCCTATTTTCTCTTTTCAGAAAGTGGAAGGAAAAATGTTCTCACCTTTGGCATATACATTGGGTTTTGCTTTGCTGGGTGCGCTTATTTTCACATTAACGCTGGTTCCCGTCATGTCGTCCATGTTGCTGAAAAAGAATGTACGCGAAAAGAACAACCGCTTTGTCCATTTCATCAATCAAAAGTGCACGGCTCTTTTTGATACCTTCTATGCTCATCGCAAGCTGACTATCGGACTGGCAACCGTAGTTGCAGGAGTCGGTTTATGGCTTTTCTCTTTCCTCGGGACGGAGTTTCTTCCTCAGCTCAACGAAGGTTCGATCTACATCCGTGCTACGCTGCCGCAAAGTATATCGCTGGATGAATCCGTAACGCTGGCAAATAAGATGAGAAAGAAACTATTGACTTTCCCCGAAGTGAGGCAGGTACTGTCTCAAACCGGACGTCCCAACGACGGAACGGATGCAACCGGATTTTATAATATTGAGTTTCACGTAGATATTTATCCGGAGAAAGACTGGGAAAGCAAACTGACCAAACTGCAGCTTATCGACAAGATGCAGGAAGATTTATCCATTTATCCCGGCATTGACTTTAACTTTTCGCAGCCGATTACGGATAATGTGGAAGAAGCGGCTTCCGGTGTAAAAGGTTCTATTGCGGTGAAAGTGTTCGGTAAGGATTTGTACGAATCGGAAAAACTGGCCGTCCAGATTGATAAGATCTTAAATACCGTGCAGGGAATTGAAGACTTGGGAGTGATTCGCAATATCGGCCAGCCGGAACTTCGTATTGAACTGAACGAACGTCAGTTGGCACGTTATGGAGTGGCTAAGGAAGATGTTCAGTCTATCATTGAAATGGCTATTGGCGGGAAGTCAGCTTCGCTGTTGTATGAGGACGAACGGAAATTTAATATCATGGTGAGGTATAGTGAAGAGTTCCGTCAGAATGAAGAGGAGATAGGTAAGATACTGGTTCCGGCGATGGACGGAACGATGGTGCCTATTAAGGAACTGGCAGATATCACTACGATTACAGGACCATTATTGATCTTCCGTGACAACCATGCTCGTTTCTGTGCTGTCAAGTTCTCGGTGAGAGGACGGGATATGGGTACGGCAGTTGCCGAAGCGCAGAAAAAGGTAAATGCTTCCGTCCATTTACCGGCTGGATATTCTTTGAAATGGACGGGTGATTTTGAGAATCAGCAGCGTGCTTCGAAACGTCTGGCACAGGTAGTACCTATCAGCATTGCCATTATTTTTATTATTCTGTTTATTCTCTTCTCCAATGCAAGAGATGCAGGACTGGTATTGCTGAATGTACCGTTTGCTGCCGTGGGAGGTATCGCAGCCCTTCTGATAACGGGCTTCAATTTCTCTATATCGGCGGGTATCGGTTTTATCGCCTTGTTCGGTATCTGCATACAGAATGGAGTTATTATGATTTCCGATATCAAGGCAAATCTGAAACTGGGTTCGCCTTTACAGGAGGCCACTAAAGAAGGAGTCCGATCACGTATCCGCCCTGTGATAATGACGGCGGCTATGGCAGCTATCGGTCTGTTGCCTGCGGCTATGAGTCATGGTATCGGTTCGGAATCACAGCGTCCGTTGGCGATTGTCATTATCGGCGGATTGATAGGAGCGACTTTCTTCGCCCTGTTCATCTTCCCGCTGATTGTGGAAGTAGTGTATGAACGAATGCTATATGATAAAAACGGAAAATTATTGCAAAGACGTATCTAATTCATTTTCTATTCTTTCTATGAAAGAAACGGCATAGATTAAATTTTAATTTCGTTTTCAGTAGGTAGAAGTGAGGAAGGGACAAAAGTCGGTTGAATCAGAAGATCACCCGTACTTTTGTTCCTTTTTCTATTTCCGAAGATATTTCCAGTCTGGCGTTGTAGGCAGATACTATTTTCTGCGTCAGGCTGAGGCCGATGCCCTGACCTGCATAGTCATGTGTGTTGCTGCCCCGATAGAAAGACTGGAATATATGTTCTATTTCTTCCGGAGGAATGCCGATGCCCTGATCTTTTATTTCAAGAACGAGGTGTTGATCTTTTTGGCTGAGCGTAATGTCTACTTCCTTTTCAGAATATTTGCAGGCATTATCGATGATATTCTTTAAAGCTATTTTGAGCAGATAAGGATTGGCCTTTACAGTGGCAGCCTTACCTGTTTCTTGATAATGGAGACGGATTCGTTCGTTCATTTTTATTAAGTCATTCAGCATATCCGGCAGAGACATTGCCTCCATATTGCTTTTTATGAGCTCTTCATCCTGACGTGAAAGGAAAAGAAGATGGCGGATCAGATTGGAGATTCGCTTGCTTTCGGATGAGATTCGTTGCAGGGCTTCGATATATTCTCCGGTACTTCTTTCTTTCAGCAGACTGATTTCACATTCTCCCTGTATGGCGGTTATGGGGTTGTTCAGTTCATGCGAAGCATGGCTGACAAAGGACTTTTCAGCTTTGAAAGCACTGTCCAGACGGTCGAGCATGCTATTCAGTGTTTCGATCATGTCTTCCAGTTCATCGTTGTTTCCGGTCGTCTTTAACCGGCGGTTCAGACTGTTGGCTCGTATCCTCTTCAGCTCCTTCAGTATATGCTGCAGGGGGATAAGAATACGGCCGGAATAGATTTTCCCGACTAAATAAATCAGGATGGAACTGAATAAAACCAGAAAGATGGAGAGAAGCAAGAGGTGTTCTTTGATTTCTGCACCGTACACATTCCGGGACATGACGAGGACGATGAAATTTCCTTCATTATCGGGATAATAAAGGGCGGCTCCCAACTGGTCTTTGTATTTAAAAGAAAAAGGGACGCTGTCTTCACCGGCTATCAGGAGTGCCTGCTGATGCTGGGTCAGATATTTGTTCAGTGTGTCACGGACTTCGGAGAGACTGTCCATATTTAAAAGAATCTCATGAGCTTCGGGCAAGAGTTCGTCATATTTGCGCTGGATAATCTGGTAACTCTGTTCGTCTATTTCGTCTTTCTCCCAGTGCTTTTGTGCGGTCAGATATGCTTTTTCACGAAGATAGGAGGCATAGAGTTTATTGATAAACTGTGTGCTGAAAAGATAGAATACGGCGATAATGATGATAGTTGTCAGTACACTGAGCAACGTATAGAAGAGAGCTATTTTAGAACCTATTTTCATACACGGATTTGTTTGATGGATGTTCAGGCATTCATGATATATCCTAATCCTACTACTGTATGAATCAGTTTCTTGTCGAAGTCACGGTCTATCTTTACCCGCAGATAATTGACGTATACGTCTACGATGTTGGTATTCGTATCAAAGTTCTTGTCCCATACGTCTTTGAGCAGCGTAATGCGCGATAAGGCTACCCCTTGGTGAGTCATGAAATATTCGAGCAGACGGTATTCTTTTACGGTGAGATCGATATCCGCATCACCTCTTTTCGCCCGTCTGGTGTTACAGTCCAATACCAGATTGTCGCAAGTCAGTTGATTGGTTACAGTCTCCTTGTTTCGTCGCAGCAGCGCCTTGATACGTGCTTCCAGTTCCTGAAAACTGAAAGGCTTGACAAGATAATCGTCTGCTCCTGCATCCAGTCCTTTTACAATGTCTTCCGTAGTGCCTAAAGCCGTCAGCATAATGACCGGTGCCTGGTAACCGAACATCTGCCGATAGAGATGGCAAAGTTCGAGCCCGTTTATTTTCGGCATGATAATATCCAGGATTACAAGGTCGAAAGGTTCTTCCTGAAGGATTCTCCAACCCGTATTTCCGTCATGACAGACTGTTACCGAATGTCCGAACTCTTTCAGTCCCCGTTCGATAAAGGAGGCGATATTGACTTCATCTTCTGCTAATAGTATCTTTGCCATAAATCTACATTGTTTAGATGCAAAGATACTTTTTCTTTGCATCCGAAGAAAGAAAAACGGCATACATTTAAGTGTTTCTCCTTTCTGAACTGTATTATATATAAACAGACGATTATACTATGAAAGTAAAACATTTAGTTGGAGCTTTTCTGTGTGTGCTGGGATGCTATGCCTGTAGTAGCCCGAAAACAGAGGTCCAGTCACCGGACGGACATATCAAGATGACATTGACGGTAGACGAAAACGGCAAACCGTTTTATAATGTGTCGGTGGATGTCTCCCTCTTGATAGAAAATTCAGCCATGGGCTTTACGGCGGCTAACGGCATCATTCTGGCAGAAGGTTTTCAGGTGAAGAACACGACTTTCAGCAGTGAAGACGAAACTTGGACACAGCCGTGGGGAGAGAATAAAAAGAACCGGAATCATTATAACGAAATGGCAGTCAGCCTGACAAATGAAGATCAGGTACAACTGACACTCCGTTTCCGTGTATTTGATGATGGAATCGGTTTCCGCTATGAATACACGGTGCCGACTGTAGATTCTTTATTGATTACCGACGAACTGACTACTTTCCGTTTCCATCGTGACGGAACTTCGTGGTCGATTCCCGCCAGTGCCGAAACATATGAACTACTCTATCAACAACAACCGATTTCCGAAGTGGAAACGGCTAATACACCTTTCACATTCAAGACTGCGGATGGAGTTTACGGAAGTATACACGAAGCCGCTTTGTATGATTTTCCGGAAATGACTCTGAAGCAAATCGGCCATTATACATTGAAAGCGGAACTTGCCCCGTGGCCTGACGGCATTAAGGTGCGTAAGGGAAATCACTTCACGACCTCATGGCGCACCATACAGATCGCACCGGAAGCTGTCGGTTTGATCAACTCTTCACTCATTCTGAATCTGAATGATCCTTGCGTACTGGAAACTACGGACTGGATTCGTCCGCTGAAATATGTAGGAGTGTGGTGGGGGATGCACCTCGGCGTAGAGACCTGGAAGATGGACGAACGTCACGGAGCTACTACTGCCAATGCAAAGAAATACATAGATTTTGCCGCGGCCAATCATATCGAAGCTGTCCTGTTCGAAGGTTGGAACGAAGGTTGGGAGAGTTGGGGCGGTATGCAGAGCTTTGATTTCACCAAGCCATACGCGGATTTCGATATTGATGAAATCGTACGTTATGCCAAAGAGAAAGGCGTTGAAATCATGGGACATCATGAGACCGGAGGGAATATTCCTAACTATGAACGTCAGATGGATCATGCCATGCAATGGTATACCGATCATGGTATCCACCTCCTGAAGACGGGATATGCAGGCGCATTTCCGGATGGATATCTGCATCATAGCCAATACGGTGTCAATCACTATCAACGGGTAGTGGAAACTGCCGCCCGTCATCAAATGACTCTGGATGCACACGAACCGATCAAAGATACCGGTATCCGTCGTACATGGCCGAATATGATGACACGCGAGGGGGCAAGAGGCATGGAATGGAATGCGTGGAGTGAAGGCAATCCTCCTTCTCATCACGTGATGTTACCGTTCACCCGCCTGCTGTCCGGTCCGATGGATTATACGCCGGGAACTTTTGATATTCTGTTCTTGAAAACGAAGGATTCTCCGCGCCGACAGAAGTGGAACGATCAGGATAAAGGCAATAGCCGTGTGAATACGACGCTGGCTAAACAACTGGCTAATTGGGTAATCCTGTATTCTCCTTTGCAGATGGCTTCGGATATGATCGAGCATTATGAAGGACATCCGGCATTCCAGTTCTTCCGTGATTTTGATCCGGATTGTGATGAATCGAAAGCACTGGCAGGTGAACCGGGAGAGTTCATTGCAGTGGTACGTAAAGCAAAAGGCAATTATTTCCTGGGAGCAGCTACCAATGAAAGCCCCCGTACTTTAGAAGTAAAACTGGACTTCCTGGAACCAGGCAAGCAGTATAAGGCTGTCATCTATGCGGATGGCGAAAAGGCTGACTGGAAAACGAATCCTACCGATTATAAGATTACGGAACAGATTGTAACATCTGAAAATACGTTGAGTATACGGATGGCTCCCGGAGGCGGGCAGGCTGTTTCGTTTATAAAAAGTAATAGGTAGTAAGTAATAGGTAATAGGTAATAAGTAATAGGTGAGGGTAATAAGTGAGGTTGTTAAAGTAGAGAGATTGTCGGAGGATAACAAGATAAAATTAAGTTGGTTAGGTTAGACTGAAAAAACGGTGGACAGAGTTTTGATACCTGTTCACCGTTTTTGTTTTTATTGAGTATGGTTTTGAAAGGATGTGTTATCCTTTTGCTTCCTGATACATAAAGCGTTTGATTGATTTCTTCGCAGTCTTTTCAAATTCCTCGAAATGGATTTTGACTTTGCTTATCTGAGAATAATTGGGAAGCTGCTGATTCAGTTCAACACGATTGGCTTCCATAACTTTTATGATATCGGCCTGTTGCAAGCCATGGGCAAAAGCATCGTCAAAGTCCGGATAAATCAGTGCGACCAACTTGTCGTGCTGCAAAACGATCAGTGACTCGGCAACATAAGGCATATTATTCAGTTTGCTTTCTATCTCTTCCGGATAGATATTCTGTCCGCTGGAAGTCAGAAGCAGATTCTTGCTACGACCGCGAACTGTCACATATCCTTCGTCGTCGATTGTTCCTAAATCACCCGTGTGAAGCCATCCGTTGGCATCAATAATTTGTGCCGTCGCTTCCGGATTTTTATAATATCCCAGCATCATATTCATTCCCCTGCATACGATTTCTCCGGCATGTGTTTTAGGGTCGGGCGAGTCGATGCGGACTTCCATTCGGGTGGTTGCCTTGCCGCAGGAAGCCAGTTTCAGTGTTTCCCAACGGCTGGAGCAAATAATCGGGCCACATTCGGTCATACCGTAAGCGATGGTGTAGGGAAAGCCTATCTTTTTGAGGAACGCTTCTACTTCGGCATTGAAAGGAGCACCACCGATAATGATTTCATCGAAGTTCCCACCGAAGATTTCCATAGCAGCCTGCCGCGCCAACGATTTGATTTTATCGTTTACAATGGGCACTTTAAGCAATAGTTTACCGATTTTGCTGTCCACTCTCGGAAGAATATCTTTTTTGATAATTTTCTCTACGATCAAAGGTACACAGGAGATCACTCTTGGCTTTATTTCTGCAAAAGACTGCGCAATAATCTTCGGAGACGGCATACGTGTCAGGAAGTAAATGTGCGCTCCGGCAGAGAAACCATATAAGAAATCGTATACCATGCCGAATACATGACCCATCGGAAGCATGGAAACGATGTGATCGCCCGCTTTCACGGGAAGCATCTCGAAACAGTATGCCACGTTCGACCAAATACTGCGGTAGGGGAGCATGACTCCTTTGGAATATCCGGTAGTGCCGGAGGTATAATTGATGATAGCCAGTTCTTCCGGACGGTCCTTCCGGTAACAGATATGTTCGGGGCGGAAATTCTTCGGATAACGCTGACCGTAAATAGCGTTCCGGTGTTCGAAGGCGTAAGTCAGTTTCTCGTTGCGCGATACCAATGCAGTGAAATCGGTGAGTGAAGCGATACCTTCCAGTAGCGGCATTGCGTCTTCATTCAGATTTTCCCATGCCTGATCGCCGACAAAGAGTAATTTGGCTTCGGAGTGATTGACGATATTGTGAATATTATCCGCTTTGAACTCATGCAGAATAGGAACGATGACGGCTCCGTAAGTGATAGTGGCTAAGAAGGTGACTCCCCAATGGGCACTGTTCCGGCCGCAGACTGCTATTTTATCTCCTGGCTGGATACCGGCACTTTCCAATACAATGTGAAACTTGGCTATCTTGCGCGCTACATCCTTATATTGAAGCGTGATTCCTTTGTAGTCTGTCAATGCATCTTTATCCCAGTTTTTAATGATGCTCTGTTCAATATAATCAATGAACTGATGTTCTTGTTCCATTCGATTTTTGCACATTTGATTTAAAATTGCGCAAAAATAACATTTCATTAACGGAAACCGAAGTTTACAATTAAGTTTTACGGTTAATTAACGGGGGAGGAAAGCTGACTAAAAAGTCAGTAGTACCTTTAAATGGGGCTGACTAAAAAGTCGGTAGTATCTTAACTCTCCTCCTTCGGGAAGGAGGAGTCCCCGTAGGGGGAGGTGGTAGGTGAACACATAACTCTGTTGTTTACAATAGAATAGGAATAAACCTTATTTTACCTACCACCCCGGCTTTCAGCCACCTCTCCTTTCCGAAAGGAGGGGAATTGGAGATACTATTGACTTTTTAGTCAGTCCCTATAAACATCAGGATTCGCTGTTGGCTTCCTCGTCCTCTTTGGGCTTTTCGGAGATGAGCAGCAATTTATCGTTCACATGCAGTTTCAGCGTTCCGTTCGGTATCAGGAACTCATCCCCACGTTTCACAATCATTACCAGCGTGCCTTTGGGGAGATTCATATCTTTCAGCGTATCTGCCTCTTCCAGCATTTCCTGTGTGATAGTCATATCTTTGAGGTCTGTATCAATCTCTTCCGGAAGTTCCACTCCGAAATCATTCCCCGTCTTTTCCAGCGGTTTGGACAGATGTAACAGGCGGGCAACGAAAGAAACCGTTGTTCCCTGCACTACCAGTGAAACGATTGTGATGAAGAATACGACATTAAAGATAATATTCGATCCTTCGACTCCTGCAACCACCGGATAAGTGGCGAAGATAATGGGAACTGCTCCACGCAATCCTACCCAGGAGACGAACAGCCGCGATTTCATTGTAATCTTCCGGAACGGAAGCAAACAGAGGAACACACTTAACGGGCGACCGATCACAATCATGAAGACACCGATCAATAGTGCTACTGCTGCAACTTCCAGCATTTCATGAGGATTAACGAGAAGTCCGAGGCAGAGGAACATGATGATCTGGAACAACCAGGTAAGTCCGTCCATGAACGTATAAATGTCTTTGCGGTGCATGATCTTGTTGTTTCCTACCATAATACCTGCGATATATACGGCAAGGTAACCATTTCCTTTCAGTAAATCAGTGATAGAGAAGGTGAAGAAAACAAACGCCAGCAACAAGATAGGATACAACGCCTGATTGTCGATGTTGAGCTTGTTCAGCATACGGATAGCCAGTTTTCCGAGCACGTATCCGGCAGCCGCGCCGACTATAAACTGAATGATGAAAGAAGCGGCGATAGCCCCGACTCCCATACCTGCCGATTGGATAAACTGTATCAGGACAATGGTGAGCATGTATGCCATCGGGTCGTTACTTCCACTTTCCAGCTCCAGCATGGGGCGGAGGTTGTGTTTCAGATTCATCTTCTGCGAACGCAGGATGGCGAACACCGAAGCCGAGTCCGTAGAGGACATGGTAGATGCCAGTAGCAATGACGTGGTGATAGGCAGATAGATATTCGTCCAGCTCATTCCGGACAGCCACCAGATAAATAATCCGGTGAAAAGAGCGGTTAGTAGAACTCCGACGGTAGAAAGCACGATACCTGGACCTAAAATGGGTTTGATTTCTCTGAATTTCGTATCCATACCTCCCGAAAACAGGATGATGCTTAAAGCAACCATACCGATGAATTGCGCATCTTTTGCGTCATGAAACTGGAGTCCGAGTCCGTCACTTCCGAACAACATTCCTACTACGAGGAACAGTAATAAGGTGGGCACTCCGAAGCGATATCCTGTTTTTCCGACAACGATGCTAACGAAAAGTAAGATAGAACCAATTAGTAGGGTGTTTTCTGCTGTAAATATCATAGGCAATATATTATTAAGTTATTAAATGTGTCGTAATAGGTCTCACCGTGCGAAGTTACACATTATTTAAAACAAATAAAGAGTCTTTTTGGATGTATTTTTGTGAAAAAAGGGAGTTAAATTGTCTAAAAAGATTAATTTTGCACTCAATTAATCTACATCATACTTATGGATTCAAACAATCTTACTCCTTTACGGAAAGGAGTGGTAGGAGTACAATTCTTGTTTGTAGCTTTCGGAGCTACGGTGCTCGTGCCGCTTTTAGTGGGGCTTGACCCTTCCACCGCCTTGTTCACAGCCGGCATTGGTACACTCATTTTTCATGCGGTTACCCGAGGGAAAGTGCCTATCTTTTTAGGAAGTAGTTTTGCGTTTATTGCCCCGATAATAAAAGCGACAGAACTTTACGGATTAGCGGGCACTCTGTCCGGAATGGTGGGCGTCGCATTGGTTTATTTTGTAATGAGCGCGTTGGTCAAATGGCAAGGGGTGAGGGTGATTGAACGTCTGTTTCCTCCGGTGGTTATTGGCCCGGTTATTATTCTGATCGGTTTGTCACTCGCGGGGACAGGAGTAAATATGGCGAAGGAGAACTGGGTGCTGGCCTTGTTGTCGCTGGTTACGGCAGTCGTTGTCTCGATGAAAGCGAAAGGACTTTTGAAGTTGATTCCTATCTTTTGCGGTATCATTGTCGGTTATCTGGCGGCATGGCTTTTCTATGATCTGGAATCCTTTTGATGCGAAGCCACCAC